>Ga0105247_10000202_pt1 | contig 58345 bp, 55 predicted proteins | sample KBSS24metaG_FD_81519 | JGI IMG/M metagenome (GOLD analysis project Ga0105247, IMG submission 81519) | Switchgrass rhizosphere microbial communities from Kellogg Biological Station, Michigan, USA - KBS S2-4 metaG | ecosystem: Host-associated > Plants > Roots > Rhizosphere > Soil | place... | reverse complement strand
GCGGCTCGGAGGAGGACTTACCGGTGAAGAGGCCGACGTCCGGTTCGGCGAGCAGGAGGTAGGTGAAGTCGATTGCGGTGGCCGAGGCGCCGCCGACACGCAGGCCTTCTTTCTCGATCGCGACGTCGATTTCGAGCTGGTGGCGGAGGAAACGGGTGGTTCCGAGCGCGTGGTAGCCGGCCGGGTATTCGGACCCTTCGATCGTCACCGCTTCCCGGGCCGCGTGGAACCGCGGCAGTGTCAGCCCAAACGAGCGGTAGCCCGCCGGCCAGGCGCCGCCGGTCATCGCGTTGGCGTAGAAGTCGGTCGCCTGCATCGAACCGGGCAGCGCGAAGACGAGGACCGCGGCGGTCCCGGCGGCGAACTCGATCGCGCCTTCGCAGGTGATGCCCCTGGTGACGCCCGATTCGTCGTTTTCTTCTTCGTCCTGGCGTTTTTCTTCGACTTCGAGATCGACGAAGCCGACGATGCGCAACTCGCGCTCGATGGCTTTGCCGGGCGGGTAGCGGTAGGTGCCCGAGAGCGCGCAGTTGCGGAGATCGGCTCCCACCGCGCCGAAAGGCGCCACGATCGTCGGGCCCTCGCCGTCGTCGCTGGCGAAGGTCGCTGCTTCCGCCTCGATCGTCAGCCCGCCCGGGAAGTCGTAGGACGACGAGTCGACTTCGACGTGGGCCGTCGCTTGCGGCGCCAGCAGCGCCTCGGCTTCGCTGGGCGCGTACCCGGCGACCGCGTCGACGCTTATTGCGCCGTCGAACGCGACCAACCCGGCGAGGTCGACTTCAAAGCGGCTCCGCTCCGGCCCCTGTGGGTCGACCGTGCCCCAGGCGAGCAGCAGCGGCAACGGTTCCGGTTTGGCGATCTCGGTCAGTGCGCGGTTGAGGCTGCCTTCGGCCTCCGCGTCGACGCTGGCGAGGACGGAGAGCCCCGCCCCCAGCCGGGTGCCTTCCGGCAGCGCTTCCGCGAGCGGCGGCAGGTCGGCAAATGGCGGCGTGTATTCGGGGCTCTGATCGGCGGCGATTTCGAGCAGCCCGGCGAGGTCCTCTTCGACTTCGGCGCCGCTCTCCTCGCTGCCGAGAACGGCGAGGTTGCCGCTGGCGAGGTCGAGGTAACCGTCGACGATTTCGCCGAGCTGCTGCCAGAGCGGCTGCAGCGGGAAAGCTCCCTCCGCTTCGGCGCCGAAAAGAAAGTCGGCGTGAAGGCCGCTTGGGACGACGCGGCTGAGCAGGGCGGCGGTGCCTTTGACCGGGCCGAGGGCGCCGTCGCCGTAGAGCCCGAACGAGGGCGCGGTCGGGTCGGTCAGATCGGCGTAGGTCCAGGCCGCGGCGAAGGCGAATTCCGGCGTTTCGGTCGGCACCTGCTCGCGCCAGCGCAGGCCGAGGTCCTCGGCGATTGCCGGCACCTCGATCTCGCCGACTTCCCCGCTGGCGCTGGCGCTCAGCAGCGAGCGGGACTCCGGGCCCCAGTTGAAGACGGCGTCGGCGCCGACGAAGCCGTGGTAATCGAGCCGGCCGAAGAGGGAGAGCGCGAACTCGTGTGGAGCTTCGGCAGTTGCCCCCGGCGTGACCTTGACGCTGCCGCCGAGGGCGCCGACGTTCAGCTCCAGACGCTCGACCTGGGCCTCCCAGGTCGTCCCCTCGTCGTGGCCGCGCAGGTCGACGTACTCGTCGGGGCGCGCCGTCACCGTCAGGGTCGTCATCGGGATCGCGACCGGGATTTCGAGCCCCTCGGGCAGGCCGTAGCCGGGGTCGTACGGTTCCGTGCCGATCAGCCGCCGGTAATCGGGCGCGTCCTCCTCTTTCAGCACCACCTCGGCGCGGAAGGCCGCCTGCTCGCCCTCCGGTTCGGTGTAGGCGAGCGTCACCGCCCTCGGCGTCAGCGGCAGGTCGCCGAGGATGACGCCGCGGATGTTCGGCTCCCCCTGCTCCGGTTCGCGCACGTAGTCGACCCGCAGGGTCAATGTGTGAAGTTCGATCGGCTGCGGCGCCGCCAGCAGCGAGAGTGTCTTCTCCGTCTTGACGATGATCGTCAGCGCTTCCAGCCGGAACGGTTCGACCGAGAAGGTGGCCTCGACCGAGCTCGGTTCCAGCTCGAAGAATTCCGGCGCTTCCGTGGGCGTCAGCACCTGCGGCCGCTCCAGGTCGAGCAGCTCCAGCAAGGTCGCGACGGTGAACTTCTTCGCTTCCTTTTCTTCCTCGTCTTCTTCCTCCTCGGCGGCAAGCCGTCGGATCGTGCCGGCGACGGTCTTCGCCTCGTCGTCGCCGCGGAACCGCACCTCCAGCGCCGCTTCGTACTTGCATTCGGCGCGCTTCAGCAGGCCGTCCAGTACGTAGACCTCGGGGACTTCCTGCTTCGTCTTTTCGTCCTCGTGGGCGGCGACCCAGCGGGCACCGAGCTGCTCGGCGCTGGCGGCCGCGACTGGCAGGGACGCGTCGGCGGCGAGCGAGATCGCGCAGGAGGTGAGCTCGAAGCCCTCGCTGCGCTGGGCCGAGGTCCCCGCCGCGATCGCCGTCTCGCCGACCGCGGCCAGCAGGGTCGCCTTGGCGGCGTCGCCGAGGAGATCACCGAGCACGCTGCCGAGCTTCACCGGCGCGATCGGCCGCAGCTGCCCGGTGAGCAGCTTGGCGTCGACGGCGTCGTCATAGAAGAGCGAGACGATCAGGTCCTCGCCCCACTGTCCCTCGACCCAGAAGCTGTTTGCCGCCGACCCCTCGTTGCCGGCGAAGGCACGGGCGGCCTCGATCGATGCCCAGGCGAGATCGAAGACCCCGATCGCGGGCGGTTCGATCGCCGCCGCGAAGCCGAACCCGGCCAGGGCCGCGCCGTCTCCCGGCGGCAGCATCAGCTCGACGCTCTCGACCTCGTCGTCGGCGATCGCTTCGACGATCGGGACGCCAGCGAAGTTGCTCCCGCAGAGATGCGCCAGGCTTGCGACGGTCAGCTCTTCGCTGTCGCTCTCGAAGGAGACCGCGCCCGGCAGCGCCGCCGTCGGCAGCTGCGCCGAGACCGCGACGACGCCGGCGGCGCCGATCGCGGCCTCGCCCTCGACGACGCCCGCCCATTCCCCCTCCTGCCAGGTGAGCGTCACCTCGCCCGGCCGCAGGGCGACGATGCCCGGGACCAGTTCCCAGGCGTCGCTGCCGACGAGACTGGCTTCGAGCCGCTTCCCGACCGGGATGGCTTCGGGGGGAAGGTCGAGTGCCAACCGCGCTACCGCGAGCCGGGGGAGGGCCGGGACCAGCGCCGGCAACTGGTTTGTCAGCGTCGCCGCGGCTTCGGCGAGACCGATCGCCTCGAGGGCTTCGCGGGCGGTGCGGGGCTGGGTGGCCGGGTCGAGGGAGGCGCTGACCGCGTAAGACCAGCTTGGTGGGGAGGTGGGCCGCGGCTGTGCCCGCAGGGTCGAGGCCACCTCGGCGCTGCCGATCGGCGTCACGAAGTCCAGCTCGAGCTCGAGCAGGCGATAGTCGGCGTCGAGCGGGTTCAACACCCGCACCCTGGCTGCGCCGGGGCCGGTCCCGGGCCAGCCCCTGGGGAGTGCCTTTTCCCACCCCGGCAGGTCGATGGTGCCGCCGGCCGCGGCCAGCTCGTAGGGCTTGGCGCCGATGCTGGGCTGGCCGATCTCGATCGTCGGCGACCGCAGCCCCAGGCCGCTGAGCGGCTGCGCGACCAGCGGGACTTCCATCGCCGCGACCCCGGATCCGGCCTGAGGGAGCAGCTCGATCAGCTCGTCGAGGCCGCTGCCGGCCGGCAGCGACAGCTCCAGCAGGTGCTCTTCGCCGCTGAGGTTCGCGACGCCCGTGAGCGGGGTGGTGCCGGCAACCGCGGTCACCTCCACCCGCACCTGTTCCCTCGGCAGGCGGGCGTCCTCGATCGCCAGGGACACCCCGGAGTAGACGATCGCCAGCCCCTCGACTTCCTGCCTGATCGCGCCGGGGCTGGCGAGGATGAGCAGGGCGGAGCGGGTCTCGACGTAGTCGCCGGTCGTGGTCAGCTGGGTCGCCACCTTCGAGGCCTCGTGGTCGAGCAGCCATTCGCCGATCCCGGCTTCGACCAGCGGCGAGGGGGCGGCCAGGAGCAGTTGCGCCGCCAGCGGCGCGGCGCCGACCATCGCCGACAGCAGCGTGCCGCCGGTCAGCTCTTGCCAGTCGCTCGGCGCCACCCCGATCTCGAACAGGTACTGGTCGAGCGGGCGGGTCCGCGGCGGGTCGATCTCCGCGCCGCTGTCGGCGACGGTGGTGCCGGCGCTGGTCAGCAGGCTCCCGGTGATGCCGACCTCGTCCGCCGCCTCGTCGCGGCTCAAGGAAAACGTCGCCGCGGCGATCGTCTCCGCCTGCTCGGCGATGTCAAAGCCGCGCTGAGCCCCCGGTTCGATCTTGATCTCGGCGGCGCTGACCAGGGGCCCGTACTCGTCCTCCCGGTAGGCGACTGTGGAGTCGAAATCGACGTCCCAGGCCAGCACGCGCTCGATCACCTGGGAGAGGATCTGGTCGCTCAGCGTCGCCGCCGCATCGGGGCCGACCAGCTGCGGGAGGAGCTGCTCGCAGGAGAGTGGCCTGTCGGTGGGGACGCCGACGGCTTTGCAGAAGTCGATCAGCTTGACCGGCTCCTCGCCGGCTGCCTCGTCTCCGGCGACGGGCTCGGCGGCGTCCGCGAACTCGAAGGCGACGATGCTCGCCGCGTTCGGGTCCGTGGTCAGGAAATGGCTGGTGGGGTCGTTGCAGACGAACTGACGGTTACCGGGGACTCGCTGGAAGGTGAGGACGTGGCCGCCGGCTTGGGGCACGAGGCTGATGCAGATGGCGGCGCCGGGGACGTTGGGGTCGCGCAGGCGGATGTCGTCAAAGGCGTTCGGGAACATCGTCGCCCGGGGTTGCAGCGGTCCCAGCATCCAGGCCTGGTCGACCAGGAAGGGCTGGGCGTTGGGGCCGAGGGAGACGGTGCTGGCGGCGTCGAGGTTGAAGTAGAGCTGCTGTCCCTGTCCCTGGACCTTGAGGGCGTAAGCCTGCACCGAGAGGACCCGCGCCGGGATCAGCACGTTGTTGTTGTGGCGGAGCTGTTCGAGGACGAGGTTGAGCGTCACCGCCGGCGTCAGCGGCTGGGTGACGCCGTTGGCGTCGAAGCTGCCGATCGGGTCGACCTGGCTCGCGTCGAGCTTCATCCGTTCGCCGCGGGCGAGGTAGCGCAGCTCGACGCCCTGGCTCCAGTTCGGTTCCAGCGATTGCAGGCGCGAGAAGTCGACCGAGGTCCCGTCCGTGACCAGGACCCGCGGGGTCAGCATCCGGTTGGCTCCGACCGTCGCGATTGCCGCCAGGGTCTCGGCCGAAGGGTGGGCGTAGGTCCCGTCGGCCGAGGCGACGTAGTTGCGGGCGTTGAAGGCGGAGAAGAACGCCTGCAGTTGCTTCGCGGCCAGCAGTCCCAGGTAGGTGTCCTTGAGCACCGTAGGCGTCAGCCGCGTCACCCAGGAGGCACGATTCTTCCCGGCCTCGGTTCGCAGGCGCTTGTCGCTGCCTGCGCTTGGCCGGGCCAACCACTGGTCGGTCAGCAGTTGCTCGTAGACCTCCTTCCACAGCCGCCGCGCGAGCCCGGGCTGGGGAATGGGAGCCCAGGGCGGACGGATGCCGGCGGCGATGTTCGCCACCGTCTGTTCGTGGGCGGTGCGGAGTGCTTCCAGCAACGGTTCGAAGGGGACGCCGCGCCGTTCGCAGGCCTTGATCAGGACGTTCCGGGCGGCGTCGACGGGGCCGGCTTCCCGCAACTCCGCGGGCATTTCGATCGCGTCCCAGTCCTGTTCGGCGGAGCCGATGCAGAGGAGGCCGTACTGCCGTCGCGGGTTGGCCGGAACCGTCGTCAGGACTTGTCCGCGCTGCGAGTTGCGGAGGCTGCCGTGGTGAGGGATCTTGAAGATCGAGAGTTCCCGGCCCCGCAGCTGCGCTTCGAGAAAGGGGACGATCAGGAAACCGGCGCTGTCCCCGGTCAGCGCCATCGCCGTCGCCCGGTGCGCCATCAGCACGCTGGCGCGGTTGGCGCCCGAGGTGTCGACGGTCCACTCCTTGGCTGGGAGGACCGGGACTGGCCGCTCGAAGAGCTGATAGGCCGAGAGGGCGAAGGAGCCGAAGAGCGCGTCCCCTGGCTGCTGGTTTGGCGCCGGGCCGAACTTGTATTCCCCCAGGAATGTGTTGAGTTGCTCGAAATCGGGATCGGCGTTGTTTCGCAGGGACTGCGAGACCAGCGGCCGGTCGAATTTGAGCGAGATGGTCACCCCGCCGGGATTTGTCGACAGCCCTCGGCGGAAGATCTGCACGATCCCCCCGAAGTGATCGAGGTGGGCGTGGGAGATGACGACCCCGTCGAGTTCGAGCGGGTTCGTCGCCTTGCCCATTCCGGCCGCCGCCGCGAACACGGCGTCCCAATAGATTTCCGGGATCAGGCGCCGGGCGAAGCGTCCCGGGGCCTGGTCCGGTGGCCCCCCGTCGACGAGATAGAGGTTCGGCTGGTCCTCGACGATCAGCGCGTCCCCGCGTCCCGCGTAGACGACATGCAGGAACGTGGGCGACATGCAGCCGACGCTCCCATAGTCACTCAAGGACTGTCAACTAATCATTCGAACTTCCTGGGGAGGGTCGTCGCGCGGCGGGTCGAAAGGAGCGCCCATGAACACCAGAAAGCTTTCAGTAGGCGACACTCTCAACCAAGTCTTCTCGACGTACGGCGCCCAGGCGGGGGTGCTCCTGCCGCTGGCCTTCGGGCTGTTCCTGATCGTCGCGATCGTCAACGGGCTGCTCGACGGCAGCCTGATCCTCCTGCCGATCAGCTTCGCGGTCAGCATCATCGCCGGCACCCTGTACCAGGGGATGGTCGTCGAGCTGGTCAGCGACGTCCAGGACGGCCGCCGCGACATGGCGGTCGGCGACCTCGTCAACGCCGTCGGGCCGGTGATCCTGCCCCTGATCGGCGCCGGCATCCTCGCCGGGATCGCGATCGGCATCGGCTTCCTGCTGCTGATCGTGCCGGGCCTGATCCTGGTCACGATCTGGGCCGTGCTGGCGCCAGTGATCGTCGTCGAGCACAGCGGCGTGATCGACGCCTTCGGCCGTTCCCGCGAGCTCGTCCGCGGCAACGGCTGGCAGGTCTTCGGCGTGATCGTCCTGATCTACATCATCGTCTTCGTGGTCGGTGCGATCCTCGGCGCGATCGGCACCGGGATCAGCGACAGCGTCGGCATGCGGATCCTCTTCAACGTCGTCGCCTCGACCCTGACCGCCCCGATTGCCGCCCTCGCGGCTTCGATCATCTACTTCCGCCTGATGGCGCTGCGCAACGAAGTTCCGCCGCCACCGCCGGTTCCGGGTGGAGACCCGGCCGCGCCGCCGATGCCATCGGTGCCGCCGGCTGCGGACGCCGGCCAGGTCCCGCCGCCCCCGCCGAGCCCCGGCACGCCGCCGCCGCCTCCGCCGCCCGCGGCAAGCTAGACCTCTCCGACAGCCCGCCGCTCGGCGGGCTGTCTGCTTTCCAGGGCCCATAGGATCGAGCGATGAAGACGGTCACCGTCTCGGTCGAGGTAGCGAAGCCGCGAGCCGAGGTCTACGAGCTCCTCGATGTCCTCGCCAACCACGAGCCCTTCCTCGACCATGCCCTGGTCGACTGGGAGTTCTCGGGGCCGCGGCGTGGGGTCGGGGCGAAGGCGCGGGCTCGCGCCAACACGACCGGCTCCCAGGACTGGACCGAGTTCGAGGTGCTGGAGTCCGACGACGAGCACATCGTCGAGGAGGGAATCGGCAACGGCGGCAAGCGGGTCACCCGTGGCACCTATCGCTTCCGTGACCTGCCTGGCGGCGGCACCGCGATCGGCTTCGAGTTCGAGTGGCTGAAGATGTCGAAAGGCGAACGGATGGCGCCGCCGCTGATGCGCGCTTTCATGAAGCGCGTCAACGGCAAAGCGCTGCGCCGGCTTGCCAAGCAGCTCGACGGCTGATGGCGCCGGGCGCCGGCAGCGAGGGCGAGGAGCCCCGGCGCGACGATCTCGCCGAGCTGCTGGCCCGCCGGGCGCTGACCGAGGATGCGGCCCGCCCCGAGGCGGTCGAGCGTCGCCACGCCGCCGGCGGTCGTACCGCCCGCGAGAACATCGCCGACCTCGTCGACCCCGGCTCCTTCGTCGAGTACGGGCGCTTCGCGATCGCCGCCCAGCGCGGTCGCCGCGAGGTGGAGGAGCTGATCGCCCGAACCCCCGCCGACGGGCTGCTCGGCGGCACCGCCCGCGTCAACGGCGAGCTGTTTGGCGAGGGTGCTGCCTGCGCGGTCCTCTCCTACGACTACACGGTGCTGGCCGGCACCCAAGGGGCGCTCGGCCACCGCAAGAAGGACCGGCTCTTCGAGCTGATCGAGCGGCTGCGGCTGCCGACGGTCTTCTTCGCCGAGGGCGGCGGTGGCCGGCCGGGCGACACCGACTACCCGGTCGTCTCGGCGCTCGACACCCGCGCCTTCGCGCTCTGGGCGAAGCTCTCCGGGCTGGTGCCGCGGATCGCCGTCGTCGCCGGCAACTGCTTCGCTGGCAACGCCGTGATCGCCGGCTGCTCGGACCTGATCGTCGCCACCGAGAACGTCTCGCTGGGGATGGGCGGGCCGGCGATGATCGCGGGCGGGGGCCTTGGCGAGGTGGCGCCGGAGGCGATCGGGCCGCTGGCGACCCAGGCGGGCAACGGCGTCGTCGACGTGGTCGCCGCCGACGAGGCGGAGGCGACGGCGCTGACCAAGAAGCTGCTCGGCTACTTCCAGGGGGCGACGCCGCCCGGACCGGAACCCGACCAGGCGCGGCTGCGCGAGCTGGTGCCCGAGCGCCAGCGCCGCGCCTACGACCCGGCACCGATCGTCGAGACGCTCGCCGACGAGGGCTCGGTCACCTTCCTGCGCTCGCGCTTCGCACCGGAGATCGTCACCGCGTTGGCCCGGATCGAGGGGCGGCCACTGGGCTTCCTCGCCAACGACAGCCGCCACACCGCCGGCGCGATCACCAGCGACGCCGCCGACAAGGCGGCCCGGTTCCTGCAGCTCTGCGACTCGTTCGGGCTGCCGGTCGCCTCCCTGGTCGACACGCCCGGCTTCATGGTCGGCGTCGAGGCCGAGGCGACCGGGCTGGTCCGCCACGCCTCGCGCCTGCTGGTCGCCGGCGCGGCGCTGAGCGTGCCGCTGGTCGCGGTGGTGCTGCGGCGCGGCTATGGCCTCGGCGCCCAGGCGATGGTCGGCGGCAGCCTCCACGAGCCGTTGCTGACGGTCGCCTGGCCGAGCGCCCACCTCGGGCCGATGGGCCTGGAAGGGGCGGTGCGGCTGGCCCTGCGCAAGGAGCTGGAGGCGATCGAGGATGAGGAGGAGCGGGAGCGGCGCGTCGGTGAGCTGACCGCCGCCGCTGAGGAGAACGCCCGGGCACTCAACGCCGCCGCCCTCTTCGAGCTCGACGACGTCGTCGACCCGGCCGAGACCCGCGGCCTGATCGCGGCGACGCTGGCGGCTGCCGGCCGCTCCGACCGCCGCGGTGGCCACCGCTTCGTCGACACTTGGTAGCGGAGGTTCGAATGTCCTGCCCATCACCGAGCGAGGAGAACCCGTGGTCGAGCTGAACGAGATCCAAGAGGAGATGTGCGAGAGCAACGAGGTCGACTACAGCGACCTGCGGGCGCTGTTCGTCAACTGCACGCTGAAGCGCAGCCCGGAGGTCTCGAACACGCAGGGGCTGATGGACATCTCGATGGAGATCATGCGCCGCAACGGGGTCGCGGTCGAGTCGATCCGGGCGATCGACCACCAGATCGCCACCGGCGTCTGGCCCGACATGACCGAGCACGGCTGGGACGTCGACGAGTGGCCGGCGATCTTCGAGCGGGTGCTGGCCGCCGACATCCTCGTCCTCGGGATGCCGATCTGGCTGGGCGAGAAGTCCTCGGTCGCCACCCAGGTGATCGAGCGCCTCTACGGCAACTCGCACCTGCTCAACGAGGCCGGCCAGTACGCCTACTACGGCCGCGTCGGCGGCTGCCTGGTCACCGGCAACGAGGACGGCGTCAAGCACTGCGCGATGAACGTCCTCTACTCGCTGCAGCACCTCGGCTACACGATCCCGCCGCAGGCGGACTCGGGCTGGATCGGCGAGGCGGGGCCGGGGCCGTCCTACCTGGACGAGGGCTCGGGCGGGCCGGAGAACGACTTCACCAACCGCAACACCACCTTCGCCGCCTGGAACATGCTGCACATGGCGCGGATGCTGAAGGACGCTGGCGGGATCCCGGCCCACGGCAACCAGCGGCCGCAGTGGGATGCCGGCGCCCGCTTCGACTTCCCGAATCCCGACTACCGCTGAGCTTCACCAGAGCGCCGAGTGGCGCTCCATGACGCCGAGTCCGCTGGCCAGCTCGATCCCGTCGAGGGCGCCGCTGAAGCGTCCGAAGCGGTGGCTGTAGCGGGAGCGGATCAGCAGGAAGTTCTCGTCGTGGGCGCGCTCGGCCTCGGCCTCGAAGCCGAGCCGCGAGCCGTCCTCGAAGCACACCGCCGCGACGTCCTCGAAGCGGACCGGGGCGGGCTCGTGCGGCTCGCCATCGACCCAGACGGCGCGCTCGCTGCGTTGCGGCGGGTCGTTGATGCCCTCGACCAGGTTCCAGGCGAGGGCGCGGCCGTCGGCGGCGCTGCCGACCCCGGCCGACCAGTGCCAGTCGGTGTGGCGGGCGTGGTAGCCGGCCGACTCGTCGTCGACGGCGAGCGCGTCGAGCTCCCAGCGGCGACCGGGGACCTCGACGGTGCCGCTGACCGGCACGCCGGCGCGCTTGCGGGTCCAGGACCAGGCGGCGCCGCTGGGGCAGATCGTCTCGATCGGCTGTGCCTTGCCAAGGGTCAGGCTGGCCCGCAGGTCGGGTGAGTCGATCTCCAGCCGCGGTCCCTCGATCGTCACCGCGCGGCTGCCCGGCCGCAGGATCGTGCGCTCGTCCTCCCGCCGGGCGCCGCGGTCCCAGAGTGCCCAGAACGACTGCCGCAGCGGCCCGATCTCGGCACTGGCCGCGCAGAGCATCAGCTCCTCGGCGAAGACGCCGACATAGCGCCAGCGCTTGCGCAACTGACCGTCCTGGCGCAGCGGCATCGACGCAGGAGGGAGGGGCAGGTCGGGGCGGTCGGGCCCCGGCCCGCGCCAGGGAATCGCGGCACTCTCCATCGCTGCACGGTACTCGCGGCCGTCGCATGAGCCGGGTCGGGCGGGGTGCAGGCGCAGCCGCCACTAATCTCGCCGCATCGCCCAGCTCGTCCAGATCGTCGGCGCCGTCTTGATCCTGGTCGCCTTCGCCGGCGTCCAGTACCGGCGCATGCGGCCGGACTCGCGCCTCTACCTGGCGCTCAACCTGGTCGGCTCGGCGATCCTCGCCGTGCTCGCCCTGGTCGAATCGCAGTGGGGCTTCCTGCTGCTCGAGGGCGTCTGGTCGGTGGTCTCGGCGATCGGCCTGGTCGCGGCGCTGCGGGCGGCCTCGGGCGGCACCGGTTCAGCCGGCGGCGCCGCACCCTGAGCCAGCGTTGGGTGCGGTAGACATTTCCCTCGGTTAACGGGGGGAAATGTCTACCGCGCTATTCGACTTCGCCCTCGAGCCGCTCGGCGAGGCGTTTCATGCCGCGCTGGCGGGCGGCCGCGGCGGCGCCGGCCCAGTCGGTCGGGGCGTCGGGCGGGCGCTTGACGCCGGCGTCGCGGAGCGTCGCGATGTCCTTGAAGGCGAGCAGGTCCTCGCGGCCTTCGATCAGGGCCGCCCGCAGTTTCGGGCGCTGCTCGCGGATCGCGGCGTCGAGGATCGCCTCCAGGGAGCCGTGCTTCTGGAGCAGCTCGGCGGCGGTCTTGGGGCCGACGCCCTTGGCGCCGGGAAGGCCGTCGGCGGGGTCGCCGCGCAGGGCGATGAAGTCGGGGACCAGCTCCGGGCCGATCCCGTAGCGCTCGCGCACCTCCTCTGGCCCCAGCTCCTCGGCGCCTTTGCCGCCGGTGCGCACGTAGAGGACCGTCACCCGCTCGGCGGCGCACTGGTACATGTCGCGGTCGCCGGTCAGCAGCAGCGCCCGGCCGCCGGCCTCGGCCTCGAGCCGCGCGTAGCTGCCCAGCAGGTCGTCGGCCTCGAGGTCCGCCGAGGTCGCGACCGTCCAGTTGAAGGCGGCGAAGAAATCGCGCGCCGCCTCGAACTGCGGCGCCAGCTCGTCCGGCATCGCCTCCTCGCGCTCGGCGTGGTAGGCGGGGTAGAGCTCGGTCCGGTACTGGGCCGCGTCGGGGCCGAAGCAGAGGACGACGGCGCGCGGCTCGTGGATCTCGACCTCGCGCAAGATCAGGTTCGCCGTGCCAAGCAGGGCGTTGACCGGTCGCCCCTCGCCGTCGGTGATCGTCTTCGGCAGCGCGTAGAAGGCGCGGAACAACATCGAGGGCGTGTCAACTGCGAGCAACGGAGGCATCGCAGCACTCTATGCGCCGTGCTGCATCTGTGGCACTGGTCTGGATACTGTCGGAGTTCCAACATGGCACGGCGAATAAACAAACGAGGCCGCGCCATGCAAAGCGCTTCAACGAAAGCCTCGGGACGGCCGAACTGGGTGGAAAAGACGGGCCTACTGATCGCCGCTGCCTCAGCCATCGTCGGGATCGTTGCCCTAACTGGACATGCCGGTGATTCACAAACCAATCCCAATGGCCGAGCGAAGCTCAACATTGTGGATATGGCGGTCAAGGATGTAGGCAGGGGGCCGACGCCAAATCCTCGTCTGGAGATCGCTGTCCACAACATTGGAGCAAGGCGTGTGGTAATCGATCAGGCGAGGGTGGAGGTCAAACGCATATATGAGTTAAAACGGTGTGCCTCTCAAGACGATCTCCCGCTCTCCAATTCCTATGGCTTGACGTTGCCTGTCAACGCGCAGAAGGGCGATGTCTTCGACCAGCCTTTGCACCAACAGGTAGGACCGGACGAAGCCGACCGGTTTGCGATTGCCTTGAGCGCGGGGCCTCTTCGTGACCGGCCGTCATCTGTCTTTCTTTTTGAAATCAAGGTAGGTCTGTTTAGCGACGGACCTCGACCAATGCTTTCGGCTGGGACGGCCCAGGTGTCCCTTCCAAAGCTTCCCCTGATCGGGGAGTACTTTTGGGGCGAAGGGACTCGGCAGATCCTCCACGGCTTCGTCATCGAGGGGGGCGAAATCGTGAAAGAGTTGAGGCGGTTTTCAATGCCATGCTGGCGTTCGAATACCGATCTCTTGCGGGATGCCTTCCAGAGTCGAGCAGTTCGTTCGACGCAGATGGAGGAGATCTCGAGGGAACTTGTCACCCCGACGCTCACTGCGCTCAAATAGTTGGGTGCACCGCAGAAAAAAAGAGGGACGCCTTATCGCTACGGTGTGCCCGTGGATGGCAGGGAGCAGCCGCGGATCGCGCCCGGCGACCGGCGGCAGATCGGGCTGCTCAACTACGGCCTGGCGAAGCTGGTCGGGCTGGCGGCCGGGGGGCAGCCGCCGCACGTGATCACGACGCTGGCCCGCAACCGCAAGCTCTTCCGGCGCTGGCTCTGGTTCGCCGGCGGGCTGATGCCGGGCGGCAAGCTGCCGCGCCGCGATACCGAGCTGGTGATCTTGCGCGTCTCCCACAACAGCGACTGCGAGTACGAGCGGCACCACCACGAGCAGCTCGGCCGCCGGGCCGGGCTCAGCGCCGCGGAGATCGCGCGGGTGGAGGAGGGACCTGACGCCCCGGGCTGGTCGCCTCGGCAGGCGCGGCTGCTGCGCGCTGCCGACGCGCTGCACGCCGACGGCCGGATCGGCGACGCGCTTTGGGCGGAGCTGAGCGGCGAACTCGACGACCGTCTCCTGATCGAGCTCTGCCTGCTGATCGGTCACTACGAGATGCTGGCGATGACCCTGAACACGCTGCAGGTGCAGCCCGACCCGGCGCCGATCGGGCGCCGCCTGCCGCGATGGCTCTCGAAAGCCTGAACGGCAAGCGCTGCCTCGTCACCGGGGCGGCCAGCGGGATCGGTCGGGCGACGGCGCTCGCCGCCGCCCGCGAGGGCGCCCTGCTCTTCCTCACCGACCTCAACGCCGAGTTGATGGCCGAGGCGGTTGCCGAGGTGCGGCGCCAGGGCGGACAGGTCGAGTGGTCGGCCGCCGCCGACGTCGCCGACCACGAGGCCGTCGTCGCGCTCGCCACCGAGGTCCACCGCGACCACGGCTCGATGGACGTGGTGATGAACGTCGCCGGCGTCTCCACCTGGGGGCCGATCGAGCTGCTCCAGCACAGCGACTGGAAGAAAATGGTCGACGTCAACCTGATGGGGCCGATCAGCGTGCTGGAGTGCTTCGTGCCGCCGATGATCGAGGCCGGCCGCGGCGGGCACGTCGTCAACGTCTCCTCCGCCGCCGGGCTCTTCGGCCTGCCCTGGCACGCCGCCTACAGCGCCAGCAAGTTCGGCCTGCGGGGCGTCTCCGAGGTGCTGCGCTTCGACCTCCGCCGCCACCGGATCGGCGTCAGCCTCGTCTGCCCGGGGGCGGTGCGGACGCCGCTGGTCGGCACCGTCGAGATCGTCGGCGTCGACCGCGACGACCCCGAGATACGGAAGCTGATCCGCCGCTTCGAGAAGCACGCGGTCAGCCCCGAGCACGTCGCCGCGAAGATCCTCGAGGGCATTCGCAAGGACCGCTACATGGTCTTCACCTCCCGCGACACCCAGTTCGGATTCTGGGTTCAGCGCAAGTTCGCCTGGCCCTACGAGCAGGCGATGCGCCTCGCCAACGATCGCCTCGTCAAGGTCGCCCGGCGCGGCTAGACTGGCCGCCATGTTGCCGCGGACGGCCACGCGAGCACTGGGACTCGCCGCGATCCTCTTCGCCCTGCTTGCCGCGCCAGCGGTGGCCGCGCCTGCGGTGAGCGGAGAATTCGCGGTCGAAGGCGTCAGCGGCAACGACAAGCTCATCGAGGGCCCCGACGGCAACATCTGGGTGACCACCGCCGCAGGGACCAACGACGTCGCCCGGATCACTCCCGCCGGCGAAGTGACCGAGTACGACCTCGAAGCGGCGAGCCCGTCGGGGATCGCCGTCGCCGCCGGCAAGCTCTGGATCACCCGCACCGGCGGGGTGACCAGCTTCGAAGCGAAAGACCCGAAAGGGACGAAGGTCGCGACCGAAATCCTCGGCATCGCCGGCAGCAACCCGATAGTGCGCGGCCCCGACGGCAACCTCTGGGTCGGCGCGGCCGGCGCGCTCGTGCGGATCTCGCCGACCAACCCGAGCGAAAGCAAATCGTTCCCGATCGCCGGGCTCGATCCAAAGGACGTCGACGTCGCCGGATCGCTGTTGGCCGTCGCCAACTTCGGCAGCGAAAGCGTGGTGACGGCGACGACGACCGACCCACCGGAAACCAAAGAAGTCAAAGTCGGCGGCGGCTCTCAGGGTGTCGCCGGGGGCCCAGGCGGGCAGGTCGCCTACACGCAGCCCACCAACGAACCGAAGGAATTCGGTCTCTTCCAGCCGCCCTCGACGACGCCACAGAAAGTCCAGGTGGCCGGCACCGACCCGTTCGGGATCGTCTTCGGGCAGGATGGCGCCTACTGGTCCGCCGAGGGCAACGGCGATCGCCTGCTGCGCCTCACCACCGATGGCCAGGTCAGCGACCTCAAAGGCTTTGCCGCTGGCTCGCGCCCGACGCAGATCGCGACCGGCCCGGGAGGCACGCTCTGGGTGGTCCTCTCGCTGATCGGCAAAGTCGGCCGCGTCAACGGCGTCGAAGCACCACCGGTCACGCCCCCGTCCTCAGGTGGCTCAGGTGGTTCGGGCGCTGTCGGCTCGCAGTCCGGAACCGACCAGCCGCGCCCGGCGCCGGAGACCGAAATCCTCAGCGGCCCCGGCAAGAAGAGCCTCATCGAGGGCAGGAAGATGCGGGTGGCCTTCCGCTTCGCCTCGCCGCAGGCCGGCGCCGGCTTCGAGTGCCGCCTGGTGCGGATCGCCAAGAAGAAGGCCAAGGGCAAGGCGAAGAGCTCGGCCGAACCGGCCTTCCGGGCCTGCACCTCGCCGCGGGTGTACCACCTCACCCCCGGGCGCTACCGCTTCGAAGTGCGGGCGGTGCTCGACGGCATCCCCGATCCAACCAGGGCGAAGCGGCCCTTCCGGATCGTCCGCGCTCCCCGCTGACTCCTCGATCCGGCTTCCCAGCGGGCGCAAACGGGCCGGCCCCAACGCTCCACTAGGTTTAGCCGCCGGTGAGCGAGAAGGCCCTTCAGATCGAGAACCTCGTCAAGCGCTACCCGACCGGGGTGGAGGCGCTGCGCTCGGTCTCGCTCGACATCGAGTCGGGTGACTTCTTCGGCCTGCTCGGTCCCAACGGCGCCGGCAAGTCGACGCTGATCCACTGCACGACCGGTCTGGCGCAGCCGACCTCGGGCACGATCGAGGTCTACGGGCACGACGCGATCAAGAACTACGCGGAGGCCCGGCAGGCGGTCGGGCTGGCTCCGCAGGAGCCCAACCTCGACTGGTTCCTGACCGTCGAGGAGACGCTCGAATACCACGCCGGCTACTTCGGGATGCCGAAGCGCGAGCGACGGGAGCGGGTCGGCGAGCTGCTGGAGATCTTCTCGCTGGTCGAGAAGCGCGACGAACGCACCCGCACCCTCTCCGGCGGCATGAAGCGGCGGCTGCTGCTGGCCCGGGCGCTGATGCACAAGCCGCCGCTGCTGATCCTCGACGAGCCGACCGCCGGGGTCGACATCGAGCTGCGGCTGGAGCTCTGGCACTACGTCCAGCGGATCAACCAGGAAGGGACGACGATCCTCCTCACCACGCACTACCTGGAGGAGGCGGAGCAGCTCTGCAACCGCATCGCCTTCATCAACGACGGCCAGATCGCCGCCCAGGGCAGCAGCGCCGAGCTGGCCCGCGACTACGGCGTCAACAGCCTCGAGGACGCCTACCTGGAGCTGGTCGGCCGCAAGGAGCTCTCGCGCTCCCGGGCCGAGGAGCTGGCCAGCTCGTGAGCGCCGCCCAGATCCGCTTCCTGACGCTCTGGCGCCGGGAGGTCAACCGCTTCATGAAGATCAAAAAGCAGACGCTCGGCGCGCCGCTGCTGGAAACCTTCCTCTACATCTCCGTCTTCGGGGCCGCCCTCGGCTCGCGGATCAAGGAGCTGCACGGCTTCGAATACATCATCTTCGTGATCCCCGGCCTGATCATGATGGCCTGGGCGACCAACGCCTTCGCCAACAACTCCTCCTCGATCCTCCAGCAGAAGTTCCAGGGAGCGATCCACGACCAGCTCTCCTCGCCGGCCTCGCCGCTGGAGCTGCTGCTCGCCTTCTGCCTCGGCGGCTTCATGCGCGGGCTGCTGGTCGCGGCGCTGACCTTCGTCGCCGCCTCGATCCTGGTCGACCTGCCCGTCGAACACATCCTGGTGCTGATCCCGGCGCTCTTCCTGGTCGGCTTCTTCTTCGCCAACCTCGGCGTCCTGATCGGCGTACGCGCCGAGCAGTTCGACGACGTCGCCCTCGCCCAGACCTTCGTCCTGCAGCCGCTGATCTTCCTCGGCGGCGTCTTCTACTCGGCGGCGCTGCTGCCGCAGCCGTTCGAGACCCTGACCCGGCTCAACCCCGTCTACTACATGATCGGCCTGGTCCGCTACGGCTTCCTCGGCTACAGCGAATCGAGCGTCGCCGTCGCCCTGCTGGCGCTGACCGGCGCCACCGCGGCGCTCTTCCTCTTCAACCTGCGCCTCTTCAGCAGCGGCTACCGCCTGCGCTCCTAGCCCTCCCGGCTGGGCACGCCGCGGTTGCACGTATGCTGCCGCTCGTGCTGGGGAGACGGCTGGGAAGATGCGTGCTGACGGTGGCGACCTGTTTCGTGGCGCTTGCCTTCGCCGCCGACGAGCATGCCCGGGCGACGACCTTCTGCGTTCCCACGTTCAGCGCCGCCTGCCCCAACAACGGCAGCAACGTCGCCGAGCCGATCCTCGAGAAAGCGATGGGGCTGAACGGCACCGACGGCGTCCCCGACCAGATCCTCGTCGCCGCCGGCACGGTCGTCGAGGACGGCGGCTTCGAGCCCGCGAGCGGCTTCAAAGACCCTGCCTCGTTCGAACCGGTGGGCAGCGACCCGCTGACGATCGTCGGCGCCGGTACCGGCGCGACGGTGCTGACCACCTCTGGCAGCGGCAACGTCTACATGCTCAACCTCAGCAACAACGGCAACTCGCGAGCGATCGCGATCCGCGACCTGACCCTGCAGGTGCCGGCTTCCTTCCCGGATGGGCTGGGCTCGACGATCCTCCTCTTCAACGGCGATGTGCTCGAAGGCGTGGACATCGTCAGCCTCAACAAAGAATCGGATGGGGTCAGCTCCGTCGGGGTCGGCAACCTCGCCAAGCGGGTGGCGCTGAGCGGCGGCGGCGCGGAAGGGCTGATCGGCGATGGCTTCTCCGCCGGCAGCAGCGGCGCCGCTCTCACGGTCGAAGACTCGGAAGTCGACGGCGCCAGCTGGGCGCTGGTGACGAGCGGCACCGGTTCCCACCTGGTCGCCCGCCGTGTCGTCGAGACCGGGACCCGCACCTATGGCGCGATCGGCAGCGAAGGCACGCTCTCGGTCGAGAACTCGATCTTCGAGCTCGACGACGCGATCGGGCTCTTCGGCTCCGCGGCGGCGCAGGACGGCACGGTCGAAGCCGACCACGTCACCGTCGTCAACTCGGGCGGCAGCGGCCCGGCCCTGGAAGGCAAGAAGTTCAGCTCCACTGCGGGCGACGTCTCGATCGACGTCGCCAACTCGATCTTCCGCGGCTTCGGCTCCGGCTACAGGACCGAAACCCCGTTCGGGCCAGGGATCGGCATCGTCTCGATCTCCGCTCGCTACTCGAACCTGCCGAGCAACGGCTCGAGCATGGGAGGGACGGTCGACTTCGGGACCGGCAACATCGACGTCGACCCGCAGTTGACCGCGGATTTCTCGCTGCCGGTCGGCTCGCCCTCGATCGACGCCGGGGACCCCGCCGCCGGTCTCGTAGACGACTTCGCGGGCGCCCCGCGGCCGGCCGACGGCAACGGCGATGGCGTCGCGATCCGCGACCAGGGTGCCTTCGAGCGCCAACCGCCGATGCCGCCGGTCTGCTGTGACCCGCCGCCGCCCTGCTGCGATCAGGGCGAAGGAGGCCAGGGTGGGAACAGCCAGCAAAGTGGCGGCAGTTCGGTCGATCTGACGGGCCCGCGGACGAAGGTCCTCGCCGGGCCTGGCTCGAAGCTCGCCGCCGGCAAGGCCAGATTCCGCTTCTCCTCGAGCGAGGCCGGCTCGAGCTTCCAGTGCAAGCTGGGCAAAGGCAAGCCCAAGCCCTGCATCTCGCCGAAGCGCTATACCGGTCTGGCGCCCGGCCGTTACGTCTTCAAGGTCTGGGCGACCGACGCGGCCGGCAACAAGAGCGCGAAGCCGGCCAAGAAGCGCTTCCGCGTGCCCGCGGCATAGGAATCTCCTTCCAAAGCGGGGGCGGTCTCCATATGCTGGGCCGGTGATCTCGGGAACGACGGGGCGGCGGCCCGCCCTCGCAGCTGTCGCGGTGGCGATCACGGCGGTGGCGTCACTCCTCGTCGCTGCCTCCGCGTCGGCCTTCGTCTACTGGGCCGACAGCCAGAACAACCGCATCGGCCGCGCCAGCAACGACGGCAGCGGGGTGAACCCGAACTTCATCGTCGGGACCGGGCCGCTGACCTCGGCGGTCGCGGTCGACGCTTCCCACGTCTACTGGATCAACCAGAACGGCAACTCGATCGGTCGTGCCAGCATCGACGGGTCGGGCGTCAACAACAGCTTCATCACCGGGGTCATCAAGCCGAGCGGCCTGGCGGTCAACGCCACCTCGATCTTCTGGTCGACCCTGGAAGGGCAGATCGGCAAGGCCAAACTCGACGGCACCGGGGTCAACAAAAACCTAGTTTCGGGCCTGGCCGAGCCTTGCGGGGTCGCGCTCGACAGCGGCCACGTCTACTGGGCCGAAATCGCCTCGGGGACGCCGGCCTTCATCGATCGGGCCGGGCTCGACGGCACCAGCCAGCAATTGCCCTACGTGACGATTCCCGGCACCTCGTTTCCCTGCGGCGTCGCCGTCAACGCGGCCAACATCTTCTGGTCCGAGCCTGGCCTCTTCGGTGGTGGCACGCGCATCGGCCGCGCCAACACCAACACCGGCACCGGCGCGGACGCGAGCTTCATCGGCGACGCCAGTACCCCCTGCGGGATCGCGGTTCATGGCCCGCAGCTCTACTGGGCGAACGCGGGGACGAACACGATCGCCCGCGCCAACACCGACGGCACCGCCGTGAACGAGAGCTTCGTCGTCACCGGCGGCAATCAGGTCTGCGGCGTCGCCGTCGACGACCTGGTGGCGCCGCCGGAACCGCCAGCGCCGCCGGCCTGCTGCAGCCCGCCGCCGGACCAGGGCGGTGGAGGCCAGGGCGGTGGGCAGCAGAGTGGCGGCGGCCCGGTCGACTCGACGCCGCCGCAGACGAAGGTCCTCGGCGCGCCGGGCACGAAGCTCGCCGCCGGCAAGGCCAAATTCCGCTTCTCCGCCAGCGAGCCGGGTTCGACCTTTGCCTGCAAGCTCGGCGCCGCCAAGGCCAAGCCCTGCACCTCGCCGAAGCGCTACACCGGCCTGAAGCCGGGCCGCTACGTCTTCAAGGTCTGGGCGACCGACGCCGCCGGCAACAAAGACGCGACGCCGGCCAAGCGCCGCTTCCAGATCCCCTCCGCCTGAACCCGCTGCCAGCGTCTGCTGAGTTGACCCCAACGGGGTGTGGTCAACTCAGCGCTCGACAACCTCAGAGGCGATCCAGGCGAGGTAGCCGCGGCTACTGGCGAGGATCGGGATGGCGATGATCTCCGGCTCGTCGTAGGAGTGCAGGTCGCGGATCGCCGCCTCGACCTCGGGGTAGAGCGCCGCGGTGGTCTTCGCCAGGCAATGCCACTCCTCGGCCGCCTCGATCTCGCCCTGCCAGCGGTAGCGGCTCTGGATCGGCCCGGCGACCTGCACGCAGGCGGCGAGGCGACGCTCTACCAGCGCTGCCGAGATCGCCTCCGCCTCCTGCGGGGAGCCGGCGGTGGTGAGGACCTGGACGAACTCGGGGTCGGGCATCAGCCCGGGTCGGCCACGGGAACCTCCAGCGAACCGTCGGCGTCCGGGAAGACGAGGATCGCGCCCTCGCCGGTGGCGTAGGCCTCCTCGCCGTGCTGGACGACGTCCATGCCCAGCGCCTCGTCGCGGGAGCTGGCCCGCAGCGGCATCACCGCGCCGATCAGGCGCAGCAGCAGGTAGGTGGCGCCGAAGGCATAGAGGGGGGCGGCGAGCGCCGCCAGGGCCTGGTCGCCCAGCTGGGCGGCGTTGCCGTAGAAGAGCCCGTCGGAGCTGCCGTTCCAGGCGACCTGGGCAAAGAAGCCGATGAAGAGGATCCCGAAGAATCCGGCGGTGCCGTGGGCGGCGAGAACGTCGAGCGTCTCGTCGACCCGGGTCCGCGTCCGCCAGACGATGATCGCGTAGCTGGGCAGGGCGGCAAGGGCGCCGAGCAGCATCGCCCAGCCGGGGCTGACGTAGCCGCCGGCGGGGGTGATCGCGACGCAGCCGACGACGATCGCGGTCGCCGCCCCGATCGCCGTCACCTTGCGGCCGCGCATCAGGTCGAGCGCGAACCAGACGACCAGGGTGCAGGCCGGGCAGAGCAGCGTGTTGGTGAAGGCGAGCACGCTGGGGTTGCCGGTCGAGAAGCCGCTGCCGCCGTTGAATCCAAACCAGCCGAACCAGAGCAGGCCGGCGCCGAGCAGGACGTAGACGGCGTTGTGGGGGAGGAGCGCCTGGCGGCCGTAGTCCTTGCGGGCGCCGACCACGAGGGCCGCGGCCAGGGCCGAGAAGCCGGAGCCCATCTCGACCGGGACGCCGCCGGCGAAGTCGAGGGTGCCGCCGGCCTGCAGCCAGCCGCCGCCGAAGGCCCAGTGGGCGAGCACCGCGTAGACCAGCACCGACCAGAGCGCCGAGAAGACGAGGAAGGGCCCGAAGCGCATCCGCTCGACCACGGCGCCGGAGACCAGCGCCGTGGTGATGATGCAGAAGGTCGCCTGGAAGGCGAAGAAGACCAGCTCTGGGATCGTCGTCCCGTCCCGCGGCGCGAAGTCGACGCCACCGAGGAAGGCGTTGCCGAGGCCGCCGATGATGCTTCCGTCGCCGTCGAAGGCGAGCGAGTAGCCGACGGCTGCCCAGGTGACCGTCGCGACGGCGATCGCGGCGACACTCATCATGAAGGTGTTGAGGGTGTTCTTCGAGCGCACCAGGCCCGCGTAGAAGAGACCGAGCGCCGGCGTCATCATCAGCACCAGCGCCGTCGCGACCAGCATCCAGGCGGTGTCGCCGGTGTCGATCTGGGCGGCCATCACTTCTTCACCGGGGTGACGGCTTCGACGTCGGAGTCGCCGGTGCGGATCCGCACGGCGCGCTCCAAAGGCAGGACGAAGATCTTGCCGTCGCCGACCTCGCCGGTTCGGGCTCCTTCGCAGAGCGCCTCCACCGTCGTGTCGACGAAGGTGTCGGAGACCGCGACCTCGAAGCGGACCTTCTCGGAGAGGCCCATCTTCACGGTCGTGCCGCGATAGGTCTCGACCCGGTCCAGCTCACCGCCGTGACCCTGCACGCGGCTGATCGAAAAGCCGCGCACCTCGGCCCTGTAGAGCGCCTCCAGAACCTCGTTCGCCTGCTCGGGGCGGACGATCCCGATCACCAGTTTCACGACTCTCCTCTCTCCCTAACTCCCCAGACGGGCGCGAGCCTAGCCGAGGGTTCGGCCGGCAACTGCTGTTGCGCGGCCGCAAACCGCATCGGACCGGCGTTTGCCGCTGCATACAATTGGCGGGAATGTCTCCTCGCGTTCGCAGGCGCCGTCGCGCCCACAAGTCCGGCTGGAAGAAGGTGCTGCTGCCGCTCGCGGTGCTGGCGGCGCTGATCGCCGTCGCCGGCGGGATCGCCGCCGCCTGGGCGCTCAACGTCTACAACTCGGCGCCGCCGCTCTCGAGCCTGAAGCCGGTCCAGAAAGGCCGTTCTTCGGCGATCTACGCCGCCGACGGCAGCCTGATCGGCTTCATCCGCTCCGAAAACGTGCGCCAGCCGGTGCCCGCCAAATCGCTGCCGCAGGTGCTCAAAGACGCCACGGTCGCGATCGAGGACAAGAACTTCTTCACCCACGGCGCTCTCGACCCCGAAGGCATCGCCCGCGCCGCCTGGAAGGACGCGCTGGCCGGCGGCAAGCCCGTGCAGGGCGCCTCGACGATCACCCAGCAGCTGGTCCGCAACCTCTACATCCACAACCCCGAAGACACGCTGAAGCGAAAGCTGATCGAAGCGCACCTCGCCAACGACCTCTTCGAAAAGCACAACCGCGACTGGATCCTCACCTCCTACCTGAACACCGCCCCCTACGGGACGGTCGAAGGGCAGACCGCGGTGGGGGCGGAGGCGGCGGCGCAGACCTACTTCGGCAAGCCGGCCAAGGACCTCGGGCTGACCGAAGCGGCGCTGATCGCCGGCCTGCCGCAGGCGCCCTCCGAATACAACCCCTTCCTCGATCCCAAAGCGGCGCTGAAGCGGCGCAACGAGGTGCTCTGGGTGATGGCCGAACAGGGCTACATCAGCCACGACGAATTCCTCCAGGCGCGGACCGAAGGGCTCAACCTGAACCCGGGCCACAAGTACCGGGTGATCAAGGACCAGGCGCTCTTCGACCTCGTCCAGCAGGAACTGATCGACCGCTACGGGATCAACACCGTCCGCAACGGTGGCCTCAAGGCCTACACGACGATCGACCCGAGCCTGCAGGAAAAGGCCGAATCGGCGGTCAACTCCTGCACCGAAAGCGGCTTCTGTTACCCCGAAGGAGGCCCGGCGGCCGGGCTCGCCTCGGTCGAACCCGACACCGGCGCGATCGTCGCCCTCGCCTCGACCGAGGGCTACGCGACGGAAAGCCAGTTCAACTACGCCTGGCAGGCCCATCGCCAGCCCGGCTCCTCGTTCAAGACCTTCGTGCTGACCACCGCCGTCAAGCAGGGCATCGACCCGGCCAGCACCTACTACGACGGCACCTCGCCGAAGACCCTCGACCTGCCCGGCGGCGGCACCTGGGAAGTCCACAACGCCGAGGGCGGTCTCGGCACGATGTCGCTCGACGCGGCGACCTGGGAGTCGGTCAACGTCGTCTTCGCCCAGCTCGACCTCGACGTCGGCTCCGAAAACGTCACCGAAACGGCCGAACAGATGGGCATCGAAGCGCCCCTCCAGTCGGTCCCCGCCGAGGGCATCGGCGGTCTCGCCTACGGCGTCTCGCCGCTGGAAATGGCCGATGCCTATGCGACCCTCGCCAACGGCGGCATCCACCACCCGCCGACGGCGGTCAGCCGCGTCAAGTTCCCCGACGGCAACGTCGACCAGCTCGCCGGCGGCGACGGCGAACGGGTCCTAACCCCGGGCCAGGCCTACACCGTCACGAAGATCCTCGAGGGCGTGATCACCCAGGGCACCGGCGCCGGCTACACCTACATGGGCTGCGGCTCGGAGGCGGGCAAGACCGGCACCTCCGAGGAAGAGTCCGACGCCTGGTTCGTCGGCTACACGCCGATGTTCTCGACCGCGGTCTGGGTCGGCCACCCGACCTCGCGCGAATACACCGGTTTCGGCGGCCCCACCGCCGGCCCGATCTGGCGCTCCTACATGGAAGCCGCCCAGGAAGGCGAATGCCCCGAATTCGAAACCCCCACGAGCCTGCCCGAACTCTCCGGCTACGACAGCGGGCACGCATCCGGCTCCGGCTACAGCAGCGGCTACGAAAACGAATACGAATACGAACCTGAAGAAGAAGGCGAAGAAGAAGAAGGCGAAGGCAAGGAAAAGGAAGGTGGGGGCGACGAAGGCGGCGAACAGCAAGCCCCCGAACCGGCGCCTACGCCCGCTCCAACGCCCACGCCGACCCCGTCCCCGGGACCCGGCGGCGGCATCAGCCCCGGCTGATTGGCTACTCGCCGATCAGCTCGATCCGGTAGCCGTCGGGGTCCCTGACGAAGCAGATCCGGTGGCCCTCGGTGCGGCCGCCGGGGCGGTAGGGGGGCTTTTCGGGCTCGACGCCTTCGTCGGCCAGGCGCGCGAGGGTCTCGTCGAGGTCGTCGACGAGAATCGCGATGTGGTTGTAGCCGGTGCCGTGCTCGTAGGAGTCGACGCCGTGGTTGTAGGTCAGCTCGAGGCGCGGTTCGTCGCCGGGCAGGCCCATGAAGACGTTGATCGCCTCGTCGCCGATCGGCATCCGGCCGGCCTCCTCGAAGCCGAGCTTTTCGTAGAAGGCGACGGAGCGGTCGATGTCGCCGATTCGGTAGCAGGTGTGCAGGTAGGTCGGCATGGCGGCAGGCTAGCGCTTGAAGGGTTTCGAGCTAGCGACTACGGTGTCGCAAACTTGTGAAAAACCGCGCCGGCCTGGGGAGTGCGGCGCTCGAAAGGAGACAACTTTGAAGCGACTTTCCCTTGTTGTGGTGTCTGCCGTGGCTATGGCGGCCCTGGTTCCGACCTTCGCCTCCGGCGCCGACACGACCACGCCGGTCCCCGCCACCGGCAAGACCGACACCATCTTCATCCGCGACGGCAAGGCGGGCCTCCGCTTCGTCGGCCCGCAGACGGTTGGCTACGGCGACAATCTCAAAGTCGTCAACCAGACCGACGCCAAAAAAGTCGGCCCGCACACGATCTCGCTGGTCGAAGCGTCGCTGGTCCCGAAGACCGCGCCGCAGCGCAAGCTCTGCTTCACCCCCAACCACATCTGCAAAGCGATCGCCGCCTGGCACGGGGTCAAAGGCAACGGGCCGCCGACGATCAACCCGGTCGAAGCCGGCGCGCCCGGCTGGAGCACCGAGGGCAACCTGAAGGAAAAGGGCGACTCCTGGTTCACCGGCCAGAAGCCCAGCGCCTCCTTTGAACAGCAGGTGACCGCCGAAGCCGGCACGACGATCCACTTCATCTGCGCGATTCATCCCTGGATGCACGGGTCGTTCAAGGTCGAAGCGCCGCCGGCGACGAGCTAGCAGCACGTCTGGTCCCGATTCAACTCCGCCGCGCCTGGGGCGCCGAGCTTTCCTCGGCGCCCTCGGCGGCGCCCTTGCCCTGCTGGCGCCGGGGGGCGAGCCCCTGCGCGAGCTGCTGCCGCTTGGCGAGGACACCTCGCGGGCGCTCGGCGCGGTGCCCTTCCGGGAGCCGCTGCCGATCCCTCCGGTCCTGGACGGCGACCATCTCGAAATCCCGATCCGCGAGGCGGAAGCGCAGATCTTTCCCGGCCCGAAGACCCGGCTCTGGACCTTCGGCGGCAGCTTCCCCGGCCCGACCGTGCGCCGGCCCGCCGGACACCGCACCAAGGTCACCTTCCGCCACGAGCTGCCGGCCAAGGTCGGCGAGCTCAGCGTCCACCTGCACGGCGGCCACAACCGCAGCGAGTTCGACGGCCAGCCTGGCGGCCTCACCGCCTCGCACCCGAAGTCCTTCTACTGCGACGTTCCGCAGGGGCTCTCGCCGCGCGCTTCCGGCAACGACCTGCTGCTGACGCCGGGGGGGAGCAAGACCTACGTCTACGACCTGACCGAAGACGGGCGCCCGGAACGGGCCGCCTTCCAGTGGTACCACGACCACCGCCTCGACAAGACCGCGCCGCATGCCTGGAAAGGGCTGGCCGGGATGTGGATCGTCGACGACGAGTTCGAGGCCTCGCTGCCGCTGCCGAGCGGCGACCGCGACCTGCCGCTCTTGATCGCCGACCGCAGCTTCGACTCCCACAACCAGCTGACCGACCCCTTCGCCGCCCAGCAGCCGCCGGCCGACGGCATCCTCGGCCGCTCGGTGCTCGTCAACGGCGCCTTCATGCCGCACCACCGGGTGCAGCCGCGCCGCTACCGGCTACGCCTGCTCAACGTCTCCCAGTTCCGCGCCTACAACCTCTTCCTCTCCAACCGGGCGCCGCTGGTCCAGATCGCCAGCGACAGCGGCCTGATGCCGCGGCCGGTGCGCCGCCGCGAGGTGCTGATCGGCCCGGCCGAGCGGGTCGAGGTGATCGTCGACTTCGCCGCCGCCCGCGGCGAGACCGTCGAGCTGCGCAGCGCTCCCGGGCCCGGCCAGCACGGCTTCGGCAGTCGCACCTACGTCGGCGCCCTGATGCAGTTCCGGGTCGGCGGCGAGCGCCTGCCCGACCGCACCCGGGTGCCGCGACGGCTGCGGCCGCTGCCCGCCTGGACCGCCAAGGCCAAGCCCACGCCGGACCGCACCTGGACGATCGAAATCGGCGGCCTCTTCAAGACCACCTGGCTGATCAACGGCCGCCGCTTCAACCCGGCCCGCGCCGACGCCTTCCCGGCCCTGGGCACGACCGAGACCTGGGAGATCCACAACCGCACCAACGTCGCCCACGTGATGCACATCCACCACAACGACTGGTACCTGCTCTCCCGCGACGGCCGGCCGCCACCGCCCTGGGAAGACTGCCTCAAGGAGACCTTCTTCGTCTATCCGGGCGAACGGATCCTCGTCGCCGGTCACTTCAGCGACCACACCGGCAAATTCGTGATCCACTGCCACATGCTCGATCACGAGGACCATGGACTGATGACCCAATTCGAGGTCGTCAAGAGCTAAAGAAAATCGCCGGTCCGCCGATGGTTCCCTGCGTGATTGCAGGGAAAAATGGAAAAGGATCCTTTCGTAGGAACAGGGGCACGCTGCGCCGGCGGTCGCGCTCGGCGGCCCGCTCCTCGGGCCTGCTGCTGATCGGCGGTTCCCTGCTCGTCGCCCTCTCGCTGCTGCTCCCGCACCCCAGCGGGGGCAACACGACTCTGCTGATCGCCCTGGCTGGGGCGATGGCGGTGGTCGGCCTGCTCTGCGTCCGCTTCGCCCGGCGCATCCCGCTTCCCCTCACCCACGCCGTTCTCGCCGCCACGGCCGCTGCCGTCGGCGGCCTGATCCTCGCCAGTGGCGTCGCCGCCGGCCAGTACGGCTCGATCTTCGTCTGGGCGACGCTGATCGCCGGCTATTACTTCCCGCGCCGCTTCGTCGCCGGCCACCTCGGCTGGATCCTGCTGGTCTACGCCGTGACCTTGGCGCTGGTACCGAGCACCGCCGGCTACTCGCCGTTCGCCCGCTGGTTCTTCACCGCGATCTCACTCTCCGTCGTCGCCGCCCTGACCACGGCGCTGGTCGCCCGCCGCCAGCGTGCCGACCTGCGCGCCCGCCGCTTCTTCGACCTCTCCCGGGACATGCTCTGCACCTCCGACCTCGACGGCTACTTCGTCGAGCTCAACAAAGCCTGGGAGCAGTGCCTCGGCTTCAGCCGTGACGAGCTGCGCGCCGTTCCTTTCATCGAGCGGGTCCATCCCGATGACCGCGAGCGCACCATCGCGGAGGCGGGCGCCCTCTTCGACGGCGCCGGCAGCGCCAGCTTCGAGAACCGCTACATCGCCAAGGACGGCAGCGTCCACTGGCTGCGCTGGAGCGCCACCCTGGAGCCCGACGAGTCGCTGATCTACGGGCGCGCCGCCGACGTCACCGAGCTGAAGCAGGTCGAGGCCGAACGCGAAGGGCTGCTGCGCGAGGTGGAGGAGATGGCCCGCAGCGACGCCCTCACCGGCCTGCCGAACCGCCGCGCGCTCGATGAGGCGCTGCCGCGCGAGATGGCCCGAGCCCGGCGCTCCGGCTTGCCGCTCTGCCTGGCAATCGTCGACATCGACCACTTCAAGGCTTACAACGACAGCCACGGCCACCTGGTCGGCGACGTGCTGCTGCGCGATTGCGCGGTCGCCTGGGACGGCGAGCTGCGCGGCGAAGACATGCTGGTCCGCTTCGGGGGCGAGGAGTTCCTCGTCGTGCTGCCCGACTGCGCGCCCGAGGACGCGGCCGAGATCGTCGAGCGGCTGCGCGCCGCCACGCCCGACGAGCAGACCTGCTCGGCCGGTCTGGTCCTCTGGGACCCGGCCGAGTCGATCGAGGACGTTCTCGCCCGCGCCGACGCCGCCCTCTACGAGGCCAAGGGCGCCGGCCGCGACCAGCTGGTCCGGATCGGTTCATGATGCCCGCGTGGGCGACGAGCTCATCCACCACTTCCGGCGGGCGCGGCGCGACCGCGGCCTGGTCGTAATCGAGGGCTTCCACGCCCTCAAGCACGCGCTGCGCTTCGGCGCCGAGGTCGAACAGGCCTACGCGGTCGATCCGGGGGCGCTGGAGGCGCTCGCCGCCGACCTGGCGCCGGACCTCGCCGGCCGCTTCGCCGCCACCGTCGAGCCAATCGACGCGGCGACCCTCGACCGCCTGGCGCCGCTGACGCCACGGACCGGGGTGGTGGCGATCGCCCGCCGCCCCCCGGTCGACGTCGCTGCGATCCTCGCCGACGAGCGCCCCGCCCCTGTGGTCCTGCTCGAGGACCCGCGCAACATGGGCAACATCGGCGCCAGCGTCCGCGTCGCCGCCGGTGCCGACGCGGCGGCGCTCCTCACCACCGGCGAACACGATCCCTGGCACGCCGACGCCGTGCGCGGCGCCGCCGGCCTGCAGTTCGCGCTGCCGGTCGCCTCGGTCTCCTCGCCGCCGCGTGGCGGCCGGCCGCTGCTGGCGCTCGACCCCGAGGGCGAGCCGCTCGACCCGGCGCGGCTGCCGCCGCGGGCGATCCTCGCCTTCGGCACCGAGCGCGAGGGCCTCAGCGATTCGCTGCTCGGCGGAGCCGACGCCCGGGTCTCGATCCCGATGCGGCAGGGCGTCTCCAGCCTCAACCTCGCCACCTCGATCGCCGCCGCCCTCTTTGCCTGGCGGCTGCATGGCGAATAGGCTTGGACAACTCCTCCTAACCGAAAGGAACCGCCCTTGTTGCCGTTTGCAGACGTGAGCCTTGGAGAACTCCTCCTCCTCACCCTCGAGATCTTCTTCTTCATCGTCTGGATCTGGATCCTCTTCACGATCCTCACCGACCTCTTCCGCGATCACGAGATGTCGGGCTGGTGGAAGGCGGTCTGGGTCCTCTTCCTCGTCTTCATCCCCTTCCTGACCGCGCTCGTCTACCTGATCGCCCGCGGCTCGGGAATGCGCGACCGCACGATCAAAGCCCAGGCCGACGCGAAACAGCATTTCGACGAATACGTCCGCACCCAGGCGCACGCCAGCCCCGCGGACGAGCTGCACAAGCTCAACGACCTGAAGGAAAAGGGCGCGATCTCCCAGGAGGAGTTCGACAAGGCGAAAGCCAAGCTGCTCGCCTAATCGAGCGTTCTTTCGGGCTGTTCCGCACCCCCGTCGCGCCCGTCGCGGCGGGGGTGTTCTTTCCTCCAGAAGCCCGCAATTTGCAAGCGAAGTTGCAAGTTATGAGCAACCGCTAATGGTCTTTACCCGCCTCCGCTAGCCTGCGCGCCTCGCTGAAACCCTCGCCGGGGGACGGCGAAATTCATGCGGGCACCCTCTCTTCATACCCACCCTGCCAAGCGGCGCGCCCTGCTGCTGGCGGCGCTGATCCTGGGTGCGCTCTGCGCCCTGGCGATCGCCTGGGAGGGAAGCGCCCCGGCGGCGACGCCGCAGGAAAAGCTGGAAGCGACGCAGGGCAAGCTCGACCACGTGCGCGAAAGCCAGAGCGCCCTTGCCGACACGATCGCCGAACAGAACCGGGCGATCGACTCGATGATCGGCGAAGTCTCGGCGCTGCGCCAGAAGCAGGCCGCGGTCGAGTCCGAACTGGCCGAAAAGCAGGCCGAGCTGGAAGCGGCGACCAAGGCCCTCGAAAAGGAAGAAGCGCACCTGGAGCGGGTGCGGGCGCAGCTGCACCGCGCCCTCGGCGTCCTCAGCGGCCGCCTCGTCGCGATCTACGAGAGCGGCTCGCCGGACGCGATCAACGCGATCCTCGAATCGAGCGACTGGTCGGAGCTGGCGGCGCAGACCGAATACCTGAACCGCATCCAGAGCTACGACGATTCCGTGGTGGAGCGGGTGAAGACGCTGCGCGACGAGGTCACCGCCAGCGTCAAGAAGCTCGCCGCGAACCGCGCCAAGATCGAAGCGAGCCGCGACGCGGTCGCCGCGATCGAGCAGGAAGTCGCCGCCGCCCGCCAGGAAGCCGAGTCGCGCTTCGCCGAACTGAAGTCGGCGCAGGCGCAGCGGCGCGAAGCGATGGAAGCGCTGGAGTCCCGCGAAGAAGCGCTCGGCGACAACCTCGCCTCGATCTCCAACCAGATCGCCTCCGAAGGCGGCCCGGCGCCGACCGGCGAAGTGCCGGCGCCGCTGACGCCCGGCCAGGAAGCGCAGGTGATCAGCGAAAGCGAAGCGAGCGCCCCTGCCTCGGCGCCCGCGGCCGTGCAGAGCGCCATCTCCGCCGCCAACTCGATCGCCACCACCCCCTACATCTGGGGCGGCGGCCACGGCTCCTTCGAATCCTCGGGCTATGACTGCTCGGGCGCGGTCAGCTTCGCGCTGCACGGCGGCGGCTTCCTGGAAAGCCCGCTCGACTCGACCGGCCTGGAGACCTGGGGCGAACCCGGCCCGGGCCAGTGGATCACCGTCTACGCCAACGCCGAACACGCCTGGATGGTGATCGCCGGCATCGCCTTCGACACCGTCGGCGGCCCCGGCCCGCGCTGGCACAGCCCCTGGGTCGACTCGCCCGAAGGCTTCATCGCCCGCCACCCGGCCGGTTACTGAGAGTCCTCTACCGCCGCCCTAAGGTGGCCTTTAGAAAACGCTCCTAGGGTCCGCCGGCCCTTGGAACCGATCTCCTATCTGCAGGCGATCGTGCTCGGCCTGATCCAGGGTGTGGCCGAGCCGTTCCCGATCTCCAGCCTCGGCCACGGGGTGATCGTGCCGAGCCTGCTGGGTTGGAACATCCACCAGAACGACGACTACTTCCTCGCCTTCCTGGTCGCCACCCACTGCGCCACCGCGCTGGTCCTCTTCGTCTTCTTCTTCGAGGACTGGAAGCGGATCTTCCGCGGCCTCGGGCGTTCGCTGCGCGACCGGCGGATCGGTCCCGGCGACAGCGACGCCCGGCTCGGCTGGCTGCTCGTCGTCGGCACGATCCCGGCCGGGCTGCTCGGGCTGGCGCTCGAGCACGCCCTGCGCAAGCTCTTCGCCTCACCCGAGTCGGCGGCGATCTTCCTGATGCTCAACGGCGTCCTACTGCTGATCTTCGAGCGTTTCCGGCGCCGCCGGCCGCAGCCGGGGGACTGGGAGGGAGACGCCGACCCGCGCATCGCCACCCGGATGAGCTTCAAGCAGGCGGCGGCGATCGGGACCGCCCAGGCGGTGGCGCTGGTGCCGGGGATCTCTCGCTCGGGGGTGACGATGGGGGGTGGGCTCCTCGTCGGCCTCTCCAACGAGGACGCCGCCCGCTTCGCCTTCCTGCTGGCGACGCCGATCATCGGCGCCGCCGGGGTCCTGAAGCTGCCCGAACTGTTCGGCTCGGCCGGCGACGGCGTCCGCGGCCAGGCCCTGGTCGGCGCGATCGCGGCCGCCTTCACCACCTACCTCGCGGTCAAGTTCCTGCTGCGCTTCTTCGAGACCAATCGGCTGACCCCGTTCGGGATCTACTGCCTCGTCGCCGGCTTCGCCTGCACGCTGATCTTCGCCTTCTGAGACTGGCCGCCTTGGCCCTCGCCGCCGGGGCCGGTTCGACGCTGTGGCCCAACCGCCGCCGCGGCGGTTGCCGGGTGAATGCGCGGGTAATTACTTGGTTGTAATTCCTCCTAGGGAAGGAGCTCACCATGGAGTCCGCATCCATTCCCGGCGCCCAGGTGCCGCGCCGCGAACCCGCATCGGAAAACGGACGCGCCGAGGTGGCGGCGGGATGGAAACCCGCCGACCCGGGCCCGCTCGGCCTCGCCGCCTTCGCGTTGACGACCTTCGTCCTCAGCATGTTCAACGCCGGCCTGGTCAGCAAAGCCGGCGAGCCGGTCGTGCTTGGCCTGGCGCTCGCCTACGGCGGCCTCGCCCAGGTGCTGGCGGGGATGTGGGAGTTCCGCACCGGCAACACCTTCGGCGCCGTCGCCTTTACCTCGTTCGGCGCCTTCTGGGTTTCCTACTGGGCGTTCGTCACCTTCTTCGCCGGCGAGATCCCGGCCGAGCACGTGACCGCCGCGGTGGGGCTGTACCTGATCGCCTGGGGTGTCTTCACCGCGTACATGTTCATCGCCTCGCTGCGCACGACGGTGGCGATCGCAACGGTCTTCTGCCTGCTGGCGATCACCTTCTTCCTGCTCGGCATCGGCAACTCCAGCGAAACCGACGGGCTGGTAGAAGCCGGCGGCTGGGCCGGTCTGGCCACGGCGGTCGCCGCCTGGTATGCATCCTTTGCGGCGGTCACCAACGCGACCTTCGGCCGGGCGGTGCTGCCGGTCGGACCGCTGGGGGACTGACGCGCACGGGGTGAGCAAGGGCGAAAGGAGAGAGGGATGGCGACTGAGCAGGAGGCCGGCAGCCTCGAGCACGAGCTCGAGGAGATGCTCGAGATCGAGAAGTTCGAGCCCGCCGAGGAGTTCCGCGCCAAGGCGCTGTGGAGCGATCCGGCGATCTACGAGGAAGCGGCAGCTGACCCCGAGGCTTGGTGGACGGGCCAGGCCAAGGAGCTGCTGGACTGGGAGACCGAGCCGAGCGAGGGTCTCGATGACTCCAACCCGCCCTTCTACAAGTGGTTCGCCGACGGGCGGCTGAACGCCTCCGCCAACTGCCTCGACCGCCACGTCGAGGCCGGCATCGGCGATCGCGTCGCCTTCCACTGGCGCGGCGAGGAGGGCGAGGAACGCGACGTCACCTACGCCGACCTGCACCGCGACGTCCAGCGCTTCGCCAACGCCCTCAAGGACCTCGGCGTCGAGAAGGGGGACGTGGTCGGGATCTACCTGCCGATGATCCCCGAGGTCGTCGTCGCGATGCTCGCCTGCGCCCGGATCGGCGCCCCCCACAACGTCGTCTTCGGCGGCTTCTCGGCGGAGTCGGTGCGGGAGCGGATGGAGTTCTCCCACGCCAAGGCGCTGGTCACCGTCGACGGTGCCCGCCGCAAAGGCAAGACGGCGCCGATCAAGCCCGCCGTCGACGAGCACATGGACGATCTCGAGTCCCTGGAGAAGATCGTCGTCGTCCGCCACACCGGGATCGATTGCCCGATGCGGGAGGGTCGCGACGTCTTCTACGACGAGGCGATGGAGGCCGCCGAGCCGGATTGCCCGGCCGAGCCGATGGAGGCCGAGCACCCGCTCTTCATCCTCTACACCTCGGGCTCGACCGCGAAGCCGAAGGGGATCCTGCACACCACCGGCGGCTACCTGGCCGGGGTCACCGCCACCCACCGCTACGTCTTCGACCTGAAGCCGGAGGAGGACGTCTACTGGTGCGCGGCCGATGTCGGCTGGGTCACCGGCCACTCCTACATCGTCTACGGCCCGCTCTCCAACGGCGCCACCAGCGTGATGTGGGAGGGGGCGCCGGACTACCCGCACAAGGGGATCTGGTGGGAGCTGATCCAGGACTACAAGGCGACGATCCTCTATGCGGCGCCGACGGCGATCCGCACCTTCATCAAATGGGGCGCCGAGATCCCCGGCGAGTTCGACCTCTCCTCGCTGCGGCTGCTGGGCTCGGTCGGCGAGCCGATCAACCCCAAGGCCTGGCTCTGGTACCGCAAGGTGATCGGCGGCGACCGCTGCCCGATCGTCGACACCTGGTGGCAGACCGAGACCGGGGCGATCATGATCACGCCGCTGCCGGGGATCACCCCCACCAAGCCGGGCTCGGCGACCCAGCCCTTCCCGGGCGTCGCCGCGCAGGTGGTCGACGAGAAGCAGGGCGAGCCAGTCTCCGAAGGGCAGGGACTGCTCGTCCTGGAGCGGCCCTGGCCCTCGATGCTGCGCGGCCTCTACCGGGAGGACGATCGCTTCGTCGAGACCTACTTCTCGCGCTTCGGGCGCGAGCGCTACCTGGTCGGCGACGCCGCTCGCCTCGACAAGGACGGCTACTTCTGGGTGATCGGGCGGATCGACGACGTCGTCAACGTCTCCGGCCACCGGCTCTCGACCGCCGAAGTCGAGTCGGCGATCGTCGCCCACGAGAAGGTCGCCGAGGCGGCGGTGATCGGCCAGTCCGACGAGGACACCGGCCAGGCGATCTGCGCCTTCGTCACCCTGACCGGCGACCTCGAGGGCTCCGAGGAGCTGGTCGAGGACATCCGCGCGACGGTGGCGACGCGGATCGGCAAATTCGCCCGCCCGAAGCGGATCATCTGGGCCGATGACCTGCCGAAGACCCGCTCCGGCAAGATCATGCGCCGCCTCCTGCGCGACATCGCCGAGGGCCGCGCCCTTGGGGACGTCACCACCCTGCGCGACCCCGACGTGATGCAGCAGCTCGAGACCAAGATCGCCGAGGAGCACGAAAGCGGGGACTGAGACCGGGCATCGCGGTCGCTGTTTGTCGGCCTAATCCCGACAAACAGCGACCGCAACTACTTCGAGGCCCTTTCCGTGGCGATCTGCTCGACGGCGACGGTGAGGCTCTGCAGTTGTTCCTGGACGGCGCGCAGCTCGCGCAGGGCGATCGCCTCCGGAGAGGCGTGCTCCTCCTCCAACTCCTCCTCGATTTCGGCGATTTCGGGAGCGAGGAAGCGCTGGGCGAAGGAGCCGGTCAGCAGGGCGACGAAGCCGATGCCGATGATCAGGACGACGACGCTGACGATCTCGCCGCCGGTCGTGGTCGGGTAGATGTTGGAGCCGAGCGTCGTCATCGTCGTCGCCGCCCAGTAGATCCCGTCCCAGACGGTCAGATGCTGTCGGTGCTCGAAGCCGACGAAGAGGGCGCCGCCGCCGATCACGGTGAGGATCGAGAGCAGCAGCGCGTAGCGCAGCCCCTCGAGCGAGAAGACCTCGCGGGAGAGCTGGGCCAGCCGCAGCAGGCGGAGCAGCCGCAGCAGCCGCAGGGCGCGCAGGCTCTGCAGGCCGGCGGGCAGGATCGGCGGCGTCAGGACGACGATGACGATGTCGAGCGGGTGGCGGCGGATCCACTTCCAGCGGTCGGGGACGACGGCCAGCATCACCACCAGCTCGACCAGGAAGGCGGTCCAGGTCACCCAGTTGAGGACGATGGCGAGGTCGCGGAAGGCGCCGGTCGCGTGGGACTCGGTGATCGCCACGGTCGGCAGGGTCAGCGCCGCCGCGATCAGCATCGGCGTGTTCAGCCGTTCGGCGACCCGGGTGCTGCGCGCGTCCATCCCCGGCGGGTAGCGAACCGGGGTATCGGCCTGTTTCTGGCTCACCGCGACTGATTCGACGTCGGCAGCTCGACCCCCTTCGCGTACCATGGCCTCTTCCGCAACCAATCAGGAGACGTTTCGCAGATGACCGTCAGCACCCTCACGCACGATTACAAGGTCGCCGACATCGGCCTCGCCGAGTTCGGCCGCAAGGAGATTTCACTCGCCGAGGTGGAGATGCCCGGCTTGATGCAGACGCGTGAGGAGTTCGGCGAGTCGAAACCGCTGGCGGGTGCCCGGATCACCGGCTCGCTGCACATGACCGTGCAGACGGCGGTGCTGATCGAGACGCTGGTCGCGCTCGGCGCCCAGGTCCGCTGGGCCAGTTGCAACATCTTCTCGACCCAGGACCACGCCGCCGCCGCGATCGCCGCGGCCGGCATCCCCGTCTTCGCCTGGAAGGGCGAGACGCTGGAGGAGTACTGGTGGTGCACCGAGCAGGCGCTGCTCTGGCCCGACGGCGAGGGACCGAACATGATCCTCGACGACGGTGGCGACGCGACCCTGCTCGTCCACAAAGGGGCGGAGTTCGAGGGCGCCGGCGCCGTGCCGGACCGGGCCAGCGCCGAGTCGGCCGAGTTCAAGATCGTCCTCGAGACCCTGCAGCGCTCCCTGGCCGAGGACCCGCGCCGCTGGACCGTGATCGCGGCCGGGATCAAGGGCGTCACCGAGGAGACCACGACCGGCGTCCACCGGCTCTACCAGCTGGCCGAGACCGGCGACCTGCTGTTCCCGGCGATCAACGTCAACGACTCGGTCACCAAGTCGAAGTTCGACAACCTCTACGGCTGCCGCCACTCGCTGGTCGACGGCATCAACCGCGCCACCGACGTGATGATCGGCGGCAAGGTCGCCGTCATCTGCGGCTACGGCGACGTCGGCAAGGGCTGCGCCTCCTCGCTGCGCGGTCAGGGCGCCCGGGTGATCGTCACCGAGATCGACCCGATCTGCGCCCTGCAGGCGGCGATGGAGGGCTACGAGGTCCGCAAGCTCGACGACGTGGTCGCGAGCGCCGACATCTTCGTCACCGCCACCGGCAACAAGGACATCATCAGCGCCGAGCAGATGAGGCGGATGAAGCACAACGCGATCGTCGGCAACATCGGCCACTTCGACAACGAGATCGAAATGGCGGCGCTGGAAGCCTCCGACGCCGAGCGGATCACGATCAAGCCGCAGGTCGACGAGTGGCGCTTCCCAGACGGCCACTCGATCATCGTCCTCTCCGAAGGTCGCCTGCTGAACCTCGGCAACGCCACCGGCCACCCGAGCTTCGTGATGTCGAACTCCTTCACCAACCAGGTGATCGCCCAGATCGAGCTCTACAGCAAGCATGAGAACTACGGGCCGAAGGAGGTCTACGTCCTCCCCAAGCACCTCGACGAGAAGGTCGCCCGCCTGCACCTGGCGGCACTCGGCGTCGACCTCACCGAGCTGTCCGAGGATCAGGCCGACTACCTCGGCATCCCCGTCGAGGGCCCCTACAAGCCCGAGCACTACCGGTACTAGCGCGCGGGGGTGAGCGGCTGGCGGCGATTCCCGCCGCCAGCCGGGAAGGGCGCTGCGCGCTATTCCATTGTCAGGTCGACGAGGTTGCCCAGGTGTTTGGCCTGGAGTGTCGTTTCGCCTTCATAGGCGGCGGTGCCTTTGCCGGTCCCGAACGTCGTGCAGCCGTTGAGGATTTCGGGATCGTAGATCGCTTCAAAGCCCACGTTTTTTGTTTTGACCAGGAGGTCGCCACCGGTGGGAGGCACGCCGGTTGTCGCGATGTTTTCGATCGTCACGCCGGCGACTTTTTCTTTCGGCAGGACTGTCAGCGTGCAGGCGACTTTGCCTTCTATGCTGATTGTGAACTGGATCGATTTCCCGACCGGGCATGTCAGCGAGAGGTCGCCGTGCCAGGCGCCGCCGGCGAAGATGTTGTTGAGCAGGTCGTAGTCGCATCCGTTCAGGTCGGCGGTGACGTTTGCGACGCCGTTGAATTTGCATTTGCCATAGGTGGGCAGGAGTGTCACTTCTTCGCGCGGAAAGCCGATTTCGCCCGAGGTCGCGAACGTGGCCGTTTCGCAGACGAGTTTCTTGGTCGCTTTTTTTTCGTCTTCGACCGTGAAGCTGTGGAAGATGTTCACGGCCTGGCCGACCAGTTCCGCGTTGACGTTTTTTGCCGCCCCTTCCTGGGTCATGAATTTCGCTGCCGCCTGGGCGCCGCTCGCCGCGACGGCGCTTGCCGCCATGGTCAGAACGACCACGAGTCCGAAGGTCTTGAGTTTGAGTTTCATGCCGCGTCCTTTCGTGTGGCTTTGCTTGCTCGAGCCCACGCGGCAGCCTCTGGCCGAGCGCTTCAGGCGCCTCCCATAGCCACTCGATTCGGTCGATTCATAGCCCTTCAGGGGCCATTAGTCAAAAACATCTAAGTATCGTGCCCGTGTGTTTGCGGGCGGCATCAGTCCCGTGCGGCCTGGGGTTCCCACTTGAAGCGCTTGCTGGCGATGCGGGCGCCGGCGATCGCCCAGATCGCCAGGATCAGGACGTTTTCGGCATCGAGGCCGCTGCCGGTGGCGTCGGGGGAGAGGGTCGTCTGCAGGCCGAGGGCGAGGTGGTAGAGGGGGAAGACCTTGCCGACCGTTTCCAGCCAGTGCGGCAGCTGTTCGACCGGGATCCAGACGCCGGAGAAGAAGGCGAGCATGACCACGGTGAAGGGGGCGATCGTCGAGGCGGCGTCGGGGGTGGGGGTGAAGGCGCTGAGGGCGATGCCGAGCGCGCTCAGGGTGGCGGTGCCGAGGATCACGTAGAGGACGAAGGCGGGGAAGGTCGAGCCCGGGATCGGCACGCCGTAGGCGACCGCCCCGACGACCAGCAGCAGCGCCGTCATTGCCAGCGCCTGCGCGGTCGCCCGCAGCACCTGGGCGGCGATGAAGGTCCAGGGCGGGACGGGGGTGCCGCGGTAGCGCTTCAGCTGGCCGCGCTCGCGCTGGGTGGTCAGCGAGACGGCCAGGGTGGTGAAGGTGGAGAGGGCGACCGAGTAGGCGACGATGCCGGCGGTGAAGTAGGCCTGGGCGCTGAGCTTGAGGTCGTTGGGCAGGGTCGCGGTGTCGTCGCCGCCGCTGATGAAGATCGAATTGAAGAGGACCAGGAAGATCAGCGGGAAGGCGGCGGTGAAGAGCAGCGCCCGCGGCGTGCGCAGGGCGACCAGGATCGCCATCCGGGCCTGAGCGAGGACGATGCCGCGGTCCCTCATCGCGCCGCCTGCTCGCGGGTCAGCTCGAGGAAGACGTCCTCGAGGCTCGGCTTGCGCACCTCCAGCTCGGCGAGCTCGGCACCCCGCTCCCTGGCCAGCGTCAGCAGGGCGAGCAGGTCGTCCTGCGGGCGCTCGCTCTCGACCGTGACCTGATTGCCGGCCAGCTCGACGGTGGCGGCGCCGAGCCGCGCCCGGACGTCCTCGACGCTGAGGTCGCCGTTGAGCGCGAAGCCGATCACGGTGCGGCGGCCGATGCTGGCGCCGAGCTCCTCGGTGCGCCCCTGGGCGACGATCCGGCCGTCGCGGAGGATCGCCACACGGTCGGCGAGGTGCTGAGCCTCGTCCATGTAATGGGTGGTGAGGAAGACCGTCTTGCCGAGCGCCTTCAGGCCCTCGATCATGTTCCAGGCGTCGCGGCGGGCGGTGGGGTCGAAGCCGGTGGTCGGCTCGTCGAGGAAGATCAGGTCGGGGTCGCCGACGATCCCGATCGCGACGTCGGCGCGGCGTTTCTGGCCGCCGGAGAGGGTGCCGATCCGTGCGTCCCGCTTGTCGCCGAGGCCGACCAGGTCGATCGTCTCCTCGACCGGCCGTGGTCGCTCGTAGAAGCGGGCGAAGAGGTCGACCGCCTCGCGGACGGTCCAGAGCGGGTCGAGCTCGCACTCCTGGAGGACGAGGCCGACGCGGTTGCGCCAGGCCCGGTTCGGGGCGGCGGGATCGACGCCGAAGACGGAGACCTCGCCGCCGCTCCGCTCGCGGTAGCCCTCGAGGATCTCGATCGTCGTCGTCTTGCCGGCGCCGTTGGGGCCGAGGAACCGAAGACCTCGCCGCTGGCGACCTCGAAGTCGATGCCCCTCACCGCCTCGTGCTCTCCGTAGGCCTTGCGCAGGCCCCGAACGCTGATCGCCGCTTCGCTCACCGAGCGCACGCTACCCAGTGGCCCATAAGCCAAAACTAATTTGCTAAACTAATTACCAGAGCTAATCAATGATCGAGAAGACCGACACCTCTCTCACCGACGCCGCCGTCCGCCTGCGGATGGCGATCGTGCGCACCGGGCGCCGTTTGCGGCAGGAGGCCGCGGCGGAGGCCAGCGGCTTGACGCCGACCTCGACCGCGGCGCTGGCGACGATCGACCGGCACGGGCCGCTGACGCCGAGCGAGCTGGCCGAGCTGGAGCAGGTGAAGCGGCCAACGGTGACGCGGACGCTGGGCTGCCTCGAGCGCGAGGGTCTGATCCAGCGCACCCCGGACCCCGCCGACGGCCGCAGCTCCCTGGTCGCCGTCAACGGCGCCGGTCGCGAGCGCCTGCGCCGCCTGCGCGGTCGCAAGAACGCCTACCTGGCGAAGCGGATGCGCGACCTGCCCGAGGCCGACGTGGCGACGCTGGAGCGGGCGGCGGAGATTCTCGAGGGCATCTTGGAGCGTGATGGCGTGCCGGCCCGGCGCGCCCTGCCGTGAGCGCCGCCCTGCGCCGATCCTTCAACTCGCTCGAGGTTCCCAACTACCGCCGCTACTTCGTCGGCCAGCTGATCTCCCTGTCGGGGACCTGGATGCAGACTGTGGCGGCGCTCTGGCTAATCCTCACCCTCACCGACAGCGGCGTCGCGGTCGGCCTCACCACGGCTCTGCAGTTCCTGCCGATGCTGCTGATCGGCGCCTGGGGCGGCCTGCTCGCCGACCGGCTGCCGAAACGGCGGCTGCTGATCGCCACGCAGGCGCTGATGGCGCTCCCCGCGATCGGGCTCTTCGCGGTCACCGCGACCGATGTCGTCACCCCCTGGATGGTCTACCTGGCCGTCTTCGCGATGGGCACCGTCAACGCGGTCGACAACCCGACCCGACAGAGCTTTGTCTACGAGATGGTCGGCCACGACCGCGTCGTCAACGCGGTCAGCCTCAACAGCGTCATCGTCCAGGCGGCCCGGATCGTCGGCCCCGCCTTCGCCGGCCTGCTGATCGCCGGCCTCGGCGTCGTCGCCTGCTTCGGCCTCAACGCCCTCACCTTCGTGGCGATGATCGTCGCCCTCTGGGGGATGGACCCGCGCGGCCTGCACACCGAGCCGGTGGCGCCGCGCGCACCCGGCGCGATCCGCGCCGGCCTGCGCTACGTGGCCCGCACCCCGGAGCTGGCGGTGCCGCTGGCGCTGATGGCCCTGGTCGGCACCCTCGGGTACAACTTCCAGGTGATCCTGCCGCTGCTGGCCAGGTTCAGCTTCGACGGCGGCGCCGCCACCTACGCGGCGATGGTCTCGGCGATGGCGGTCGGCTCGATCGCCGGCGCCCTCGTCAACGGCGCCCACGGCCGCACCGGCCCACAGCTGATCGCCGGCGGCGCCCTCGCCTTCGGCCTCCTCGGCCTGCTCTGCGCAGCGATGCCCACCCTGGCCCTGGAGCTCCCCCTCCTGTCCCTGATGGGCGCCGCCGCCGTCACCTTCGCGGCCACCGTCAACTCCAGCCTCCAACTGGCCGTCGCCCCCGAGATGCGCGGCCGCGTAATGGCCCTCTACTCCGTCGTCTTCCTCGGCTCCACCCCAATCGGCGGCCCCCTGACCGGCTGGCTAGCCGAAACCTACGACCCGCGAGTAACCCTTTTACTGGCGGGTGTGACGGGACTCTCGGCGGCCTGGGCGGCCCGGGTGTGCTTCGCGCGACTCCGTCGCGCGAAGGCTGCTGTGGCAGCTGCGTGACGCCGCGGCAGCTAGGTGACCGCTCAAGACCGGCCCTCGCAAACTTCGTGAACGTGGAACCGACGGCGGAGACTTCGTGAACGTGGGGTGCCCGCGCAAGCGTGAGGAGCGGGGCCGGTAGGGGTGGAACGTCTTGTACTTTTTCGGCGGGCGCCGCTGGGACAGCCCGCGACGCCACACCGAAAAAGTTAAGTGGAACCCCTACCGGCCCCGCTCCGTCTCCCTTACTTCGTGTATCCAGCCGACTTCAAGTAAGCCGCCGCCGCTTCCTTAGGCGTCTGCTTTTCCAGTTCGACCCGAGCATCCAGCTCCTGCATCACCTTCAGGTCAAGCCCTTCCTGGACCTGCAGGATCGTCTTTTCGTAGTCCGGCCCGGCCTTTTCCGCGGTCGACTTCTTGGTCACGAAGATGACGTTGCCGGCCGGGAACACTTCCTTGTCGTCTTCGAGGATCACGAACTTGTCGCTCTCCGCCGCCAGCTGCGGATCCGTGGTGAAGAGGATCGAGAGGTCGGCCTGGCCCTTTTCGAGGACGTTGTAGCGGAGGCTGATGTCGACCGGGGTGAACGACTTGAACTTGAGGCCGTATAGCTTTTCCAGCCCGGCCAGGCAGTCGATCCGCTGGCGGCACTCAGGCGACCCGTAGAGCGAGAGCTTTTCGGAGACGCCTTCGAGATCGGAGATCGTCTCGAGGCCGTACTTTTCGGCCGTCTTCTTGGTCGTGCCGACCGCGTTGGCGCTGGCGAACGGCGTCGGTTCGAACGCCTGCAGGCCTTCCTTTTCGAACTCTTCGTTCGCTTTTTCCCACGCTTCGTTGGCGTCGGCGGGGACTTCTTCGGGTTCGAGGCCGAAGAACGAGGTGAGCGCGGTGCTGGCGTACTCCGGGTAGCCGGAGATCTGATTCGTCTTCACCGCTTTCAGGGCGACCGTTTCGGAACCGAGATTGAGGGCGCTCTTCACCTTGTAGCCGGCCGCCTTGAGAGCCTGCGCGTAGATTTCCCCGAGGATTTCCTGTTCGGGGAAGTTCTTCGAGCCGATCGTCAGGCTGACCTTGCCGTTGTCGGGGTTGGAGACGATCGCGCCGCCGCCGTTTCCGCCTTCGTCTGAGCTGGAGCTGTCACTGCTCCCGCCGCAGGCCGCTATCCCCAGCGACAGCGCCAACGCGGCCAATGCCGCCAGCGCCACTCGCAGCTTCGTGTGGTCGGTTCTCACGGATGCCTCTCTTTCGTGAAACGTGGGTGGGTGGATGGATGAGACAGATCAGGCAGTCTGCAACTTCAGCCCGTCGGAAGTGAGTCGCCACTGCAGGAGGGCGAGCAGACCCTCGAGGGTGATGGCCAGCAGGGCGACCAGGATTGCCCCGGCGAGGACGCCGTTCTGGCCGTAGACGTTTTCGTTGATGATGTAGTCGCCGAGGGTGGTGACGCCGGCCAGCGGAGCGATCGTCGCCGTCGCCACGATCGCGATCGTCGCTCCGCGTACGCCGCTCATCACGGTCGGGATCGCCAGCGGCAGCTCGACCCGGCGGATGATCTCCAGCTCGGTCATGCCCATCCCCCGGGCGGCGTCGACAGTCGAGCGGTCGACCTCGCGCACGCCGACGTAGGCGTTGGTGAGGATCGGCGGGATCCCGAGGATCGCCAGCGCCGGCGCGACCGTCAGCAGCCCGACCCCGATCAGGCTGGCGACGAGGGCGATCACGGCCAGCTCCGGGATCGCCCGGCCGGCGTTGCCGAGCCCGATCGCCAGCACTTCGCCGATCCCACGATGGCCCAGGTAGAGGCCGAGCGGGAGGGCGACGATCAGCGCCAGCACGACCGCGATCAGGGTCACTTCGAGCTGGGTGAGGAGAAGTTCCATCGACTGCGTGAAGCCGCCGACCAGCTTGCCGCCGGTGACGTTGGAGGGCTGCGGCGTGAAGATGAATTCGATCGCACCGCTGAAGGAGGCGAAGACGGGGTGGACGGGGATCACGTCACCACCGCCCGTCGCCACGGCGTGGTCAGGCGCTGCACCCCGAGCAGCATCAGGTCAAACGCGAACGCCATCAGCATCCCGATCGCGCCGGCGATGATCACCACGGTCGGGAAGGTGAGGTTGCCGCTGCCGTAGATCTGAGTGCCGAGGCCGCCGGCCTGGATGAAGACGGCGAGCGTCGCGATCGCCACGGTGCTGACGGTGGCGATCCGCAGCCCGGCGATGATCTCGGGCGTCGCCAGCGGTATCTCCACCCGCCAGAGGATCTGCCGGTCGGTCAGCCCCATCCCGCGCGCCGCGTCCTTGACCGAGGCCGGCACCTTGGCGAGGCCGACCATCGTGTTGCGGTAGATGATCTGCAGCGTGTAGGCGGCGAGGACGATGATCGCCGTGTCGCGCCCGAAGCCCGTCAGCGGCAGCAGCAGGAAGAAGAAGGCGATGCTGGGGATCGTGTAAAGGACCCCGGTGACGGCGAGCAGGGGCGGCCGCAGCCAGTGCTTGCGGTGGGCGATCAGGGCCAGCGCGAAGGCGACGACGAAGCCGAGCAGGACCGAGAGGACGACCAGTTCGAGCTGCTGCAGGGCCGGCTTTTCGAAACGGTCGATGTGTTCGCGGGCCCAGTCGAAGCAGAACAGGTGCCCGGGCTGCGCCTGGCAGGGCAGCGTGTCCGAGCTGCGTTCGTGGAAAAACCCTTCGCCGACCTGGCCGACCGCGGCCACGAGCGGCGCCGGGAGCAGGCTGCCGAGCGTCCCGATCACGCCAGGTTCTCGCCGCTGTGGGGTCGTTCGACGGCGCTGTGCTCGTCCGATTTCGCCTCTGGCGAGGCGAGGAACTCGGAGATGATCTCGACCGAGAGGACGCCGTCGATGCGTCCCTCGTGGTCGGTCACCGGCGCGTACTGGGCCTCGCCCTGGAGCAGGTCGGCGAGGGCGTCGCGCATGATGTCGTCGCGGTCGAGGACCGGCCCGAGCGGCGAGTCGGCCCGGGCCGGCACGGTGTCGCCGGTGAGGTCGCGGGCGGAGAGCCAGCCGAGCGGCCGCCGCTCGGAGTCGACCAGCAGCGCGTAGGGGACTTCGACGTCGGGCCGGGCCAGCTTCGCCCGCACCTCGCCGGTGGCCTGGCCGACATAGGCCAGCGGCGCCTCCCAGAGGTTGATGTCGGCGACCCGCATCAGCGCCAGCCGCTTCAGCGCCCGGTCGGCGCCGACGAAGTCCTCGACGAACTCGGTCGCCGGCGCCATCAGCAGCTCCGCCGGGGTCGCGTACTGCTCGACCCGCCCGTGCTCGCGCATCACCGCGATCCGGTCGCCCATCTTGATCGCCTCGTCGATGTCGTGGGTGACGAAGAGGACCGTCTTGCGGACCTGCGCCTGCAGGCGCAGGAACTCGTTCTGGAGGCGCTCGCGGTTGATCGGGTCGATCGCCCCGAAGGGCTCGTCCATCAGCATCACCAGCGGGTCGGCGGCGAGCGCCCGGGCCACGCCCACTCGCTGCTGCTGGCCCCCGGAGAGCTGGGTCGGGTAGCGGTCGCCGAGCTCGGGATCGAGCCCGATCAGCTCCAGCAGCTCGGCCGAGCGGGCGCGGATCCGCTCCTTCTTCCAGCCCAGCAGCTGCGGCACGGCGCCGATGTTCTGGGTGATCGTGCGATGCGGGAAGAGGCCGATCTGCTGGATCACGTAGCCGATCTCCCGCCGCAGCTGGGCGGGCTCCCGGTCGCGGACCGAGCGCTCGCCGATCAGGATGTCCCCCTCGGTCATCTCGACGGTGCGGTTGACCATCCGCATCGCCGTCGTCTTGCCGCAGCCGGAGGGGCCGACAAGGACGCAGATGTCGCCGGCCGGGACCTCGAGCGTCAGGTCGTCGACCGCCACCGTGGCGGAGTCGCCATAGCGCTTGCTCACGCCGTCGTAGCGAACCGAGGAAGCGCTCGGTTGCGAGCGGGTGTCGTCTGCGGCTCTCGCCTCGGGCACTTGAGGCGAGCCTATACCCGTTACGACCCTTTCACAGCCCTAGGCCACAGGCGCGCTCGCGGGCCTTCGCGACGATTTCGTCCTGGCCCTCGATCGCACCGTCGCGGATCACCACCTCGCCGTCCACCACCGTGGTCTGGACGGCGCTGCCGGCGGCGGCATAGACGAGGTCGGAGGTGAGGTCGCCAAAGGCCAGCTCCGGCGCGTCGGCGCGCATGAGGATGAAGTCCGCCGGGGCGCCGACATCGAGCCCGGTGGCGCCGAGCCGAGGCGCCCGGCCCCCCGTCGCCACCGCCCAGGCGTCCGCGGCGGCGATCGCGGTCGGGTCGGCGGCGGCGTGCTTCTGGCTCAGCGCGAACAGCTTCAGGTCGGCGAGCAGATCGAGCGAGTCGTTGGAGCCGGCCCCGTCGGTGCCCAGCCCGATCGCCGCGCCGGCCGCCTTCGCGGCGGGGTAGGGGAAGACGCCGCCGACGGCGAGCTTCATGTTGGCGGCGGGGTTGGCGACGAGGGTGCAGCCACGGGCGGCGATCAGCTCCAGCTCCTCCTCGTCGAGCCAGACCCCGTGGGCGAGCACGGTCCGCTCGCTGAGGAAGCCGAGCCGATCGAGGTAGGCGGCTGGCCGGGCGCCGTGGGCGGCGAGGCAGTCCTCGACCTCCTGCTCGGTCTCTGAGAGGTGGATCTGGACCGGCACTTGGCGCTCGCGGCTGAGCTCGCCGATCCAGCGCAGCGAGTCTTCGCTGACCGTGTAGATCGCGTGCGGCGCCAGCGCCGGGGTGATCGACGGTCCCAGCCCGGCGAGCTCCTCGAGGCTGCGCAGCGCCGTCTCTCTCAGGCCCGCGGAGTTGCCGTCGAGGTCGATCAGCGGCGCCCCGACGGCCGCCTTGATGCCGGCGTCGAGCACCGCCTGGGCGGCCGCCCGCGGGTGCCAATACATGTCCCAGAAGCGGGTCGTGCCGGAGCGGGCCATCTCGGCGCAGGCGAGCCGGGTGCCCCAGTAGACGTCCTCCTCGCTCAGCTTCGCCTCGACCGGCCAAATCCGCTCTTCCAGCCAGGGCATCAGCGGCAGGTCGCCACCGCTGCCCCGGAACATCGTCATCGCCGCGTGGGTGTGGCCGTTGACGAGCGGCGGCAGCAGCGGCCCCCCGCCCGCATCGATCGTCTCGTCGCCGGGCTGGGGCTGAACCTCGGGACCGAGCGCCTCGATCAGGCCGTCGGCGCAGCGCAGGGCGACCGTCTCGCCGTCGAGCAGAGCGCCGGTAACGGTCAGGCTCATCGGCCGACGGCGCCGAGGCGGGGCAGCACCGCCGCCAGGCCCTCTCGCAAGCGCTCCGCGTTGGCGAGGCGGTCGTCCTCGAGGGCCGCCAGGTCGAGCTCACCCTCGGCGAGGCCGTTGGCGAGGTTGTCGACGACGCAGATCGCCGCGTATTCGAGACCGAGCTCGCCGGCGACGATGCACTCGGCCGCGAGCGTCATCCCGATCACGTCGGCGTGTGGGGCGATCAGGCGGATCTCCGCCGGGGTCTCGAAGCGCGGCCCCAGCGCCTGCCAGTAGACGCCGCCGTCACGGGGGGTCTCGCCGCCCTCTCCCCAGGCCTCGAGCACCTCGGCGCGCCAGCGCGGGTCGAAGCCCGGCGCCGAGTGGGCGCGCTGGTCGGCGAAGTTCGAGACGCCGACGTGGAGGGCGATGAAGTCGTCGGGACTGACCAGGCTGCCGACCGGGATCTCCCGTTTCAGCGAGCCGACCGAGCCGATCGCCAGTACCCGATCGCAGCCCTGGTCGACCAGCGGCCTCAGGTTGGCGACGTGGTCGATCAGGTGCGGCAGCACGTAGTCGGCGCCGGCCTCGCCGTGCCGCTGCACGATCGCCGCGCCGTGCTCCGCCGCCGCCGCGGCGATCTCCTCGCCACCCGGGCCGAGCGCGTTGCTGCCGAGGATCACCGCCAGTCGTCCCATCGACCGATCCTAAGCGCGGCGGGCCCGAAACTCGGCGACGGCCTCGTCGTGGTCGACGATCGGCTCGGGGTAGTCGAGGCGGTCGAAGCCTTCGGTCAGCCAGGGCCGGAAGATCGCCTTGCCGCGCAGCGACTCCAGCTCCGGCAGGTAGCGGCGCACGTACTCGCCCTGGGGGTCGAAGCGTTCGGCCTGGCGGATCGGGTTGAGGACCCGGTTGGGACGGGTGTCGTTGCCGGTCCCGGCCACCCACTGCCAGTTGCCGGCGTTGTTGGCGATCTCGCCGTCGCTGAGCAGGTCCCAGAAGTGCCAGGCGCCCGCCCGCCAGTCGACGTAGAGGTCCTTGCTGAGGAAGGAGGCGACCGTCATCCGCGCCCGGTTGTGCATGAAGCCCTCGCGGGCCAGCTGCCGCATCGCCGCGTCGACCAGCGGGTAGCCGGTCTGTCCCTCGCCCCAGGCCTCCAGCGCTCGCCGGGAGCGCGACCAGCGGTCGTGGCGGGGGCGGTAGTCGCGGCGCGGGAGGGAGGGGGTGGCCGCCAGCACCTGGTGGTGGAAGTCGCGCCAGCAGAGCTGCCGTACGAAGGCAGCGCCGCGCCGCTCGCGTGCCTCCAGCATCAGCTCCAGCGGCGAGACGCAGCCGAAGCGCAGGTGGGCGCTGAGCCGCGAGGTGGCGTCGCCGGCAAGGTCGTCGTGGCCGGCTTCATAGCTGCCAATTCCATCGCGGAGGAAGGCGCGCATCAGCCGCCGCCCCTCGGCCTCGCCGCCGGGCGCGCGCTCGGGCGAGAGCCACCCGGCCGTGAGCTTCTCCAGGGCCGGCAGGCGGCCGGCGCGCAGGCGGCTGGAGACGCGGAGGCGCCGCGGGGCGCCTTGACGCTCGCGCAGCGGTGCCTCGCTCCAGGCGCGGTGGTAGGGGGTGAAGACGCGGAAGTGGTCACCGCCGCCGCTCGGCGTCACCGCCCCCGGCGGCACGATCGTCACTCCGGGGTGGGTGACGAGCTCGATCCGCTCCTCGCGGCAGGCCTCGGCCAGGCGCCGCTCGCGCCGCCGCGCGTAGGCGCTCCAGTCGGCGCTGACGTGGAGCGTCGTGGCGCCGCACTCGCCGGCCACCGCCAGCGCCTCGCGCACCGGGTCGCCGCGGCGTACGAAGAGCCGTCCGCCGGCCCCGCGCAGCCCCTCGTCGAGGTCGTGCAGAGCCTCGAGCATGAAGGCGACCCGGTTGGGCGCCGCGAAGCGCGACCGGAGCAGGGCGTCGTCGAAGACGAACAGCGGCACGGTTCGCTCCGCCTTCGCCGCCGCCGCGAGCGCCGGGTTGTCGCTCAGGCGCAGGTCGCGGTTGAAGAGGACGATCGCGGTCTCCACGTGTCATATGGTGACCGCATGCCCGAGCGCCCGTCAGGCAGGGACGAGACCGAGGAGGAACGCCTCGACCGCAACCTCGGCGAGCTCCTCCAGGAGCTGCGCGTCGCCCTGCCCGGGGTTCAGGTCCTCTTCGCCTTCCTGCTCGCCGTCCCGTTCCAGCAGAACTTCACGAAAATCTCCGAGTTCGAGAAGAAGGTCTACTTCGCGACCCTGCTGCTGACCGCGATCTCGGCGGCGCTGCTGATCGCCCCCTCCGCCTATCACCGGATCACCTTCCGCTACCAGCAGAAGCACCGCCTGGTCTTCATCTCCAACCGCCTCGCGATCGCCGGCCTGGCGGCGCTGGCGCTGGCGATGACCTGCGCGATCCTGCTGATCACCGACCTGCTGTTCGGGACCGTGGCGGCGATCGTCACGACCGGCTTCGCCTTCTCGACCTTCCTGCTGCTCTGGGGGGTACTGCCGTTGCGCCGGCGCTTCAAGTACCGGGGCGAGGGCCTGCCACTGCTAGATCCGCCCGCAGCTGACTGAGCGCGGCCTCGAGGTCGCCGAGGAAAGGCAGCTCGGGGTCGAGTCGCGCCAGCAGGGCCGCGTCCGCCTCCCAGATCTCCAGCTTCAGCTCCAGCGGCACCTTGAACTCGTCGGCGACGCGCTCTCCTTCACGGGAGAGCGCCTCGCTGAGGGTCGCCGAGTTGGTCAGCTTGTCGGCGGCGTAGATCGCCAGGGCGTCACCGTCGACCTCCTCGATCCGCTGCCGGTGCTCCTGCTTGCGGTCCCGGTAGGACTCGATCGCTTCGTCGTCGCTGAGTGCCGCCACCAGGGCGGCGACTTCCTCGCCGAAGCGCTCGCGCAGCTCCTCGACGGTGGTGTCGCTGTCCTCGACGACGTCGTGCAGCAGACCCGCCGCCAGCACCTCGTCGGCGTAGCCCGCCGCGGCGAGCCGCTCGGCGACCATCTTCGGGTGCTCGATGTAGGGCATGCCGCCGCTGCCGTTGCGGATCTGGCCGGCGTGGGCGTCGGTCGCGGTCTCCAGCGCCGAGCGCACGAGCTCGGAACGCTCGGTGGCGGCGTCGACATGGGGGGTGGGTCGAGCGCTCATCTGCTCCCAAATTGCCGGCGCGACACAGCTGGGAGCGTAGCGCTCAGGCGGTGGCGGCCGGGCTGGATGCCACCGCAGGACTGGCCGCCCGGGCCGACAGCTCGATCTCAGCCCGCTCGCGGGCGAGGTCGACCGCGTCGGCGTCGCCGCCCAGCTCGACCCAGCGCCGGCGTGCTTCCTCCTGGAGCCCGTCGAGGAACTCGTCGGAGTGCATCGGGTCGTGGTGGAAGAGGAGGGTGCGCTCGGCGCCGGTACGGCGGGCGAAGGCGAGAGAGTGGCCGAGGGCCGAGTGTCCCCAGCCGATGTGCTCCGGGTACTCGGCGTCGGAGTACTGGCCGTCGTGGATCAGCAGCGAGGTGTCGCGGGCGAGGGCGAAGCCGGAGATCCAGTCCTCCTCGAGCCGGTCGAGGTCGGCGCCCAGCGCCGGCTCGTGGTCGGGGATGTAGGTAAGCGAGGAGTCGCCGTCGTCGATCCGGTAGCCGAGGGTCGGGCCGCGATGGGAGACCGAGGCGGCTCGGATCCGGGCCGAGCCGATCTCCCACTCGGTGTCGGGGGCGTGGCGGAAGGAGACGTCGCAGGGCAGCTCCCGCACCTCGACCGGCGAGAGCGGGGCGGATATGTAGCGGGCGATGCGATCGCGCAGCGAGGCCTCCGGCGAGGCCGGCCCCCAGATCACGATCTCGGTCTGCGGCCGGAAGGCGGGGGCGAAGAAGACGAGGCCCTGGATGTGGTCGAGGTGGAGGTGGGTGAGGAGGATGTGCAGGCGTGTCGGCTCTTCCGGCAGGGAGAGGCCGAGGCTGCGGATGCCGCTGCCGGCGTCGAGTGCCAGCATCGAGCCGTCATTCAGAGTCACGCCGACGCAGGAGGTGTTGCCGCCGTAGCGGATCGTCTCCGGCCCGGGGGAGGGGATCGAGCCGCGCGTCCCCCAGAGCTTTACGTTCATGCCGGGCCCGCCCCGTTGCTGCCCATCCCGCGAGGCCAGAAGATCGCGATGCCGCCCTGCGAGCCGTGCGCGGTGAGGATCGGGAATGCCGAGACCTCGACCGAGTGTTCGCTGCCGTCGGTCGAGCGGATTGTGTACTCGGCATGGGCCGGCCGCCCGTCGCGCACCGCCCGTACCAGCGGCAGCTCGTCGTAGGGGATCGGCGCGCCGTCCTCGCCGAACGGCCCGAACAGCGAGCCCCACTCCTCCGGCCCGACCGAGCCGAGTTCCTCGAAGCGCTTGCCGAGCAGCATTCCCGCCGCCTCGTTGTAGAAGGCGAGCACACCGCCCTCGTCAACCAGGAAGGCCGGCGTCGAAAGAGCCGACATCAGGTTGCGAGCGAGAATCAGCTCCAGGGGCCGCTGCGTCACAAATGACACTTTAGATCGTCGTGTGCGTATCGCTAGGCATTGGCCGGGACTGCCCTGGAAACGGCAGCCTCTTCGGCACCCGTACCCGGAAGAGTGATTTCCGTCACGTTAACCGTGCGGCGGCCTCAGCCCGCAGCTTCGGCGCGGCGCAGGCCGCCGCGGGCCCAGAGCGCGAAGACCACCGGCAGGGTTGCGGCGAGCGCGAAGGCGAGGGCGACGACCACCGGTTCGCCGGAGATGAAGCCGCGGCCGGCCTCGAGCAGGGCGGTGACCGGGTTGACCGAGGCGACGGCGTGGATCCAGCCGCTGAGCAGGCTGAGCGGCACGTAGACCGGGGCGAGGAAGAGGATCAGGAAGACCGGGAACTGCATCAGCGGCCCGCCCTGGATCGAGCGCACCCGCATCGCCACCCCGGCGGCCCACATCGTCGCCGTCAGGTTGACCAGCACCGCGAGGCCGAAGAGGCCGAAGATTTCCACCCCCGCGCCGTCGACGTTCATGCCGGCGATCAGGGCGATCGCGGTGAGGATCGTCCAGGTGAGGAAGGCCCGGACCATCGCTGCCAGCGCGTAGCCGGCGACGATCCCACCGCGGTTGGAGGCGGCCAACAGGTAACGGCGGGCGAAGCCGGTCTCGAAGTCGCGGGCGGCTCCGAAGCCGGTGAAGACGCCGCCGAAGGCGGCCGACTGCAACAGGACGAAGACGAACTGGAACGAGGTGTAGCCGCTGGGGAAGTCGAAGCCGGGGACGTTGGCGATGGCGGAGAGCCCGCCGGCAAAGGAGATGAAGAAGAAGAGCGGGAAGACGACCGCCGGGACCAGGAAGGCCGGGTTGCCGAGGAAGATGTGGATGCTGCGCCAGGCGACCGCGCGGGCGATCGTCCAGAACCCTGCCGGCTGGCTTGTCCTCACGTCCGCACCAGCCTCGTCTTCAGGGCGGCGCTGGCCGCGTACATGCCGATCGCCAGCACGGTCAGGGCGATCCCGAAGCCGAGCGCCAGCTGGCCCAGGTCCCAGCCTTCGATCAGCAGCGAGCGCAGCGCCTCGAGCAGGTAGGTGACCGGGTTGGCGGCGGCGATGTCGTGGAACCACTGGGTCTGCAGCAGGTTCAGCGGCAGCGCCATCGCCGAGAGGAAGAGGAAGACGAAGAAGACCGGAAAGAGGCTCTGCACAGCCTCGCCGGAGCCGGTCCGCAGCGCCGCGAAGAGGCCGATCGTCCCGAAGGCGACGGTGATCGTCACCGAGAGGGCGATCAGGACCAGCGCCCCGCCGAAGCCGGCGGCGAGGTCGGCGCCCGCGATCAGGCCGACGGCGAGGTAGGTGACCGCCTGGACCAGGCCGAGCAGGACGGCGCCGGCGAGCAGGCCGCTGAGCAGGGCGGTGCCGCGCAGCGGCGTCAGCGCCAGGCGGTTGAGGAAGCCGGTCTCGATGTCACGGGCCAGGTCGGTGCCGGCGTTCATCACCGAGAACAGCGCCCCCTGCATGAACGGCACCGCGAGGGCGAAGGTGAGGTAGGAGTCGGTCGGGAAGCCGGGCAGGTTGGTGGCCTCTTTCAGCCCCCCTGAATTAACCGCCAGCAGGAAGAGCGGGAAGATCAGCGCCGGCACGATCTGGGCGGGCTGGCGCAGGGTGCGGAGGACCGAGCGGCGCGCCAGCTGGCCGACCTGGGTACGGAGGCCGGCGTTCACGCCGAGCCCACCGCCTCCGCCTCGGCATCCTCGCTCTCCAGCTCCGCCTCCTCGGCGCCCTCCAGCGAGCGGCCGGTCTTGTTGAGGAAGACGTCGTCGAGGGAGGGGGCGTGGAGCTGCAGCCGCTCGATCGCGATGCCATCGGCGTCGAGCGCCCGCACCACCTCGGCCAGCTGCGACTCGCCGCCCTCCAGCCGCACGGCGGCGCCTTTGGGCGCGGCCCCGGCCTGCTCGCCGAAGCGGCTCAGCACCGCGCGGGTCCGCTCCAGCTCACCGGGCTCACGCGGCATCGCTTCCACGGTCGGCCGGCCGATCTCGGACTTCAGCGCCGCCGGCGTGCCCTCGGCGACGATCTTGCCGTGGTCGATGATCCCGACCCGGTTGGCGAGGGTGTCGGCCTCCTCGAGGTACTGGGTGGTGAGGAAGACGGTGACGCCGTCCTCGGCGGCGAGCCGCGCCACCTCCTCCCAGAGCGCGGTGCGGCTCTGGATGTCGAGCCCGGTGGTGGGCTCGTCGAGGAAGAGGATGCGGGGGCGATGGGCGAGCGCCAGGGCGAGGTCGAGCCGGCGTTTCATCCCGCCGGAGTAGCCGCCGACCTTGCGCTCGGCCGCCTGCGAGAGGCCGACCCGCTCCAGCAGCTCGTCGCCGCGCCGCTCGCGCTCGCCCTTGGCGATCCCGTGCAGGGAGGTCTGCAGCCGCATGTGCTCGCGGCCGGTCAGCAGCGGGTCGAGCGCCGCCTCCTGCAGGGCGGCGCCGATCGATGCGCGCACCTGCGGCCCTTCGCTGACGATGTCGTGGCCGGCGACCCGCGCCGTCCCCGCGGTGGGGGGCAGCAGCGTGGTCAGCATCAGCACCGTCGTCGACTTGCCGGCGCCGTTGGGGCCGAGGAAGCCGTAGATCTCACCGGGCGAGACCTGCAGGTCGATGCCGTCGACCGCCCGCGGTCCCTTCTTGAACTCGCGGACGAGCGCTTCGACCTCGATCCCCGTGCGCTGCTCGTCGCTCGCCGTCATCGTCCCTCCAAAGTCAGTGGCCAAACTCGATAGTTGAGGTTATCAAAGGTTCTGGGTAGAATGAATTCATGAAGACCGCGCCCGAAGCCGCCCGCGAGGCCTGGCGCCTGCTCGCCCCACTCGTCTACCCGCCGCCCTTCATCCATATCGGCCGCGAACACGACCTGCGACCGGCTTCCTTCGGGGCTCTGCGAATGCTCGACCAGCCGCGGCCGATGAGCGAGATCGCCTCCTACCTGCGCTGCGACAACTCCAACGTCACCGGGATCGTCGATGGCCTCGAAGAGAAGGGGCTGGTGGAGCGACAGCCGGCCGAGCACGACCGCCGCGTCAAGCTGATCGCCCTCACCCCCGAGGGGCGCCGCTTGCGTGCTCGCTTGATGAAGGCGGTCGAAGTGCCGCCGGAGTGGATGCAGCGCCTCTCCGGCGAGGACCAGCAGGCGCTGCGTGGCATCCTCGAGCGTGCCGGCGCCGCAATCGACTGAGCCGCGCGCCGCCGGATCGCATAGAACTCACGCCCCGATGCCCGAGATGAGCCGCACCTACCGCCTGGCCATGGCCATCAACCGGCCCGTAGCGGCGTGGGGACGGCTGCAGGCCGAGGGGGTCGAGAGCGTCCCGACCAGCGGGCCGCTGCTGGTGGTCGGCAACCACGACAGCCACTGGGATCCGATCATGGTCGGGATCGCCGCCGTCAAGCGCCGGCAGATCCAGGCCCTCGCCAAATCCGAACTCTGGGACGTGCGCGGCCTGGCGCCGGTCCTGAACGGGATGGGCCAGATCCCGATCGAGCGCGGCAAGGGCGACAAGGAGGCGCTGGCGCGGGCGATCGAGCACCTCCGCCAGGGCGCCTGCATCGGCGTCTTCCCCGAGGGCACCCGCTCGCGCGGCAAGGTGCTGCGGGCGCGCAGCGGCATCGGCCGCCTGGCCCTGGAGGTGCCCGAGGCCCACGTGACCCTGGTCGCGATCGAGGGGACCGCCGACCTGACCGGCTTCCCGCGGCGGCCGCGGATCCGGGTCCGCTTCTTCGACCCGGCCGGCGGCCAGCCCCGCCCCGACGAGGATCCGGGCGAGCTCTCGGCCCGGCTGCTGGCCGAGATCCGAGAGCTCACCCCGCCGGCGCTCTCCTACCGCAAGCGCCGCAAGGCGCCGGCGCAGGACTAGCGCCGCCCTCCCCGATTCAGTCCCCGGCCTCCTCGCCACTTCCCTTCAGCGCGTACCACTGCGCCCCGAAGGCCGAGACGTCGTTGCCGTTCGCTTCGCCGGGCTTCTTGTCCTCGACGAAGGTGTAGAGCGGGTGGCCGGCGTAGGTCACCTGCGTCGTCCCGTCTTTGCGCTTGGTCGTGCCCAGCTTCGAGGCGCTCGCCCCTTCGCCGGCACTCGGCGCGCCTTCGCTCAGCACCGGCGGCCAGCCCTGGGCGCAGGCGCCGTAGCAGGAGGACGTCGTGCCCTTGTCCTTGTGGAAGTCGTAGACGGTGAAGCCCTTGGCGTCGACCAGCACCGGTCCGACGTCCTTGGCGCTGGAGACGGTCAGGACCGCGACACCGCTTTCGGCCCCGGGCGGCGACTTGACCTCGCTGCTCTCGCTTTGGCTGCTGCTGCCGCCATAGGCGCTGCCCGAGCTGCTCGATTCATTGCTGCTGCCGTTGTCGCTGCTACTGCCGCAGCCGGCCACGGCCAGCGCCGCGACGAGCGCCAGCAGCGCTACTCCGTAGATAGTCCTGTTCACGTCGATTCCTCCTGCTCTTGGTTGGTCAGCGCGGTGGCGCCATTGGCGTCGACCGGCGCGATGAACGTGCGGTGGCCGGCGCGGACCCCAACCGCCCGGGTGCGGGAGAGATCGAGAGCGGCGCTGAGCACGGCGTCGGAGTCGTCGCCCCAGCGGTAGCGGAAGGTGCCGGCCGAGACCCGTTCGCCGTGCGGGCCGCGCAGGAAGACCTGGCAGAGCGTTCCCGAGCGGACGCCTTTGACGTACATGTGGATCTCGGTGCCGTAGGCATGCGGCTCCAGGGTCGCCCAGATGTGGATGTCGGCGGGCGTCGAGGCGAAGGAGATGTGCTGGGCCGGCTGGCCTTCCTCGCCTCCCGGCAGGAGGACGATCGCGAGGACGGCGGCGGCCGTCGCGGCGGCGGTCGCGAACCCGAAGGCGAAGCGGCGCCGCTGCCGGCGGCGCTGGCGGGTCCGTCCCTCCGCGGCGATCGTCGCCGCGATCCGCTCGCCGAGGTCGGCGGCCGGCTTCGGAGCGGGGCGATCGAAGCGGGCCGGGTCGGCGAGCGGCAGCAGATGCGCCAGAGAGCTCAGCGATTCCGCCTCGGCCTGGCAGCGCGGGCAGCCGTCGAGGTGCGCCTCCAGTGCGGTGCGCTCGTCGCCGCCGAGCTGCCCGAGCGCGTAGGCGCCGAGCGAGAGCCGCCACTCCCGGCAGTCGGGTCGCTCAGCCTTCATAGCCCATCTCCTCCAGAGCGATCTTCAGTGCCCGCAGGCCGTAGTAGACGCGGCTCTTGACAGTGCCCTCCGGGACTCCGAGCTCCTCGGCGACCTCGGCGTAGGGCCGGCCGCGGTAGTGGGTCTCGACGAGGACGCGGCGGTGGTCCTCGCCGATCCGCCGCATCGCCTCCTCGACCTGCCAGGAGAGCAGCGCCTCCTCGAGCGGTTCGACCGAGGGCTCGATGCCGCCCTCGGCGACGCCGGGGCGAGCGGCGCGGGCGCGCCCGAGGTCGATGACGACGTTGCGGAGGATCGCGAACAGCCAGGTGCGCAGCGAGCCGATCTGCGGGTCGAAGCGGTCGCCGGCGCGCCAGGCGCGCAGGAAGGTCTCCTGGACCGCCTCTTCGGCGAGGCCGGGGTCGCCGAGCGAGCGCACCGCGAACCCGAACAGCTCGCCCGAGTGGGCGGCGTAGGCCTCGCGGACGTCCCGCTCGCGTGTCAGTGCCCCGGACTGCATCCGCCTCGGTCTACGGGACGGACGCAGTCCGGGTTCAAGCTCGTTGGGCCCTTCCTAGAGTTTCCCGATCTTGAAGATTTTCGTCCCGCAATCGGGGCAGAAGCCTTGAATCGCTGGGCGACCGTTTTTCATGGTCACCTGTTTGGCGTCTTTGATCTCAACCTTCTTGCGCTCTTTGACGCAGTAACCCTCCGGCATGACGGGCCCTCCTTTCGCTGCCGCTTCGCGGCACGGCTCGCACCTGGGCGCGAGGTGGATTGAGCCGAATGTAACGGAGGTCGGGGACACGACATGGTAAGTATGTGCGAATTCACACTAAACGGTTGACTGGCCAGTCAATTACCCTCCCCCGGCAATTTCAGCATCAAGACAAGCGCAAGGAGAGGACCCCGCATGCCCGAGGCAGTAATCGTCGACACCATCCGCACGCCGATCGGCCGCGCCTTCAAGGGCTCGCTGGCCACGCTGCGCCCCGAGGAGATGGGCGCCTTCGTCGTCGACCAGCTGCTCGAGCGCAACCCCGGGGTCGACCCGGCTCTGATCGAGGACGTCTTCTGCGGCGTCGGCATGCCGCAGGGCCTGGAGGCCTTCAACATCGGCCGGATCATCTCGCTGCTCTCCGAGAAGCTGCCCCAGGAGGTCAACGGGGTCACCGTCTCCCGCTACTGCTCCTCCAGCCTCGACGCGATCCGCCACGCCGGCAACGCGATCAAGGCCGGCGAGGGCGACGCCTACCTGGCGGTC
>Ga0105247_10000200_pt1 | contig 58797 bp, 105 predicted proteins | sample KBSS24metaG_FD_81519 | JGI IMG/M metagenome (GOLD analysis project Ga0105247, IMG submission 81519) | Switchgrass rhizosphere microbial communities from Kellogg Biological Station, Michigan, USA - KBS S2-4 metaG | ecosystem: Host-associated > Plants > Roots > Rhizosphere > Soil | place... | reverse complement strand
ATGACTCTTTTGGTGATCATCTTTGCCACCTAATTCGACAAAAGCGGATTGCCGGTGTCGTCCGTCAGACGCCCGGTCGTGTCGTTCAGGAGGTAGCTGCTGGCAGGCGGACCACCTCCGGTTCCACCGCCCATGCCCATCATCATTCCCGTGTCGGCTTGCGCTATAACCGCGAAGCCAAGAAAGAGAATCGAGAGGGCAAGATAGGCGATCTTCATCGGATCAATGATAGAAGATCGTGCCGGTAATCTGTGCCGCTGCAACCGCCGTCGTGTCGGCATTGGCCGCACCGCCCGTCACGCAGAAGGCGATGCCATTCCGGAAGAATGTGCCCCGATCGGCCATGATGATATTCGAGCCGGCCAGAGCCGTGGCACCTGGAACCGGGAAGATGTAGGGAACGCCGCCCGGTGAACTGCCCTGCAGCGCTCCAGCCGTTGGCGTCCCGGCCATGTCGTAGAATTTAATCCAGGCCGCAGCCCCGGTATTGCCCATCGTGACGCCCTCGAGCGTATATCCGGCAGCAGCACCGGATGCGAGGCTTTGACAATTGGTCGTCGCAGCGCTCACGAACCCCTTGGCATTACCCGGCGCGAGAGAGGCTTGTGCGAAGGCATGACTGGAGAGCAGGGCGAAGACCGCCCCTGGCCAGAGCTTGTTCATTTTATCTCCTAGATCAGGGATTCGGTCGGGCCGAGGATGGGCGAGAGGATTTCAGTCTTGCGGGCATCGTCGATGATCCCCGCGCCGATCAGGGCATCCATGGCCTGGGGCACGATGTTGTCGAGTACATCGACATATTGGACGGTCTGGAGCTGCATCAGATAGTCGGCGAACTGAGGAACATCGAGCGCAATGGCGCGCATCGCCGCCCGCTCGTCTTCCGTGAAGCGCAGCAGGAAGTCTGAGGCGCGGAGTTTGAATGTTGGAACGGGCGGAACATTTGCCGCCGCGTCCGCTGCTGCCTGCGCGATTTCCTCGGGCGTGAGATCGACCAAGATCCCGTTTTCAAGCTTCTGGGGATTGGCCATTAGTGCGTCACCCCGTACAGAGTGAATGTACCTGCTGTGAGCGTCGCGCCAGGAGCCAGGAACTGAAATCCCGTCACTGCGAAATTTCCTCCCGAAGTGCAGACACCGGAACCAAATACGTTGAAATAATCGGTTGCGCCGATCATGCCGCCACCGGCTACCTGAATCTGACACCACGCCTTAGGCGCGGAACTCGCAGAGCCGACAGGATAGAGAAGACGAACCGTCCCATTGCAGCCATCTGCATTGGAGACTGTACTGTTGATTACGAGAGCAGAACCATTATTTGTATACGAATTCGTTATCGTTCCGTTCGTCGTGGTCAGAACAGAGCCGAAATATCCAGTTGTCTGGAATGCTGCATTCGCTTGAACACGTACCTGAAATGAACTCGTATTGTTGGAGAGCAGAACGCCTGAATATTCGATAATGAAGCGGCTGTAAGTCGAACTTAGGCCCGTGAATGAGACGGACGACACCGCAGAGGAAATCGTCTGTGTCTGAATGAGGATGGTCGCCGCATTCGGAATCTGCCCGAACGCCGCCGCATCAGTCGCCGCCACACCATTGGCAAGGCCGGTGATCTTATGATTGTTGAGCGGAATATCAGCCGTTATGACGGATTGCCCGTCCACTGCAATGGATGAGGTGAGCGCGTCCGCAAGATCCTGATCGTGGAAATCGTGATCCACGGTCGTGATGTTGACATCGCCTGCGAGTTTGGTATCGAGCCAAGCCGTGGTGCCTGTGGCAACCGGCGTCTCGCGTACCATCACCCCTGACCCGTTGCGCGGCATTGGACCTACCTTGAATTGAGTCGGAAAAGTTGCGGATTTACGGAATTCGGAGTAACATTCTCGCCCTTCGGATGAAGGGAACCGGGAATGAAGCGTTTTCTGTGGCTTGGCGCGCTCGCCATGTTGGCTGCGTGCCAGAACGATAAGGACGTAATGCTGTCAGAGCTTATTCAGGCTAAGGCGTTCTGCGCGAATGCCGGCTATGCTGCCGGATCACCCGAAATGCTGAATTGCACGCAGCAGATGTACCAATCGATGGAACAGGACCGGCAATCACGAAAGCTGATGGCAGCAAGCATTATGATGGGATACGGCCAGCAACAGGCTGCGCAGGCGCAATATCAACCGCCACAAACCTATCAGACCCAGCCGCAAGGACTTCAGACCTACTCATTTGGCGGAAAGACAACCAGTTGCACGACCATCGGAACCTATACGCACTGCAACTAGATGCCGCCAAACGGCTTCTGACCTTGCTGCCCTCGCATTAGGATCGATGATTCCGTCGTTCCCTTCGCCAATTCTCTGGCGAGTTGCGAAACGACATTCCCAACATCTGGCGCGACATCCATTATCGCGTTTGAAGCCGCTATTCCGGGGCGCGTATAAGGGGCGGCTGCGCCGAGGAGTCCCGCAAGCGATGCTGCTGCTCCTGGGAGATTTGCCGCTGCGCCGCCACCACCAGCCGCGAGCGTGCCTGCTGCGAGGAGAGCCCTTCCGGTCGTACCGGAGTCCGGGACTTTGGACGGAAGAATATCTTGGCCAGCCTGCGCCAGATCCTGGAGAAACTGGTCGCCACGGGCAAACGCCTTACGATTACCGGTGCGAACAGCATTTTGCTTGATCGACTGTAGAAGGTCGCTAGGGGTGAAGACCCCCCCTGACGTGGCGCGTCGGGTTGCGGCATCCTCGACGCGGGAGAACATAGCGTAAGACTGGTTGATTTGCTGGAGTTCTTTGGCCGCATCCGGATTCTGCCTCTCAAGAGTATCACGGATCGTCGCCCGCAACTCATTCACTGCATCGGCAAGCTGATATTGCTGACCAGCCTTTAAGTCACCCACCTTCTTGGTGAGTTGACTCTCGATATTTTTGAGCGTGATTCCATCCGCCGAGCCTTCCGGACCTAGCGCCTTAAACACGCGATTTTTGAGAATGTTCTCAAATTGTCCCGCTTCACTGGCCGGAAGTTCTGATGTCAGATCGCGCAAATCGGCAACATTTTTAGCAAAATAATTGTCCGCGCGGAACCTCAAATTAGGCAAAACTTGATCGTATGCATCCGATAGGACATTCTGTCCGGCCTCGATTGCGGCATGGCCGGCACCAACATCTTCCGGAAGTGTCACCCCAAGTGGCTCGAGCGCTTTGTTGATCGTGCCGATGTTAAAATCATGCATCCCGCGCGTACGGGCGCCCTGGATAGCGTCTCCAGCAATCGGCAAGCTCGTAGCTTTGTCCTCGACCGATTTCGCAAAACCTCCCATGCGCTGGCCTGGGGTTAAGCGGACTCCGGTATCTTGCAGCGTCTGTTGTGCGGTAGGAGGGGGCTCTTCGGTTGGCGCATGAGGAACGGCAGCCGCAATCGAATTGGCGACATCAGTCCCCTGTAGATCACCACGGCCCATCATCGTTGTCGCGAGCGTACCGAGTGCTCCAGGGGTCATCTGGCCAGTCTTCGGCCCTTCTAGAAGGTCAGCCGCACCCCGAACGTAATTCCGAACACTTTCCGGAATGACAGGATAGTGCCATTTTCCGGTGTCCGTTTCACGGGAAACTGGCAGAATATCCCCATAGACGGTATTCGGCTTGTCAGCGACCATTTCCCTGAGAAAGTCCATACCGCCACCCGGAAGCGGGCTACCAGGAGCAGGGGCCTGTTGCGGCTCATGGGCAACCACCGCCCACGGATCAGTGGGTGCCGCCTGTTCGGCTGGCGTGTGACTGACGACATCCCATTCCCCAGCCATCACTTCACCTGCTTGGGATTGCCTTGGGCATCAAGAGTCCAGATTTGGCCATTGCCAAATGTCGTATTGTGACCAATCTGCAATTGAGAGCGCGCCGCAGCAGGTAGTTCAGCGCCTCCACCTTCAGGAGTGACTGGCTCCATTGCCGCGCGCGCAGCAGGGGTCAGATGATCCTCGAAATCCTTCTTTCCCGTCGTCTGTTCATACTGAAGTTTCAACCCTTTGAGCTGGCCGCCCATCAGCTTGAAGGCATTATCGATCGCGCCTTGAAGCTGTTGCGGCGATGAAGCTTTGTTGAACGCCGTTTGAATGTTCTCGCGATCTGCCACGCCTGCGCCAGACCCAATAACGGCCTTAATAAGTTCATCGCCGACGATCTGCTTCGCAGTGTCAAAGTTCGTTGGTGCTGGAGATCCAGTCTGCTGCGAATAAGTCTGACCAATGCTATTGAATGCGCGAATATCGCCATTGTCGAGCGCTTTGGAAAGATCGCGGAGCAAGCCTAGATGCTCGGTCGCAACGTTCATAGAATTGACTGCTTGGCCCTGTTTTCCGGTAGCGAAAGCCTGGGTCGATGAGCCCTGCGACTTCAACTTGGCATTAAATGCGCTAATGTCATCTGATGTCGCTTCCGGATGTTCCGCCATGAACTGCTGCATAGCGGCAGTGGCTGGCGAGCGCATTCCCTTGCTTCTCTGGATGAATGCCTGCTGCTGCTCGGGTGTCGCGTCGGGATGCTCTGCCATGAAGGACTCAAACGCCATGCCTTCTGGCGTGCGGCTGAGATTGACCGGTGCCGTGTAAATGGCCTCTTTTTTGGTCGGATCATACAGGGTGGAGCCAGCCCCAACCTGACGAGGTTCCTGCTGCAGATTGCGCAACGCCAGATCAGCAGCCTCACGATTGCTGGCTGACGAATTAGCGCGTGAAATCTGCCCCTGATGGGTCTGGCTCGCAAACTCAAATGGCTGGCGAGCACCGGCTTCAGCACTTGCCGTCGCGCCCTTGATGCCGGGCTCGTATTGGCCTTGAAGCTTATACTTGCCTTCCTCCTTGGCCAGTTCAGCAGCGAGCGCCTGCTTCTGCTGAATCTGCTGCATCTGCATCTGTGTGGCGAGCCCGCGCGTCATCGGGTTGCTCTGAAGAACGCCCATCATCGCGTCTTCGCCGCCTGTTCCAGGCGCGATCGTGCCGGCCTTGATGGTTTGGCCGTTATTGCCCTGGAAGGTGTCGGGCGATACCCAGCCGGGCGATTTCGAGGCCTGAAGAGCCTTCGCCATCGTATCGTTGTATTCGCCCTGGCCCTTATTGAACATGTAGGCGCCAATGGCAGGATTGAGGGCGCGGGCAAGCTCCTGCGTCCAGGACCGCACTGGCGAGGCGTCTCCGCTGCTCTGCATGAGCTGCTGGGCCAGCATCATGCGCGGATCGGTCAATGGGGAGCCGAAGTCCACGGTCTAGCCCTGCGGCATCGGCGTGGACATGCCGCCTTGCGGAAATGGCGTCTGCTGCTGCGGAGGCTGTTGCCCCATCAGCTTCTGCATCATCATCTGCTGCACGAGCGGGTTCATGCCCTGCGACAGACCGCCCGCGAAGCTCTGCGGCGGAGCGCCCCCACCGCCATGGTTCATCAGCGCCTGCGCCAGCATCATCTTCATCTGGTTCGGGTCTTGCTGATAGGGTGGTGGCGTGGCGGGAGCGCCCCCCATTGCGGGCTGTCCTGTCGGCTGGTTCGGATCCTGCACGATTGCCATTCTTCTCTCCTAAGCAATAACTGCCAGCGCCGCGCTTACGGCGGCCGCTTCTGATGCCAGACTATCTTTCACAATGCGCAGATTATCCCGGAGCGAAGGCCAAAGATCGGGATACCGTGTCTTTGTGAATTCTATTTTCTCTATTGATGTATCGAAGGATAGAAAGGCAGAGCATAGATAGCAATCTAAGCTATCTTGAACCATTTCGTAATGATCAGGAAGTTCCACTTTAATAGATTTAAGATACCCATAAACGTCAGCGTCAGACATATCCCAAAGAGGAGAAATATATGTAATCCCATCTTCGGCATGTCCATTAGGAACACCGACAGCCTTGTCAATTTTCTTTGATCCTCGAATAACAAAAGTCGGTCTGTATTGAGCGACGAATTCACGCATTGGATTCCATCGCATATCCCAGCAACAGCGGAGCGAAGAGTTTATAAGAGGACGATCCTTGACCAGAATGGATGCCTCCATCGAACTCCAGACAGGCACAATATCTGCTGGAACGCCCATTCTTTTGTGATATTCAATGATCCCTTCTTTCGGCTTTATAATTTTCAGATCAACACCTAGCGTCTCGCATGTATCCCTTATGAACTCCGTCATATGGGGGTATGTCGCGCCTGTATCACAATGAACGACTAGGACGCGGTCTAAGATATCGCGAGAAAGATAAAGACACGCCAGAGAATCTTTCCCCCCGTTGAACTGGAGGATAATATCTCTCATCACATCATCGCCGCAGATCCAAGTGTTCCAATCATAGAACCGGCACCGCCTTTTTGCGATGATTGGTTGGCCATTTGGTTCTGATAGTTCGCCATCTGCGCTTGCGTCGCGAGACTCTGGGCGCCGATATAGTCAGTATTGGCTACATTTGCCTGCGGGACATTCACAAAGCTCGGTCCCTGAACTTGGCCACCGCTCATCAATGCCGATGTCTCGTTCAGCGGCTGGTTATAGAGCGCCGTCCGCTCCTGAATGCCCTGCTGCCGCGCCGTCTGCGCCAAACCAGCATTAGCAAGCTGATCCTGGATGCCCTGCTGGTGCGCCGCCTGGGCCAGCGAGGCATTGTCCATGCCGTACTGGATGCCAGTCTGGTTCGCCGTGTTGGCAAGCTGCGCCGCCGCTTGCTGCCGGGCCAGAGCCGCCGCATTGGCCTGGTTGGCAAGGCCCGCGCTCGTGGTCTGCTCATTGACGCCCTGCTGCCGACCCTGAAGGGCCAGGCCGTAATCCGTGCCGCCGATCTGGGCGCCCGAGGTAATGGCAGAGTTGTTCGCCGTGTTGTAGGCGTCGTTCTTCTGCTGCGCGAACTGCATCATTGCCTTGTTCCAAGCATCCGAGTTCTGCGGGATGCCCTGGTTTACAAGCTGAGTTTGAAGCTGCGTCTGTGCCTGCTGCCATTGCGGATCAAGGCGCGAGGTCGATTGGTTGTAGATCGCATTTGAAACCTGCTGGTTCATCTGCGTCGGATCGGTCGGCATGGCCGAGAGCGTCCGTGTGTTCAGGCTTGTCGGCTGGTTGGCGAACTGCGACCAGTCAAGGTCCGTCGCCTGCTTTGCCAAAGGTCCAAGAGCGGTCTTCAGTTGGGTCAAGCCGCTACTATCCAGGCCCTGTTGCAGCGTGGCCAAGCCATCGTAATTCAGTGGCTTAGAGAGCGTATCGGCAATGCGCCCCAACTGATCATTACCGAGGCCGTAGAGGCCCTTGGTCAATTGTTGCTGGCTTGTGACTGCGGCCTGCTGATCGGGATTCAGTGTCTGTGTTGCGGTATAGCTCGGAACCTGATTGCCGCCGACATCAGTCGTGCCGTTCTGCGTATAGGTCAGGTTGCCATAGGGCGTAACCTGATTGACGCGGTTCATCAGGCTATTAGCAATAGCCGTCTGCACGTTGCCTGTTGTTTGCGCCGCCGCTACAGCCGCTGGATCCGGCGCTGGAGGCGGTGCGGGGGAATCTTTGCCCAAGTCAGGGTACTCCTATGCCGCAATCATGTTCGACACCGGCATCTGGGCGATGTCAGGCTGAGATTCCTGATCCGGCTTCGGTCCAAGCAGATCGCCGAGCCAGCGCCTGGATTCCTCGCGCAGCATGCCCAGAACATGCAGGTTCTCACCGCCCTCGAGCGCTTCCCGGATCATGCCCTCGACCTTGAACCCGAGGCCCTGGGTCAATTTGAACGATCGCGCATTGCTCTCGGCCACAAACAGGGTCATGCGCTGGACCTTCAATTGGCAGAACGGATAGTGCAGGATTGCCCGGATCGTGCCGCGATTGGCCCATCGGGGAGAATCCGCCGCAATGGCGCACTCGATGTTCAGAGCCTGCCCGTTACGGCCTTTCCGAAAATTGTCAAAAACAGTGACGCATAGAAGATTATCCTTCTCATCCGCCACTCCCATGGAAACAGCATCGAGCCCGAACGATCCGTTAGTCTTGAGCCGCATCTGGCACCACTGAATGAGCCACGCATTCAGGGATGGACCACCCGGCGCCACCATCTCTGGAACCACCATCCGCAGGTTCAAATCAGACCGCCCTGATAGAAGGTGAAATCGGTCGCAATCCAGGCGATGTCCTGGTTCATCGAGGCACCACGCATGTGGATGTCGCAGACCCGGCCTAAGGCATTGGCGCCCAGCCAGACCGTCACGATCTGCTGTGAATCATCCCAAGGCGCTGTGTCCCAAAGGGCCGTATCCCACCGGCTGTCATTGGCCGACGAACTGCCGGAAGGCTGCGTCAGGTTCGAGATGCTGTAATCAACCTCGATCCGGTAATTGAATGACACCGGACCATTGGATTCAAAGATCGGGCGAACCAGTGTCCAGAGCTTGTTCTGCCCATCCTCGCCCATGTTGACGAAGGCGCTGCGGATTTCCCAATTGATCAATGCTCCGTTGTCGGCAGAGCCGCTGTCCCACTTGTAGACCTTGCCATCCACGCCGCCGAAGTAAGGCGAATTGTTGAACAATTGCCAGCAGTTGGCGTTCAACCCTGTGAACCGGCACCAAGCGCCCGTCGCGGTATTCGCAACATATTGGTACATGGTTTTGTTGACGAGCGCGGGCACATTGACCATCACCATGTTGCCCTTCGGATAAAGAAATATCTCAAATCCGAAGTTTGCCGAGTAGGCTGCAACAGCATCGTTGACCGCCGTCCCGATCTTCTGGCTGATCGTCTTGGACGTATCGACCCGATCGAGCCAGAGCACCTGGGAGAGAGCCACCAAGCCATCCTGGCAGACGATGTAGAGGTCGGAGCCGATCTTCTCCATCGAGCGCGTGCCGAGGGTCGGTGGTGCGCCGATCCGGCCTCGGTTCTGCAGCGCCCATTTGGTGGCGTCACCCGGATCGGTCCCGGCATAGACCGCGAATTCTCCCTCACTCGTCAGGAAGACGCACAAATCCTCTTGGTCCGTCAGTCCTGCTCGGCTCCAGGTTTGTGCGCAGATCAGATATCCGCCGAACTCAAAGAGGGCCGAGAGATCAAAGGTCAGCGCGGCGCCCCCGATCACATTGACCGGCAGATAGGCAAAGACGAGGGAGTTCTTTTGGAGGAAAAACAGGCGGTTTTGGAACTGCCAGACATGGATCAGGCCTGTGGCCGTCACGCCTGTGATGGCAGGCGTCGTTGCAATCGCCGTCCCGTTGTAATTGATAGGCGTATCAGCGCCATTGACGGCAATCACGAAATGACCGCCAGCCGTGCCCATGTTCGTGTGCTGCCAGCGGTTATTCGTATAGCCTGAGCCGAGGGAGACTCCAGCGCCTGCTGTCGACACATTGTAAATGTTGCCGTTGGCAGCAGCCAGGAGCTTGTCAGACGAGGGGCCACCCCATTGCATCAGCGTCTCGACGGCACCGGTTCCAAGGCCGGTTCCCCAGACCGTGTAACCGGGCCTCACCGTGCATTGGCGGACGCTTGGGAACACATTGTCCAAGGTTAGCGCATATTCCGGCGCCATGGCTGCAATGGAATCGTACTGATTCCATCCGCCGACCGAGGCCGGAACGCGAACCGATTGGGCGATTTGCCCTGTCGTCGGCTGCTGCGCGATCTGCGCCAGATTAGGACGCGGCAGGCCCATCAGGTGGTCGGCCAGTTGCCATCGGGCAGGACAGGCCACGGATACCGATCGCGTCCACCGCTCATGTTCAGAACGCGGGGAGCGCCGCTATCGACTGCGATACGGTCATTCATGCGATCCTGGAAATCCACCAAGTCTTTCTCGCATGGCAGTCCCTTGACCATCTTATATGTCACAACAATAGCCAGCTTGATCATTTGGGTATCAAGCTTCGGATTATCCGTGTCAGCCTGCCACGATGATTGATCAACGCCGGCAATGCTGGTGCAAAAATTCCTTGATATATATTCCCATGCGATCAGCGTTCCCGCTGCCGGGACCGGGAAGATCAGAAGATTATTGCCAATAATCCTGAACGAGTAGAATGGACCAGCAGCAATCAATGCGTGATCCTGCGCCCATCCCTGTGGGGAGCGAGGGCCAGCAAGTGGACGGATCAGACTTCTGTCCCAGATTGTTCCGGGAACGAAGCGGTCGAAATCGCCCCCTATGACAGTCGTTATCGGTCCCTGATTCTCAGCATTAATCGTTGTCCATGTAGAATCGACAGTCAGATTGCCCCATGCGCGGTTGGTAGCCAATCTGACGGTTTCTTCCTGAGCGATCTCAAAGAGTTGCTGCACATTCGCATCGGGATTGTTGATAACCGTACTCGGCTTCGGAATCCCAATGCGAACGGCAGCGCCCTGGATGATCGTCAGGAGCGACATTTAGGCGCTCAGGTTCGCAACGATGATCAGCGGCGTGATGTACCAGAACAGAGCCGTCTTGTTCTGCGCCACTGAGAAGCTGGCATTGGCAGCGCCGCCCTGGATCGTCGCGCCAGTCGGCGGATAGATGAGCGCCGTCGTCGCCGAGGTATTGGCCACGACAACCGTCCGCCCGGCGTTATGCGCCTTCAGGATGAAAGCCGTCTGGCCGCTGGCTGTCGTCACGGTGTTGACGCTGCCCGTGAGCAGGGTGGCGCCAGACTGGGCCGTGCCGACGCCGGCAAGGCTCTGAGAGATATTATCGCCGATAAGGTCGGCTACGACCGGGGGAGTTCCCAGGGCCGTCAATGCAGCGGCGGAAGCGGTCATGTCTTATTCTCCTTCGTGTGCAAGTTCGATGGCAGCGTCTTGCGCACGAAGCGCCTCACGCATCTGGGCTTTCGGGCTGAATCCCGGCTGACGACCGGGCTTGCGCCTCGGCGGTTCCGCATATTCCTGCTCTGCCGGATGAACTTCGCCAGTCTCCGGAACAGCCGCCTTGGTCTGCTGCGCGCCGACGATCGTCATCAGACGCGCCATATCGGCCTGCATGGCTTCCATCGAGCGCCGCAGCGTGTCGTTCTCAGCCGCAACCCGCTCGGCAAACCCGGAATCCTTGCGCTGCGCCAGATAGGCCTCGGCGCGCTTGCGGAGCTCGTATGTTCCAGGCCCCAGCGTGGAGCAAAGCGAGTCAGAGATGGATGCCAGTTGCTCGACCGTGTGGATATGGAAGTATGCGAGATTCTGGGTGCGGGGATTGTCGCCCAGCCACTCCTTGATCGGGATCCCGCTCGATTGCATGTCGAGGCCCTGCTTGAACGCCCGGTATTCGCGGGGAAACAGCTTGTAGCGATGGATGTCCGTCGAGATGTTGACCATGGGCGAGTTCTTCGGATCGTTCCGATTGATGATCTCGACCATCTCGATCTCAGGAATGTTGCCCTGGGCATCAACCACCTGCTGGTCAGCCGGATCGGTGCGGGGATCGGGACCGATGAAGAAGCGTGCCGAGACGACAGGCCCATTTTGGCCGACATCATTCTCTCCCGCGCGGGGATCGAAGACGAAGGCGGGAGGCGTGCCGGGGGCTTCCGGAATATCAGGATTCACGGGACTTTCCTTTGGGTAGTGCCGCTTCAAGCGGCGGAAGAGAGCGAGATGGATTCAGGCAGGCAAATGAACCAGGTGAAATTTGGGCCTGCATCGACCTTCAGCGCATAGCGATAGGCAAATTCCCAAACTGCACGATCGACGCCAAAGCCCGGAAAATCGGTATTGCCCAGATCATGCCCGCTCAGCAAGCCACCGGGCCTGATCTTCGGCGCCCATAGACGGATATCGCGCGCACAGCCTTGATATGAATGATCGGCATCAATGAACACGAAGTCCAATGAACCGTCCGGAATGGCTTCAGCGGCTTCCTCGGATGTCGCCCGCACGATGATTGCACGCGTTCCGGCAAACCCGACCACGCCAGCCGCTTCGGCAGCAAAGCGATCCTGATCGGCCTGTCCTAGACCAGCGTGGAAGTCTCCCGACTTGGCGTAAGCCGCATCCGGCGCCGTCGTGGTCCAGCTATCGACCATGTAGAGCGTCATGTCGGGCCGATAGGCCAGCAGGCGCCGCGACATGCCGCCGCGAAACACGCCAATCTCAGCACCGACCGGATTCTCGATCCCCGCAAGGTGCTTGACGACCGCAGAGGCCCGCTGGCATGCCGGTGAGCCATCCGGGGCAATGATCCCCTGCTCGGCCAGCGCGTGCTCATTGGCGAGGCTGTGCGCGACGGCGGGAAGCAATCCGGTGCCATGCACGATGATCTGACAGCCATGATTGGCGAGTTCCGCAGCGACAGCCTGGAACTCTTCGGCCTGCTGCGCCATCCAGGGCGCGCATTTGAATGTCTGCCCGTCAACCATCACCTCGATAATCCGCTCGCCATCATTCAGTGGCTGCGGATAGGCATGGCCTTCGCCATCACGATACGAACTGTCCATGCCCACGAGGTGGATGGTGCGATACCCGAGCATGTAGGCGATGACGAGAGCCTGCAGACCGACCGATGATCCACCGCCGATCAGATGGACGGGGCCGCGATCAGCCAGCACGTTCTGAATGCCGGGAATGTTGGGATGGAAGACAGTGGGCAATGTGCCGGGAACGGCAAAGACTGACGGATCGCATTGCGAGGCGAAGAAATGAAGCGTTGCGCGCCGATCGACCATATCGGCCATCTCGGGACGGGCGTCGAGAATGACCTGGCTCACCAGATAATCGTCCCGCCGATTCAGCAGCCAGATTGCCGCCGCGTTCAGGCCAAACATTGCCATGTCGGGCAGAGTGTCGATGGTCTCGACCAGCGAGGGACCGCCGCCGACGATCGCGCAGGGCCGGTCATGGGCTGGCTTGATATCGAGCCAGGGATATTGCAGTTGTGAGTTCTCGCGCACGTTCTGCAGCAATGTCCGTCCCTCGGTGTTGCAGACCGTCTCCAGTTGGGCCAACGTACCGCCGCCGATCTTCCAGACATGCTGAACCCAATTGTCCGTCACTTCATGCGGGCGAGGCCGACCATGAAAAACGATGACCGATGAGCCTTTCGGTGGACCACCCGCGCAGCCGTCAGCCTTGTACGAGGCGAACATGCCGGGATAGAGCTTCTGCAGAATGTCCGGGTTGTTGGCGCGGCGCTCGATCCATGCCTGATCGCCACCGACGATCATTGGATAGCCCTCGGACTTCCATGCGCTCCAGAACTGATCCGTCTCAGGGCAGGGCGTCCAGGCCATGACCGAGGATTGCAGCCCGTTTGGCCGATAGAAGTCCCGCAGGATTGCGAACTCGCCATCATAGGCCACCAGATCATCAAGCGGGCCGGTGATGACCGTATCCAGGTCGAAATAGACGATCCTGTCGCCGACATCGAACAGACCAGGATTGAATAGTCGCAGCTTACCCCACCATCCGAACAGAAAGGATGGTGATTCCCGGACAAAGATGCCGGGGCCGTAATCGTCGCAATAGTCTGTGAACACCTCGAATTGGCCGATCATGCCTTCCGGCAAATTGCGGCGCACCATATCGTGGAGAGTCTGGACGTATTCGCGCCCACGCCCACAATAATTGCCGGTATCAACGCAGACTATTCTGAGCATCGAGCCTCCCAAGAAATAGCCCCGGCCATCGCTGACCGGGGCATTCCCGTTACGACAGACCGTAGTTGATCATGCCGCTCTCCCCGATCGACACCAGGACGGTGCTGGTCGTGGAGGTAACAGTCGTGGTGTTGGCAGTGCGGGCGCCCAGGATGAGCAGGTTCGCCGAGGTCAGAACCTTGATGCGCCCGGCAGTCGCCGAAGACATGAAGATCTTGACGTTCGGCAGCACCTGGACAGCCGTCTTCTTGATCGTCGCGGCGCCCGTGATCTGGTACCAGCCGAGAACGGTCGGTCCCACATTCGCAGACATCGCAACAGCCAGGGGCAGGCCCGTGTTGCCGGTGGTGGACGAGAGTGTCGTCAAGCCCGTCGCCGCGTCATAGGACACGAGAGAGCCCACGACCGTATTCGCCACGCCGTACAGCAGCTTGAACTTGCCGGTGTAGCCGGTGGCCGGGTCGTAACCCTGCACCACCATGCCCACCGTGCCCCCATCCGGGACGGTCGTATAAGTGCCCGTGAAGGCTGGCGACGTTGCACCCGAGTTGAGGCCGGGCACGCCGAGGAACTGAGGTCCAGTGAATTGATAGGCCATGGTTCAGTCCTCCTTATGCCGTAATCACGGCCTGGTAGCGACGGCCACCAGTCGTGAGGTTGCCCGCCCAGGTGCAGATACGCGCAAGTGCATCCTGGTTAACCGGGAGACGATCCGCCAACCACTTCATGTTCCGCTCGCGATGGTACTGGAGCATGATCATGTTGGTATTGAGCGCGTACATATGCGCGGACGGCGCCGCACCGTTTAGATTACCGTCAGCACTGACCGGCAAGCCCATGAACTCCAGGTTTTTAAACCCGGCATTGGCCGTCCGATCGTCAGTCACACGCTGGATCGCCACCATGGAATTCCAGAAATACTGGAAGTAGGTGTTGTCAGCGACCATGAGGTCGACGGAATCGCTGCCGCGCGTGGTGTTGAGCACCGCTGCCTGCATCGCCGACTGAATGGTCGACGCACCGGCAACCTGGCCGTTGGTGGCAAAGGAATAGACGTAGTTGCGCCAGTTGGAGTAAGTGACACCACTCACGCCGCCGACAGTCCCCGTTCCCGTGTCTGAAACAATGGACTGAAGTCCGCCAAGTTGTTTTCCACCAGTCGCAGTTCCGTCAGAGTATATGCCGACCGCCATCAAGTTCTTCATGGCGGATTCGGCATTCTCGACTTTTCCGGCGAGCAGATCGATTACTGCTTCAGGCCCAGAATTACTTAACATTTCTAGGCCGGATATTTGTAGGGTGTAGTAAGCCTGCTTCCAGGCGTACTCTGCCATAGTAATTCCATCCTGCGGCGCGAGGCTCAAAGCGTCGTAGCCGGAATACCAACCTCCGGTTGTAGAGGCGATGAGGTTCATCGGATGGGCGAGTGTCGCGCCGCCTGAAACTGCACGGACGCCGGAATCCCGGACGTTGGTCAGCCTTTCGAGCAGAACGACAGAGTTGAGGACGTTATCGACAAGGTTCTTTTGACGGTTGACAAGGGTCGTCGAGAGAACGCTGTCCCACGTCGAGGTGGGAATCGTTACCATTGTGCTGATCCTTCATGATGAGGATCAAGCCGTGAGCTGCTCCAGAGTAGCGGCCATCTGATCGCGGATATTGCCCTTCAAGGGGGCAGGTGCGGGTGCGCCTTGCGGACTGGCACTCGCGGGAGAAACGACTGAGCGGGTCGCTGCTTGCGCGCGCGCCCTCGCCTGTGCGGTTCTCTCTTTTTCCTCGGACAGACGCTGTGCTTCCAGGACTTGCTTGCGGGTATCAGGATTGCTCCATACCGCCGCTTCATAAGCCTGCTGCAGCACGTCTTGATCGGATAATTGCGGGTTGGTGGTGCGTATTCTCGCGATGCTCGCCACCATGTCGGGCATCACGCTTTCAAGATGGGGGCGAAGCGGTTGCCCGCTGGCGTCCTTCTCTTGGCCGAACTTGTCGATTGCCGAAAGCTTCTCGCTCTGCTGCGCCTGGACATGCTGGCGCGCTGCGACCTCGGCCTGTTGCTCTAATGTGGTCTTCCAGCTTCTGAAGCCCTGAAGTTCCTGCTTCAGCGCCGCAATCTCGGGATCCACCCAGACATTGGGATCAGCCGGCGCCTGCTCTGTCGCTGCCGGTGCCTGTCCGGTCGTACCTAGAACCTGCTGTGCGAGCGCCTGAAGCTGCTGCGGATTCAGATAGGCGTTGGCAAGCTTGGCGATCTCCTGCGCTGCCGTATGCGGCTGCAGCAGTGCGGCTTGCGTGCCCGCCCAACTGTCCAGAACCTTGTCCGGCGTCGTGCCGTAGCGCGGCGCCATCTGGGCGACCACATCAAGAATCGGCTCGACAGAACGGAGTGCCGCGTATTTCTCGAATCCCTTGGCGACATCCGCCTCGCGCTTGGCGATCTCGGCCTGAACGTCAGGTGGCAAGGATGACCATTTCTCCTTGACGGCCTTGCTCCAGGCAGCAGGCGGCTCGATTGCGGGTGCAGCCTCGACCGGAGCCGGTTCGGGAGGAGCATCCCCTTCGGCTGCTACGGTCGGGGCTGCATCCTTTGCGATGAACTTGCCATCGGGACCGCGCACACGCCCTTGAGCGTCGGGCTGCGCATCGGCCTTGGCGACCTTCTCACCTTCCGTGACCTTCGCCAGTTCAGCATCGATCTGGTTGCGAAGCTGATCGCGCTTGGAATTGCTGTCGACCGGCTTCGAGTCACCGTTGAGGGCGCTGGTAAGCTGGCTCGCTATCTCTGACTTGCCACCGCCGACCGTTGCCGGTGCAGCAGTGTCGATGTCCGTTCCTTCCGTTGCCGGAAGGTCGGCTGCTTCGTCACTCATAGGAACTCCAAATTAGGGAGAAGGAACCTGTGGCGTGGATTGGCCGGACTTGCCGCCTCCAAATCCGCCGCCGAGCTTAGAATTCAACTGCTGCTGTGACCGTCCGCGAAGGCCAAGCTGATGACCTAACTGCTGGACTGCCAAACCCTGCCGCCCTTGCTGCGTCTGGTAATACGGATTGGCGTCGACATTGGTCTGATATTGGCTGGGCGCGGCGGGAGTTGCCTGCGCGGCTGCCGGATTGGCCGTATTGTTGGGATTGAGATTATGAAAGGCCTGAGCCGGGCTGGTATTCCAGTTCTGTTCCCATGGATTGGCCGAACCGGGCATATGGTTCGCCGCGACTGTCGCCGGAACCTGACCGGCTGGCGTGTTGCCTTGGGTGATGGAATCGCGAATGGCCTGCCCGAGATTGGCCGTGTTCACCTTCATCTGGTTGGCATAGTCGGCGTAGGTCTGATTGCCCTGCGCATACTGATTGACCGGCGATGTGGTCATGTTGAGCGCATTCTCAGCGTTCGTAAGGCGCTGATCGGGCGTAAGCGGTGCCGTTGGCGCAGGCGCTGCGCTTGTCGCGGGCTGCTTTCCCCCGCCTGACGGAGTGCCCTGAGTCGCCGTCACCGGAACTGCTCGCGGCGAAGCTTGCGGATCGTCGGCGCTCCATCGTAATAGCCGGACCGCGCCAGGCTCTCACGCACCGTCTCAGCCTTCATCGGCGCTTCCTTCGGCGCACTCCAGCCATTCTTCTCATTGCCGACCTCGGTCATGCCGCGAGCGCGGAGCTCGTCACGATGCTGCCGTCGCCCGCCGCTGATCCACAGCGCATGGCCCGGGGCTTGCTTCGGGTCCTGAATGCCGACCGCGAGATAGGGATCGAGGTCTTTGACCAGATTGTTGGGACCGACCAGCTTCTCCGGTTCCCAGTTTGAGCCGGGACCGATTTCGATGAAACATTCCATCTTTTTGTCCCAGATCAGGCGTGTGCGACCCCATTCGTCAGGCACGGGCCATCTCCACGAACTTGACCAGACGATCGATATCCGGAAAGACTTCCTTACCGCGCAGCCGATAACCCTCGATATCAAGCTGACTGGCCACAAAAGGATAATCAGAGAGCCGCCCTAGATTGGCCAACGCCGCATATGCAATTCGATATGCCGCTGGCTGATCCGCGACCTCACGATGATATTTGTAAGCCATCACTCTCCACCCATCGGCTTAACCGGCTGATTCGAGGCCTTGATTGCAGCCAATGCCATATGCGCCTGCGCCTTCTGCCGCTCCAGATCGGCATCCGCCGCAGCCTGAGCCTGACGCAGCGCCATGTTGGACGATGCCTGCGCGTTGTCGCGCTCTACCTCGGCCTGCGCCTTCATGGCCTCAACCTGCACCTGAGCCTGTCCCTTGGCGATCTGCGCCTGAACCTGGGCCTGTGCTGCCTGCACCTTAGGATCGGGCTGGGCGGGCTCAGGATTGGCGATCCGCTGCAGCAATCGATCGCCCGTCTCATCGATCAGCGTCTCAAGCTCACGTCCAGCCTGGAAGCGACGGGCGCTGTACTTCAGAATGCCGACCGCGAGCGGGCCGAACTCAGGCGCCTGCTGAACGATTGGCAGCATCTCGCCCAGGAATGATCCGATGTTGGAGACGAACTCGGAGACTGTGGCCTTCTCGGATTCTTCATCCGCAACGATCGTGCTGTCCGTCTCGATATCGATCGTGAATGAGCGGAGCTTATCGTCGCGCAGGCGGGTGATGATGTCATCCCATGTCGGCTTCTTCAGCGTCTCCTGAGCCTGGAACAGCATTTGCGGATCCACCGGCTGTGGAGGCGGTGGCGGTGCGGGCTGCATCGGTGCGGACGGAGGCATCCCATTCGGCGATCCTGCGGGAAACATCTATGCCGCCTGTGGCATCGAGCCAGCCGCCGCAGCAGGGGACGGCGTAGGTGGTGCCGTCGATGGTCCATTGCTCGGTCCAGCATTTGAAGCTGGCCCAGCTTGGCCCTGCTGGCTCTTCCATGCCTGATACGCCTTATCCTGATCCACCAAACCCTGCGCCCTCTGCTTCTCAAGCGCAGACGGCAGCACAATCCCGGTCATCTGCTGCAATGTCTCAGGCAAGAATCCCTCCGCGATCATCTCGCCCATCATTCGAATGATGTCCCGGCAGAAGCGCTGGATTTCCTTCTGCCGATCCTGGAGACGAAGCGTTCCGAACTGTCCTGAGATGCGCGATTCCGTCGCCGTCTTCTCAGGCCCGGCATTCTGCCCGCGAATGATGTCGCCGACGCCGTTGATCTCCGATGCATCCCGCTTGGCCTGCTCTCGTGCCTCGTAAAGCTGGGATAGCGCGGTGATGAAGTTCTCCAACGGAATGAAGTCCATCGAGCCCTTCAAGCCGCCCTTGCTCGCGAACTCCATCCATTTGGTGATGGGTATGAAGTCCAGTTCGATCGATTCCTCAAACAACTGCGCAAGCTCGGGGATCGTCGCATCGTAACCGCCACGCACCCGCGCAGCACCGATGAGCCTGTGGATGCGCTGGGTTAGATCGTCGACCTCACGCGCCTGGTCCTCCCACTGGCAATAGTCCGGCATGGGAATGAGGCTTGTCGTGTCCAGCGAGGACCAGATCGGGCGCGGGCAGGGGAAGAAGTCCGTCAGGCCCAGCGGATCAGCCTGGCGATCGAGCGGCGCATCCTTGTATCCGACAGCAACCCAGATCGCTTCCTTGGTCGTCTTGTCCCAAAGTTCATAGACCGTTGCGAGCTTATAGAGATGCGGCGGAAGCGGCGTCTCCTGGTCCTTCGTCACCTCGACCGGCATGTGATCGAGCTCGACCTGATCGGCTATCGGCTGGCCCGATGCTGTCTTGCCTTTGAACCGTGCGCGGAGCTGCTCGCGGCTCATATAGATGCGGCGCCAGACGAGGTGAACTTCCTTCCAGTTCCGCCCGAGATTGTGGCCGAAGTCCGAATAGGGAACCTCGTCAACCGCAATCCGCTCGTTCAGAACCTCGCGGACGACCTCTTCCTCGCTCTCGGGATCATTAGCCTCGCCTTCGTCATTCTTGATCGGGTCGCCGTGATCGACTTCCTTGCGAAGCCAGACCACGCCACGACCGGCGATCTGATAGTCGAATACAGAGCCATCAACGGCAGGCTTGAACTGGCCCATCTCCAGTGTGTAGGTGAGCGCGCGGTCCAGAACCTCTGCGGCTGTGGATGCAACGACATCTTCGGCATCCTTCCAGCGGCGCTCCACGACAGGAACAGGCACGCGGGCGAATAGAGCGGGTGTTTGCGTCTGGATGGTGGACCAGAGCAGGGCGTATTTCCGGCGCGCGGTCAGATCCTGAGAGACGCGGGCGTTACGATAGCGCTCGACGATCTTCTTGACCTTCTCCTGCCAGTCTTTGACGCCACGGTCATAGACGCGGATTTCAGTCAGGTATCGCTTGACCAGCCCGGCAGCATCATCGCCGAAGTCCTCGGGTGTCTCGGCTGAGCCACTATCATTGTCGCCTTCGGGGAGAGCCAAGCCTATTTGCCCTTCTTCGCGCCACGCCGCGCCACTGCATAGGCGATGGCGACGGCCTGACGGATCGGCTTGCCGCTGGCCCGCTCGGTCTTGATGTTCTGCGAGAACGCAGCTTTGGACTTACCGGACTTGAGCGGCATGATTGCACCTTGTTAGACTAACCGTTAGACTAATGGGATGGACGCACCGAAATGCAAACTCTGCGGAGACAGACATTATGGACTTTGCAGAAGCTTTATCGCGAAGCCTCAGAAACCCATGCTGGGAACTGCGCCTGCCAAAACCACACCTTCGCCACAACAAAGAGCCGGCTCTGATATCTCATCGCTTCCCGATAAAGAACGGCCTGACAATGGGCGAAGCCTTGGCGTGGCGGATGTGCCGCCCATCTCCGATATTCACCGCCATGAGCAGAAACCTGGATTTGATAGAGTCCGCTTATCAGCGAGAATACATGCGCAAGAGACGAGCCAAGCAGAAGTTAGTCTAACGCCGAACCGTCCCGCGCGGATGCCTCTGCGTCGGATCGCCGACTAGGCTGCGAATGATCTGGTTCTGGAAGTCGTAGGGCTTCGGTGGAGGCGGTGGCGGCGCTATCTCACGGTAGGCCAGAGCAAGGTAGGTAAACGAATCTGCGGCGTGGCTGCTCCAGTCGTGCCTGGGCCGCTCAACGAATGCCCGCTTCTTCTCATCATATTCAGCCCGGAACTGGCGCAAAGCCTCAATTCCGTCCTTCGTGTTCGTCCGATCGAACCAGCAGCGCGGCAGAACCATGCGCCCTGCGTTGATGCGATCAATCACCTTGCTGTCAGGCACCAGCCGAGGCTTCCGGCCTAATCCGATCAGCGTCTCGACCCGTGTCCGGCCCGTTCCAAGCTCCCGGACCTTCGCATCGTGAGGCACCCAATCATCCCCAGGCCTGTAGCCTGTCGCTCGGATGACCTTATCGTAATGCCCCAGGCCTTCGCTGTGGGCCTCGTAGAAGTCGATGATCCTGATCTGGCCTACGGCGACCTGGAAAAACCAAATCGCCGTGCTGTCGTCTATCCCAAGGTCCCAGACGGTATGAACGGGCAGGCTTGGATCATAGGGAACGTCCGTAACCTGGCCGGCGCGCTCAAGATCGGCGATCTCCTTGCCGAAGTAGGCGCCGATGATTGCCGCATCAAAGCTGCACTCGAATTCCTGGGCGTACTGCTCAGCCGTCATATCGCGTCGGGCGGCGATCAGCTCGCTCTCATGAACCAAGCCAGTCTCAGAGGCCCGCAGGATGGCGTGAAACCAATCCGGATCGGTCTGCGCCTTCTCGTACATCTCCCAGAAGGCATTCCGGCCCTTGGGGGTACCGATGAACGTTGCAGCGCCTAGCCTGTCAGCCAGCAATGGCCGGATCACGCCACCCCAGACACTTGGGGCCATGTCGGCGTATTCATCAAGAACGACGTGATCCAGATAGATGCCGCGCAGTCTGTCCGGATTATCAGCGCCGTAGAGCCTGATCCTGGCTCCGTTCAGCAGATCAACCCGAAGCTCCGTCTCATTTGGCGATGCGGCCAGCAGTGGCTCTGCATAGTGCTTGAGATAGCTCCAGGCCACGTCCTTTGCCTGGTTGAACCAGGGCGCGATGTAGGCGCTTCGCGGATCAGGCTTGTCGCAAAGCCATGTGCGCTTGACCAGATCATTGATGCAGCTAACCGTCTTACCTGCCCGACGATGGGCGACGATTACAGCGTGACGCTCGTCTCTGTCGTGGAATGGCCTGAATTGCGGGCGTGGCGAGTAGGGTATTATCCGCCTTTCGACGCGAGCCATCCAACCTCGATCTTGATGGGGCCGAGTTCATCATCGCCGCCAACAGGCTGAGATGGCTTACCATGGCCTCTGTCCAGGATTTCCTTGATCGCAGAAACGCGTGCTGCATCGCTATCGGAACTTCTGGCGATGCTCACGAGAATGCCCACGGCTTCCTCGGTGTATTTGTTTGCAATCTCTTTGATTGCCAGCGTTGCGTTGTTGCGTGTGCCGGGCTTACGTCCGCCCGTCTTTGGCAATCCCTTGGGTCTTCCGACCATTTCAAATCATTTCTATCTTGGATAATTCAACAGACATGTGTCGTAGTCTGTCTTCAGGCAGCCTCAGGCCCTTCGCCATCCTCAAGCACCGCATCGAACTCTGCTGCCTTGTCTGCGATCTGCTTGTCGCATTCAGCCTTGGTGCCGCTGTAGGGCACGAGCATGATGTGGCCGTTCTTGGTGCGGAGGCGGGCGACGCCTGACTGCTTGGGCTCATCGGTCATCAGTATGAGCCTTTGATGCCCTGCTGGCCCATGGCCTGGGCGACGGAATCCCGTGCGCTCATCTTGGCTGGGCCAGTGTTGCCGGGAGGCGCCTCAGGTGATTCTTCAGCCGTGCTGCCGTGCTCGATGTAGTTGGCGAAGGGAGCAATCTCGGGGATCTGCTCCATGATCTCGATGGCCTCGGGGCTGATGCCGTGCGTGAGGGTCGTGATGGCATCGGGGCCTAGCTGCTTGCATTGGTCTACGATGGACTGACCAACATCGCTGCCGGCGTCGGCGCCTGCTGGGTCGGGCATGCCGGGCTTATCGCCGGGGCCAGGAATCGGCTTGATCGCAATGGCAACTGCGCTCATGGGTGGCCTCACGTGCGAATGAGTTCAAACTCGACATTTGGAGGCGGGGGCAGAGAAACGACGCCGCCCTGCCATTTCAGAATCGCCGCAACAGCGAATCGCAGATAATAATCTCGCTCTGCGTCGTCGATGAACGCTCCATCGCCTTCCGGATAGGCTGAATAGATGCATTCGCCTTTAACATCAGGACACTGGACGGCAAAGGCTCCATGGCGCAATCGCAGATACCCGACTAGCTTATCGCCGTCGTAAGCATCGTACTGCTCCGGGCATGCCTCGCAGGTGAGTATTAATTTGATCATGATCGGAAAGTTACCACACTGCGCGGGAATACCGGTCCCGGACAGGTGAGGGCGTCAAGCGGCGCTCGACACATAACTAACTGGAACACTTACCCTAACCTCGCGCCCGAGTAAAGACAAAAATACAGTTACATTCAGGATGTCGGCCTCGATGCAATGGCCCTCCTGATCCTTGAACGGACCATCGGTGATCTGCAGCTTTGAGCCGGGCTTGAAGTTCCGGACGATGGTGCCGGCGATCTCTTCAAACCCTCCATTGCGGGATTGCAAGATCAGCCGCTCGATCACCCCAGGCTCGATGGCCATCGGCGTCTCGGCATTGGTGGTGAGCAGGCGACGGATGCCGCGTGTGCCGTTGATGGAGCGCCAGCGGTCTATCTCCTGGTCAAACTTGATGAAGATGTATCCGGGAAACAGGGCGATGGTCTCGGAGATAAGCCGGCGCCTGCGTTTGACCGTGCGGGAGACGAGGGGAAGGAATGCCTCGTAGGCCTGATTGATCAGGTTCTCCATGGCGTACATCTCGGACGCAGGCTGAGTTGCAGCGGCGTACCAGCGTGTGCTCACTTCACTGTCCCCTCAAGCGGAATCATCCGGGCTGATGCTTGGTCTCTCAGATATCGGATCGTCGCCAATAGCCGCATGATGGTCGGCAGGTTATGCGTGAATGAGCCGTTGGATACCGCATCCTCCAACCGGTCTATCTCTTCCTCGGTCATGCGTTGGGCGTTCATCGCTGCTGACCGTAGTAGTTATATTTTGCCCACTCCTGAAGATTTTGAATCTGCGTCTGTTGGGCCTTTAGCGATTGATCCTGCGCCTCCCGCTGAGCTTTCATAAACCGCCCATGCGCATCCCTTGGCTGATGTCCAAATGGCGGAAACGCTAGCTCGCGGACCAGATCATGATGCTGCTTGATGAGCGCAGAGTACTCAACTTCCGCAATCATCCTCTGCTGTTCAGTCTCGTCCGCCCGGAAATACTGCCAGATCGCGACGATCCAGCCGATGATGCCAAGGCCGGCAATGACGATCAGTCCATCGGTGTCCATGATCAGTTCCCCTTCGCCACGGATTTGAGAGCGTTCTGAATCCGATAGCGGTATTGCTCGTCCCTTTCGCCAGCCTGGATGTTCTGCTCAACCACATCGTACCAGGCGAGGATTGCTCTGCGTGTCTCTCGGGGCTCGTAGGTCGCATATTGCTTCCGACCCTGTGCCAGACGATCGCGAGCACTCTTGCAGCCCTCAGGGATGGAGTTGGAGCAGTTTGGGAGGGGAATGCCGATGATGTGCAGGGCGGCGCCGAGTTGCTGATCGGTGAACTTGGCCAACGGATCGGTTGGGGCGATCATCCACCAGCCAAGACCGGCGACGACAAGTGCCGCGACGATGCCGAGCGAGACGTTTTTAGAGGTCATTTTAGGTCCTCGCATTTAGGTACAATCCGCCTTTCCGCTTAACCCCGGCTCCTACTTCAGAGCTAGCTTTCAGGGCCAGTGTCTTCCTCATCGGTATAACCACGATAGCTATCGAGACCCTTGCGAATCTCCGGGGCTCACCCCTCCCGGCTTCCAGATGAACGTTATCTGGACAACGTGCCGTGCGTATCGTCGTGGTTTCCGCTTCGGGCCTGGACCCTAAGCGCGGTCGGAAATCCCTTTCGGGCAAAGTTCCCGCCGATGACATCGCCCGTTTTACGATCTGGAACGGGCCGAACAGTGGGTGTCGTCAATTTTGCCCCTTGACCAAATGCCAGAAGGTCAGTATTATTGACCCGCTTTGGTTTCTGGCTCTTTCGGTCTTAGGGCGCGGGATGAGACTCCATCCTAACCGCTTCGCTTTTGACCCTCTCGGAATAACCGCCGAGGGGGTCAATTGCATTTAGGTACCGAGCACGAAGCACAGCCTCACGCTCAAGCATTGAACTATACATCGACTTAAGTGTCTGTGAGAACGGCAAAAGATCATTTATTTCGGCGTTAGCACGAATTGTCTCTGCATGCTCACGACGGAACTTTGCCACGTCTACCTGCTGCAACGATTCAATATCGCCATATCTGATCGCGTCCCATAAAGACGATCCCCATCCTTCCCTTAGGGCTACGAGACCAATTGGTGAACGGAATACGTCAGCTTCACTGACCTTTGCCGATGTGATCGGATTAGGCTCAAGCGGCAGCGGCGCCTGAATCGATGGAACATCCTCTGGGTACTCATCCATCCAACCGTAAGCGTTCAGCCAGGTCGCCGGATGCTTGATGAATCGTAGCTCTGTGCTCTCATACCGGCAGTGTTTCATGTAACGTTTCACACCAGCCACAATGTCGGCATGGGTAAAGCGCTTTGACTTGATGATGCGCTCATATGCCCGCTCAGCAGTCCCGCGACCGCGCTTCGTGCCGACGATGTCCCAGCATGCCCAGAAATGATCGAAGCTGCTCACGCTGCCATCCTCATCATCGGAGCGCACTCTTCCTGCCAGCGCAGGGCGACCAGTGCGGTGATCTGCCCGATCGTCGGGTATTGCATCTGCTTGGCGCCCAGGCTGCAGGCTATGTCCGTGGTCGTGAATCCATGAGCCAAGGCCCAGGTCACATACTCATCGGCAATCTCGCGAGCCTGCATGGATGTCATGCCGCCCACCCCGGATACTTCTCAGCCGCCTTGATCGAACCAGTAGCGCGCTGGCGAGACATGGCATGGTGATGGGCACAGTAGGATGATCCCGGCGCCCGTGTGCAGCCGCACCATTGCGTAGGACGATCCTTCAGGGCACCGAAAGGCCAGAGGCACCCTGACCAATCTTGGACTTCCTCGAGGGTGTATCCAGGGGATTGCTCCATTGGGACCTCCACGATTGTAGGGGGGCGGCGATGATGCGGCCTTTTGGGAAGGTATTCGGCCCTGAATGCAGCGTGAATCTCGACCTTCTCAGGGCTATATGCGTCCCGCCATTCCTCCACCACGTCATTGGGCATCCGGGCCAGAACGGCTTGTGGAAGAGGGCGGGGCTGACGAGGAGGGCGAGGCTGGCGCACGAAATCGCCCTTGATCGGCGATTCCCTCTTATCAAGGCCAAGCCTGTGGCTTTTACCGATGACACCGTTCTTGGTTATTCCAGGAAGGTGATCAGCGATCTGGCGGGCTGAGAGGCCTTGCGTCCAAAGCTGCTTCAGCGTCTCGACCATCTGGTCTGTCCAGACAGCACCGCTCATGCCGCATCCCCGAACAACGGCGTGTCGGCCTGGGCGACAAACCCAAGCGCCTCGGCGATCATGGTGCGTGTCGGTTCCCCATGCTTCCGAGTGCAGGGCTCGCCCTGAGCAGCCGGGCAGTTGGGGCATGGGACAGCGAGGGCCGGATCAGTCCAGCGCTTGCCGCGCTTCTGTTGCCAGACGACGCTCATGCCGCCACGCTGATCACATCGCGGACGGGCGTGACGATGATCTCGCACCCGGCAACGTCAGCCCAACGGACAGTAACTTCCTCGACGTTCTTGTCATCGTCGATGACGTTCATCGAGACGAGCAAATCCTCGGCGGCTTTGATGTAGTTACTAACATCGGCGTTCGAGCGCGGGCGCTTGACCGAGATATCCAGTTTGACCTTGCCGGCGACCTTCTGCGGATTCTGGGTGCGAATATCCCAACCCGCAGCACTCCACCATGTGGAATAGCGCTGCGTGCGGACGCGCTTCTTGCCGATCGTGGCAAACAGGTTGTTCGTGGACGGAGGGGCCGAGGCAAGGGTGATCGTGGTGCTCATTTGTCGTTCCTATCGATCCAGTCGGCCAGCCGTTCAGCCCAAGTCGAGAGGCGTTTGGCCGTCGCTATCAATCGCGCCCTTAACCATCGTGCGACGCTCATTCTGATCTGTTGCATTCCCCTCTAGCCTTTCGAGCCTGGTACGCAGCTCTGCGAGTTCTTGGCGGGCGGTAATGTCGCCCCACTTGGCTAGTATCTTCTTCTTTTCCTCGGCTTTACGGCGGATCGCCTCGCCCTCGTGCCACCTCGGAATCGTCTCACCGCAGTAAATGTCGTAGAGGCGGTTGAACGTCAGGCCGACCGACCGGGCGACCCGATGAAGCCAGACCTTCAGTGGCTCGCCAGCACCGACCGGAAAGGCCGCATCCTGGATTGCCTCACGCATGATTCTTCGCGTGTCGTCAGCCGTGATCGTCACTTTGCGCTCCGATTTTTCGGATTCGATGTCCGACATTAGTTCTCGCCCTCGTGTCATGGTCTTGAGGACGACACGAAGGAGTTACCCAATGACCACCGATCACTTCCTCACTATCGGCCAGCTCGTCGCAGCGATCCTGCAAGACCTCGACAAGCCGGCTTATCCGGAAGTGATCAGTATGGCGTTGTGGAAGAAGGCTCATCGCCGTCCCACCACGAACTCTATGAATGCCGGCAGCGGCGAACGGATCAGCGACACCAGCAATATGGTGAAGAATATGGCCGCACCGACCATGATGAGCGGAACTGCAACCACCATCCTCACCGCTGGCTCTCAGCCTGGATGATGACCTCACGGGCACCCTGGATCACTGCGTAGTTGACGCAGGCATAGGCGACAGCCCAGGCGGCAATCATGAAGAAGCGCCGCAGCCTATCTCTCCCTTGGGCTGAAGCTCGGGCGTTGACAGCACGCGGCAAGAAGGACGGGGAGGACATCCTTGCGCGCGATCGAGACCCGATGCAGTTGTCATTGGCGGTCATGGTCCGTCTGCCTCTGGTTCTACAGCGGCGTCCGTTTCAACAGGCATTATCGGTACGAGCGCGAAATGCACCTCACACCCGAGAGCCCATGCGACATTGGCGAGGAAGCTGACCTTGACGACCTTCGCGATTCCGTCGCGCGCAGACAGCACGCGCCAGATAAATTGTTCTGACTCCCCGATTTTTTTGGCGAGGTCGGGAACAGTAGTTTCAGAAGTGGCGAGGGCGCCATGAATTACAGAAGCAAGTCGGTGGTTAAGTAGCTGAACGGAGGTTTCTAGGTCGGTGGCCATAATTTACCCGTCGGTCCCACTCGCAAATTGTGTTTATTAGTCGCTTTTGTGTGATTACAACGAGTTACCCTGGTCCAGGTTACTCGGCGTTCAGCATATTCGTGGTTGCTTACCCCAGAGAGTTGTGAATATCCTGATGGCTTACGGCGACACCGCCGGCTCTTTCGTGGCGATGCCGAGAAAATCAGGACCGGTCTTGAAGCCGCCCGCTTTGGCGAGCGCCTCGACGGTCGCACGCCAGCGCCAGGGGATCCCTCGACCATGCCAATTGCAGACGACATTCGGCTTAACGCCAAGTTTCTTAGCGACCGCAGTCGTGCCGCCGAGGTGTCTGATAAGTTCGCGTGTATCGTTCATAGGATCGAAGACTACACGCACCGTGAAGTCGATGCAAGCCAAAAACGTGAATCGCCAGCACTGGCAGAACTTCACATATTCCAGGGTATCGAATCTGACCTTCCCGGGAGAGATGTCTTGGACGAAATAGCAAGGAGGCTACGCATCGCGAAAATCGCGACCGGTCTCAGTGCTCGAGAGCTTGCAGCCCGGCTTGGTGTCGGTGAATCGGCGTTTAGCAACTATTGCAACGGCACTCGACCGCCCAGCGTCTATGTGATGATGCGGCTTTCAGAGCGTTTTGGTATTACCCTCGAATACATATATCTCGGATCATTTGCCGGATTGACCATGTTGGTGGCTGAAAAGATCAGGGCCGCCGAAGCTCAGGTCGATCAGGAAGAAACTCAGCCCCCTAAAGCACCTGAAGGTCAGAAGAAGGCAAAACCTTAAGGCATGTGTTCAGTGGTGAGGTGAGGACAGACTTATCCCGCCCGTAGGAATAAGCCTGTTTCTGTGTTCAGCGGAGCCGGTACAGTTTCAGTTAGGCATTCGCGCGCCATTGCCTGGCTCGGGGGCGGTTCCCCAGACTCCCGATTGCTGCGCGGTCTTTTGCGGATTGTAGACGCATGGGCTGCCCCACCCATACGCCATCGCGGCCTTAGTTTCACGACGGGGGTCGGTCGACCTTAATCCGGCGCCCCCGCCGACGGCCTGCCCGGACATCCACCCGCCACCTCTCGATGCGCGAGATCTTCCTTATTGGGCTGTATGGGCCGCTATGTCGGGGACTGAGCACAAATAGGCTTGTAGATTTTATGCGTTTAGCGCATATGCCTACTCAGGATTCGTGGCCCGGTACCACAGAAATCCAGAAGGGCGCGTGAGCTGACAGGCTCCGCGCCTTTCCGCGTTCTGGAGTCTATCGACTCGAATGCGGGGTTGCAAACAGGCAGTTCACATTTAGTGCGCAAATCGTACGAGTGATGTCCTGTTTGTTCGCCAACAGTTCTCAAATCATTGCGATTTAAGCTAATTTTATTGCGTCGCGCCGTGTAAGTGACTCCTAGCGTACACTTCACGGAGCGTGAAATAATTGTTGCAAAGCTTCACGGTCCGTGTAACACTCTCCCTATCGCAATGATGGGGACGCGCCGTGACAACCAATCCTCTAACCGATCTCCTGATCGACATAGCCCGGGCTGGCATGAACCAGCCGGCCCCCGGTCGGCCCTACACGACGGCTGGCGGCCAACAGATCACCATCAAGACCAGCTTCGATTACCCGCCCATTCCGATCCGGTCCATGGACTGGTCAGCCTATGACGCCAGCACCTATTGCGGCTGCGAGGAATGCAATTACCCGGTCGGTCGCGGCGCGACTGAGGAAGAGGCTGTCCGCGATCTCATCGAGTTGATCGAAGACAGGGAGGAAGGGTGATGCACATTCACACCTTCCAATTCGAGACCTTCTGGGCCGCGATCCGTCTGGATGCGCCGCTCGAAGAGTCCACCGTAGGTCGGGGCGAGACGACAGCCGAGGCGATCGATGATCTGCTGGACCGGCTGCAGGATCGTGCGGAGACGGTGCAATGAGCCGCCATCTCATATTCTTCCTGCCTGCCATTCTGATGGTGCTGGTGATCCTATGCCTGGAGTTCGCACCATGACCCGCTACTACTCCAAGCACGGCTGCGTCATCGTCGGCTCGACCGAGTTCAGCGTGGAACTCGATGTCTCGGATGACGAGGTGCTGATCGCCTCAGCCTTCGTCCGCACGCCCAAGACTGGCGCCATGGGCACGCCGTTCGATGTGGACACGATCTATGCCCTATTCGCCATGCGGAACGGGAAGATCATTCCACTGGCTGATTACATCGTCGATGAGGTGATGGAGTTCGGCGAGAGGGATGCGGCGTGATGTTCGCGCTCAATTTCACACTATTCATTCTAAGCCTGCTGGGGGTTGCGCCATGAATACAGTCCGCCAATACACAGAGCCTGGAGTGCATCACAGTATAGTGGCGCACGGGATCATCCAGACATCTACCGTTCGTCACGTCTGGGATTTTTCAAAACCCAAGCGGCGCCCGATTCTGGGATCAGCCTTTATGGGCCTCATCCTCTCAATTTGTGCCTTCGCGCTGATCCTGGAAGGCACGCTTTGGATGGTGCGGCGATGAGCGATTTCTTCGATCATAGCTGGACGGAACACTGCCGGCGCCGATTGCAGGAGACATCCCTTGCCGCTGCTGCAGTCCTCATCGATGTGGAGGCTCACGCGATGATCTGGACGTCTGACATGTGGATGCTGGACAAGGCCATCGCTGATTTGAAGGCGGCAAAGGCGCTGCATCTGGCGCGGTTGGCCGAATACGACAAGAAGGATGCAGCATGAACATTCACGCCCTTGAAGTCTCGCGCCGAAATCGCTCCATCCTGCGTGAGGAATTACTTCGACGCTGGCCTGAACTGGCCGAGGACGATCGCGCGCTTAACGACAGCCTGGACGGCCTGTCCGATCTCGATACGCAGATCGCCACAGTCGTCCGCTCGATCGATGAAGACCGCATGCTGATCTTCGGCATCGAGGCCCGGCTGGAGGAACTGACGGCACGCGCACAGCGGCTCGAGCATCGGGCCGAGGCGAAGGAAAAGGCCATCCTCCACGCGATGACGGAGGCCGGTATGAAGAAGATCGAACTCCCCGATGGGACGATCTCCGTACGGCAGAATCCCCCGTCTTTGGTTGTGACGGATGAAGCCGCCGTTCCTGATCTTTACTACATCTATCCTCCAGCCCCGGAACCAAGGCTCGATAAGCGGACGATCCTGGCTGATCTCAAGATTGGCGAGGCCATACCAGGATGCGAGTTGAGCAACGGAACTGTAAGCCTTCAAGTAAGGAAACGCTAAATGGCCTCTGACAATCTTTCGATCTGGCGAGCGCTGGAAAAGACCGATCCGGCAGCGACAAAAGGCTTTAAGCGCTCTGGCGGCTTTGTCGGAACCGCGACCAAGCCCATCTGGAACATCAAGCGCATGACGGAGCAGTTTGGTCCCTGCGGCATCGGCTGGGGCATGACAGAGCCGCAGTTCAATGTGCAGAGCGCCGATGGCGAGCTTTTGGTCTTCTGCACCGTTGGCCTCTGGCATTCCGGCGACAGGCTAAGTCTCGTCTATGGCGTCGGCGGCGACAAGATCGTTTCCAAGCGCCAGTCCGGCACCTTCAACAACGACGAAGCCTTCAAATCGGCCTACACGGACGCGCAGTCAAACGCCATGAAGCAGATCGGCATCGGCGCCGACATCCACATGGGGCTGTTCGACGATCACAAATATGTTCGTGAGGTGGACCAGGAGTTCCGCGCCGCTGAGCAGGCCGAACAGGTTGATGTCCGCGAGGTCGCCTGCAATCGCATCATCTCCGCCCTCCGGTCTTGCGAGGGCACCAATCAGGAATTCCTGGCATCGACATGGAAGCGCCATCAAGGCGAGATTCTGGTGATGAGCGCGGATCAGATTGCTGCCGTCACGAAGGTCAAGGATGAAGTCAAGGCGAAGCTCTCCATCCGGAGCGCAGCATGAACCTGCCCACCGAGGAAGAACTGCGCGAACTGGTCCGCATGGGGATCGCGGATGCTGCGATCGGAGAGCGCTACGGAGTGCACCAGCGCGAGATTCAGAGGATGCGTAAGCGGTTAGGGATCGCGCCCTGTCACCCGCAATATTCCAACGGCGCCTTCATTGCATTCGAGCGCGAAATCAGAGCGCTGATGGAAAAGGACGCAGAGAAGAAGCTTGCCGGCTATCGGTTTGAGGATTCACCGGCAGCAATACGCGCGCAGGCTGGAGGATATGGACAGCTACCGCCTCGGGCTTCTTTTGGGACCCGTGGCGGGTCGATGGTTATGGTGGAGAACTGCTAGCCATGTCCATGACTGACGACACGCTCAGCGAACTCATCGGCGATCCGGCTTTAATCGAGACGCACGAGATTGCCCTTGAAGTTTTGGACACACTCGATGCGGAGATTGCGCAGATACAGACGCAAATCGATGCGGCGACGATCGAGGCCAATATCAGGCCGCTTTCGTCTGATCGTCGCGCCTGGCTGCAGCGCGCCGCCTATGCCTGCGCCATGCGCCGGAATGAACGCCACCGGGTGATCCAGCGCGACAAGGAAATACGCGGCACGAAGTTCAATCAACCGAAGAAAGACCCGGCTGAAGGAATTGCCAAGCAGGAACGCCTACGCGTCGAAGCCGAGGTCAAGCGCATGACGAAGGCCGCAGAGATTGAACGGCAAAAGACTATGCAGTTGGAATTGGAGCAAGAGCGCCGGAAGCTGAATGAGCGCAGAACCTTCAACCACAATTTCCAGGCCGTCGCCAAGCGCCTGCTTCCCCCTTCGACCTATGCCGAGATTGTGTCCGCTGCCAACAATATGATGGAAGTGTCATGACTATCTCCGAAACCGTCAAACAGTCCGCGATGGAAGTCGTGATGACATCGCTGCGCAAGTCCAAGGATGGGATTGTGCTGAGCGTCGTAATCCATCCGTCCGATATCAGGCGCGAGATTCTAACCGACCCGATCGGCCAGCGATACATGATGGCCCTGGTTCCGATCGGGGATGATGAACAACCGAATACGGTCTCTGGCTCAGCCCCCGCTGAAGCGTCAACCACCGTAGGCGAGCCTGAAGAGCACAGAGATAGGGCCGCTACCAGATCAGAGCGCAGCAAGCAGGCATATGCCCAATCCAGCCCCGCGATGAAGGCCGTCGTCAGGGCTGCGATACTCTGCGAAGACCCGCTTTTCCAGACATGGATGGATGCAGATGACAGCGACCAGGCTGCCATCGAGGTCCGCAAATACTGCCATGTTGATTCCCGCGCTGATATTTCTAAGGACGAGCGGGCGCTTCGGCTGTTCCTTGAGCTTGAGGACAGGTTCCAGCGCAGCCGCCCCATGCTGGAAGTGGTCGCGCGATGATGCATGATGCGAAATTTAGGTTTGAGAATCTTTATATTCCTGAGCCAAATTCTGGTTGTTGGCTTTGGATCGGCGGCCTAGACGGACTCCATATGGGATACGGAAGATTCAGGCTCAAAGATAGACAAATACCTGCTCATAGAGCTTCATGGCGGATTTATCGTGGAGCAATTCCAAAAGAAATGTGCGTTCTGCATCGCTGTGATGTTCCGATATGTGTAAATCCTGAACATCTCTTTCTTGGTTCCAATTCTGACAACATGAAAGATAGAAATAAAAAGGGGCGGCAAGCAAATGGTATCCGCCATTCACGGGCTTGCCTAACTGAATCTCAAGTTCAAGATATTAGACTAGATCGGAGAGGAATTAGGGCTATCGGTCGAGTCTATGGAGTAACTCATCATACTATTTATGCCATAAAGGCCAAAAAAACGTGGCGACAACTTCCGTGGCCTATACAGAGGGAAAATCAATGATAAATGGCCTCAATGTCTCATGTATCGACCATATTCCCACTGCCGCTGAGATCATGCGCTTCCTGCCTAACGGAGGAACCGTGAGGCAAGTTGAAGGTGGCGGATGGCATCAAGTCGAACTGGTAAAAGGCCAATACGCCCTGACTGCAACGAGCCAGACGCTCTATGCTAATGTCGCGGCAGCAAACGCTCAAAACCTTGTGACGCTGGCATTCGGAAACAAGCTCTGTACGCCGACCAATATGAGCTTTCCGGTTAAGATCGATGACAAGGGCGCGATCGTCTATGACCGCTCGGCAGAGTTCGCAGCCTATGCCGCATGGATGGCCAAGAACGTGCCAAATCTGGCAGCGGTCAGCATCTACAATGAGGCCAACGGATCGTTCAACGATGGTTCCCCCGCCGTGCGCCAAGCTGAATATGCAATGCTTCTGCGTGCAGTCGTACCCGCCGTTCGTGCAGCAAATCCATCGGTTAAAATCATCGCGGGCGCTTCCGTAGGCTGGAATATCGACGGGCTTTTCAAGCACATCGACGCGCTATTCAGCCTGAAGCAGATAGACTATCTCGACATCCATCCTTACCTCAACGCCGACCACCTCGATACCTTCGCCCAGCAGATGGCACGCATACGGGCGGCTGGGATCGTGAATCCGGCCTTCTACACCGAGCACGGCGGACCGAACGCCAAGGCCATGGGGCCGAACTATTGGCCATTCTTCAAGAAGATTTGCGCTGCCGATTCCATCCCGCCAGCCGGGGCGAACTACTTCCTGCTTCGGTCGACCGAGAAGTTTGGATCAGGGCTTGTCGGGATAGATGGAGCGGAGACGGATTTGGGGAGGTCGTGGGGATGAGCCTAGCGCAGATCCAAGACGAAGAGTTCTATACACCCATCGAGGCCGCTGGAGCGATCCATCCATCCGTCAAGGAGGCTGCCATCCGGTCGGCTATTGACGACAAGCGGCTCCCCGCGCGAAAGCTAGGCCATGCCATTCTGATTCTCGGCAGTGATCTTAAACGCTTTGTCGTGGAGGACTCCCTCGTATGCCCGTCGCGAGTGGCGGACCTCGCCTTAGACTCTTCGGACCCGACAGCAAATACGGCGCCAAGCCCAAGCGGACATTCACCAGATACCGCTGGTACATCGTCTGGCGTGACGGCCAGAAACGATGCGAGCTTGCAACGGGCGCTGAACGCCTCGAACGCGCTAAAGCGGACAAGGCGCTCATTGACTTCCTCTCCGGTCGCCTCAAGCCGCGCGTCACAGAAAAACCAGTCAAGCACGAAAAGCGCAGACGTGATCCGTCTGAAGTCTGGATCGCCGATCTCCTGACCTTCTACGCCGATAACCTTCCGAAGAAGGTCAAGGCCCGCGAGCGGGTCGCCTATGCGATCGATGCCCTGCTGACCTATTGGGGTGACAAGAAGGTTTCCGACATACACGGCGAGACATGCCGCGAGTATGCCGAGCTCCGCAAGCTGGCGCCGCGCCGGGACGATCGCAAGCAGCGTGGCGATACCCCACTCTCCCCAAAGGCGCACAAGGACCGAGCGGACAACACCATCCGCCGCGAGCTCGGCGTTCTGGAATCTGCCGGTAACTTCTACGTCCGGGAAGGATGGCTTATCGCCTTTCCGCCAATGACCCTGCCAGAGCCAGGGCCGATCCGGGAGCGATGGCTTACCAGGAAAGAGGTCGCCGCGCTCATCCGGGCCGCCAGGGCCGACAAGCGAGCCCGTCCATATCTCCCACTCTACATTCTGATCGGCCTCTACACCGGCGCTCGGCCTGGCACCATCTTTACCCTTCAGGTTCGGGATAATACGACCGGCGACGGCGTAATCCGGTGGGACGACAACATCATCGATTTCCTGGGCTTCCGGAACCAGACATCTAAGACGAAGCCGAAGATCCAGATCCCCCGGCGCCTGCGCAGATTCCTGAACTATGCCCGCCCGAGGGTTAGGCGCTACATCATCGAAACTAAGCGGCGCTATCGCGGGCCAGACGGCAAGGTCGTTCAGGGTGAGCCGATCAAGGATATCGGCAAGTCCTTCGCCAGCGCCGCCAAGCTGGCTGGGCTAGGCGAGATCACCCCCTATACCCTGCGCCACACGACATGCACATGGATGAAGCAGAGGGGCATTCCGTCCTGGGACGTCGCCCAGTTCGTCGGCACATCGGAAGAGATGATCGAACGCCATTATGGCCACCACGATCCCCATCATTCCAGGGCGACCGCTGCCTTCGATTAATCCCCCCGGAAAATCCCCCCTTGATACCCGAAAATAGGGGGATTTCGTTGAAAATACGGAGGGGAAATGGTACAAAACCCTATGATTTATAAGGAAACACGGAAAGCGGACTGCCCTCCGAAGGCAGAGGTCACAAGTTCGAATCTTGTCGGGTGCGCCAATCGGATCAATGGGTTAAGTAGTAAGTGGAAGAAACGTCGATCCGATAATCCCCCCGGAAAATCCCCCCATGGGCCTCGGGCGATGATGCGGGTCATGGCTTCTTCTTTGCAATGTGAGCCATCCAGGCTAACAGGCCGGCACTGCCGAGATATGCCCAAATCAGCGTGGCCCACATCCAGAATTCATCTTGCGCGCGGGTCATGGGCGCTCCGGGCGTTAGGTGTTTGAATCCCAGTGAGCCAGATCGGCTGCGCTAGGGTCATAGTGATCTTTGACGCTCCAGCGGCCATTCCGCCAACGGAAGTACCGACGCCCCGCGCCGATATACCCGATGCGCTCTACCTCAACGTCTGGATACTTGGGGCGAAGCGCCTGGACGTTAGCCTTAGCTTTGCGCATTGATCCGGGAATTCCCCAGACGGTAGCACCGCTAACTGATTGATAATGATAGAACATCGCAAATTCTGGGCGGTTGTCAGGGGTTAATCTTCTCGACCCAGATGCCCTCGAACTGCGTAACAGCTCGGGCGGCACGGATCAGGTCATCCCAGGCGATATCGAGCGGCGTTCGCGGCTGGTCCGGTGACAGCGGAAGCGCCGCCAAGTCACAGACCGCAAAGGACAATTCGTCGAACGTGTCTTCGTTTGGGCGAGGCATCGGGCGCTCCGGGGGTCAGATGTTGGTTTCAAATCTCGCCGAGTACCCGATACGCGAACCGCCAAAAACGGCTCTTGTCGGCACGGGCTCGACGCTCGTTCTCTGCGACCTTCACAGCGACCAAACCTCTCCATTCTCGGTCCAGTTCGGTGGGACGCGCGTCGGCTTTATCAGCCGCCCTACGAGCGGCGATTTCGGCCTTCAGATCCTCGATCTGCTCCTGCGCCAGGATATAGGCGACGTTGAAAGCCTGATCTTTGGTGAGGCTCACCGTCGCGTCGGAACCGCTGCCGTCTTTGACCCGCAGCACGCGCCACTCGCCATCTGCCCAGGCCGAGACGGAAGCATTGGGCGGAATGTGCCAAGTCGGCACTTCGCCATAGGCGATCTTGCGACGATTGAACTCCGCGATTGCCTCGTCACGATGCGGGCCGAAAGCCTTTTCGCACTCGTCGCATTCTGGATTTCCGCAATCATATACAGGCACTTAGGGCCTCCGGGCGGTTGTTGATGGTTAGGGCCAACAGGCCCAGATGACGAAGACGTGCCACGCGACAATGATTGCCAGCGCGAGCACGCCATCGACTTTTCGCTTGTCGTATTCGATAGGGGGATCGCGATCACGCGCGGTCCATCCCAGCGAAGTAGGCGGCAGCAGTCTCCGGTGACTCGCCTACTTCGTAAGCGCCGCGCGCATCGCCGAAGTTCACCTGATCAAGACCGCGCTTGGCCATTTCGGCGTTCAGCATTTCCCACCACGGCATCAGCTTCGTGTTCCGGTAAGTCGGAATGGCGGTCATGTTGCGCAGGCTACGGTTCGGATGATTGGTCACTGTCTTTCTCCGCCCCTGTTCATCGGCGAGGCGCCCTCGACGAAGACACAATAAGGCTATTCCGCGACCTATGTCAACCAAAATAATATGCGATTGACATCGTAACTCATATGCCTTACGGTATGCGAAATCATACTGGATTGCCACCGCATGCTCGACGCGATATCACCGGCCATGGGCCGAAAGCTTAAGTTCCCCGAGAAAGCCGTCTGCGCCTTCCCGCGCGGCACGTTCGCAGCAATCGAATCGGTGATCGGAGAGACGGAGGACCGGACGGATTTCGTCCGTGAGGCTGTCGCCCGAGAGCTAGCCAGGCGCGAGCGTGGTAAGAAGACGGCGGCGGAATAACTTCCATGTGCCGTATGGGGATTGACTGTTGGAAACCTTGTCGCCGTGAGCGCGCCGAAGCTCGAAGAGATGCTGGACGCTACCCAGGGGTACCGGATCGGCTATGCCCGCGTCTCGACCGATGAGCAGTCCCTTGACCTCCAGGTCAACGCGCTGGAACGGGTCAAGTGTCTCCGCATTTTCACGGAGAAGCTGTCGGCCACGAAGGCGCGGCGCCCGGAGCTTGACGAAGCGATCAAGAACCTTCGCCCCGGCGACACGTTCATCGTGTGGCGGCTCGATCGGCTGGCGCGCGGGCTGCCTGAGTTGATGCGCCGGCTGGACCAGATATCGGCCAAGGGCGCCGGCTTCCTGTCCCTGACGGAGCGGTTCGATTTCAGCACGGCCACCGGCAAGCTGATCCTGAACATCCTTGGGACCGTGGCCGACTTTGAGCGCAACCTGACCATCGAACGGACCAAGGCCGGGCTAGCCGCTGCCAGGGCGCGCGGCGTGAAGTTCGGCACTGAGTTGAAGATGACCGACGCCAAGATCGAGGCCATCCGGCAGCGCATCCTGAACGGCGAGAAAGCCATGGACGCGGTCAAGGCCGAAGGCGTCTCGATGGCCAGTTTCTACAGCAAGTTCAAGGGCGGCAAGAAGGCCATCCTTCGAGCGAAACCAACGGAATAGGAGCGATTATGCCCATGGAATATAAGAACGTTTCCCGGCCGGGCGACATCCCGCGCGATCAGCACTTCGCGATCTTTGAGGGGAATTCGTTCTACATTCCCGGTGATGAGCGTTCGCGGACCAACCCAGGCCACGGCTATCCGGCCTCGACGGAGTACACGATCAGCTATCGCGCATATTCCAACCGGGCGGAATGGGAGGCCGAGATCAAGCGACTGTCCGAACGCCAGAAGGACTTTCGTGCCTGCGTTGTGACCCCAGCGACGATCACGACATCGGTCGATGTCGCTGTCTCAACCCCTAACTGACGAGCAATTTCGATGTCCAAAAAGCTGACCGACGCCATGTGTCACGATCTCGCCAAGCACTTCCTGGCGGATGTGAAGGATGCAACCGGCGAGGACGAAAATGAGCTTGCCGAACAGATTCAGGAGCTTTGTGAGAACTTCTGTCAGGAGGCTGCTACATGAAGGAAGGCACATGGACCAACGGCAAGCAGACAGTGCGAGGCTGGTGGGAATACCTCTGGGCGGCAGACAAGTTCGTGGTTGAGCTTGATAGCCGCGACCGGATCACCGGCCAGCCCAGACGCATGGTCCTGTTTGGCGGTGACTCACCTGAATGGGGCAAGTGGAAGCTTGTCCGTAACCCCTAACAGACGAGCGACATCATGGCCAAGGCAATGAAAGATGATCCGGCTGGCTGGCGAGCGAGATTCAAAAAGGCCGAAGATGCCTTTTGGCAAGCGAGGCGCGCCGGTAGTTCTGAGCGTGTCGCTATCGCCGCCGCTCTGGATGAAGCGATGGCCGATTTTGCGCCGATCAACAAACAATAACGGAGGATCGGATGTCCCGGACCTATCGCAATTGGCTCAAGCTGGTCGACGAGTTCCCCGATCTGCGCTGGAACCTGGAGTTCAAGCTCGACTATTTCATCGTCTCACGAATCAGCATCTAGGGAGCGACCATGGCCATGCCCATCCTTCAGCTTTGCCAGGATTGCGGTGAGCCCATGAGCGCCGAGGACATCGAGTTTTACGAATATCGATGCGACCGGTGCGAGAAGATTTGGTTCTATACGCCCGGCAGCGCGGACGAGAAGTTCGCCCCTGCCATCCCGCAAACCATCAACTGACGAGCCCGCGATGACCGACTTCGCGCCATGTCCATTCTGCGGAAACACTGATCCATCGATCATTCCGGATCTACCAACCAGTGAGTACAGCGGAAAGCGCTCAAAGGCTTATATCGAGTGCCTGAAGTGTGAGTGCGTATGTTGCGAAGGCGTGACGGTCGCTGCAGCGACTGAGCGCTGGAACAGACGCTTCATCAACCCCTAACAGACGAGAGTTCGGCGTGCCTCACCCTGACCAAGCATGGTCGCTGTATTACGTCACGCCACGCGGCTATGACGGCGAGCCGTGCCGGCATTCGGGTGGTCGCCGATCACGTATCGGACCCTATCCGGGATCAGCTCGAAAGCAATTCATGATCCTGGTCGATACCTGTGGATGGTGCGGCAGGGTACTACGTTCGCATGAAGATTTGACATGGCAGCAATATGATTGGGTGAGGCGGTCAAATGCCCACCGCGAAACCAACGAGTAGGAGCATTTTCAATGCCGTGGCCTGCCTACGTCGCCGGATATCGAGACTTCTTCCAGACCTTCCGTGGTCAGGAATGTGTAGTCGTTTTTCGGACAAACGACCCCGGCGATAGCTGGATCGCGCCGCTGAACGAGGATGGCAGCCATGGCGAGGCGTTCGCCGATCTGACCGAGGATGAGGAAACGTCGCTCATGCAGGCGATCGACGATTTCCGGTTCGATGATGCCTCTAACGATTATGACAGCTAGGAGGATCGGCCATGAGCGTCGATCTATTCGGACAACGCCATACCGATGAAGCTGGGGGCGCTCGGGGCTACCTACCGGGTGAACGCGTCGAGAGACGCTTCCCTGGTTATGTCCTTCTCTGGGATTGGGAGTGGAATAAATGGCGTCGCTACGATGATCCACCCCGCAAGATGTTATCTCCAACCAACGACTTTGACGGGCGATTCTGACGAATGGCCGATCTAAATAAGTTGAGTCCTGCCGCGCTCAGTGCAGCCATGAAGGGCGGAACAGAAGCCTGGGGCCAGTGGGCATCTTCGGCCCATCATGTCCGCTATATCGAAGCCGCGCCGAATAGGCGAAGGCGATGCCGTTGCGGGTGCAAGGGCGCGAGAACTCATCTTGGAATGTGCAATGGAATCACCCTAACCAGCGGCTGCGAACTTTCCGTTCGCCGCTGGGTGACGACCAACAGCTAGGAGCGTCCAAGTGCCTGATTTAACACCGCTCTTTTGGCTCGCTGGCTTCGGCATCTTCGTCGGTATTCCGCTGGCGATCTGGAAGTTGATCGATATCGGGCTTTGGTTGAGTCAGCATTTGAGCTGGAGCTGAGATGACGCTGAAGGAAAAAGCCCAGGCTATGCGCCATGCCATCGACATGATGGAAGGCGCGCTCATGGGGGCCGAGAGTCTGACCGGGCTTCCCGAGAAGTGGGGCGAGCCCCGCCACCGGCCCGAGATTATGGTGTCGCCCGCAATGACCGCCGGACAGGTCTATCGCATCTATGATGCCATGACCGAACTGACGCGGATCATCAATTCTCCCGACTTCAACCTCTAACAGACGAGCCCGCGATGACCTGGACTCAAGATGATATCGACGCCGAGGTGTTTCGGGATTCCGATGAGCTGACCGACGAAGAGATGGCCGAGGAAGAGTGCGGCAGGTGGATCAATGGCAAGCTGGGCAAGCTCTGCACGAAGGCCGGGTCCGAGGAATGTGATTGGGTGTGTCTGCTCAGCGGCGCACGAAGTGACAGATAGGGAGCGATTTTGGCCCTCCACGAACAATGTGTTGGCGCGACAGACGAGTGGTACACGCCGCCTTATGTCTTTGAGGCGCTTGGTTGCCGCTTCGATCTCGACGTGGCGCATCCTGGACTGCCGCGCGCTGCATGGGTACCAGCCGACGACCTTCTGACTACTGGTGCCTTAGAGCGTCCATGGGAAGGCTTCGTTTGGATGAACCCGCCGTTCGGCGCGCGTAACGGGATTGTTCCGTGGCTGGAGAAGTTCGTCATGCATCATGACGGGATCGCGCTCACTCCTGACCGTACGTCGGCTCCGTGGTGGCAAGAATATGCGGAAAAGATGGATCTGATCCTATTCGTGTCGCCGAAGATCAAATTCATTGATGCGGATGGCGCTGCAGGACCGTCGCCGGCCCAAGGCACGACGCTCATGGCACTGGGCGATCAAGCATGTTGGGCGTTACGCCGAGCGGCTGCGGTTGGGCTAGGCAGCCTGTTCCAGCCGATCAAACAAGCAGCATAGGAGCAATTTCGAATGAAGCGGACGCTAGAGGATGGCGCTGAAGTCTGGGTTGAGGACCCGGTTCATTGCTGGTTCGGCCTCTCCTATGCGGCCTATCTGGTCATACCGAGATTGGCCATGGAGGCAATGCCGCTCGATTGGCAGAAGCGTTTCGTCGCCCTCATGGATGAAGCCGAAGCCGCTGGGCTCGAAACGCCCTCAGATTACACTGTCATGCGCCGTGACCACGGACGCTTTATCGCCGATCCGTGGCGTGACTATCGACGTGGCGACTTTGCCGAGGTTCACGGCAAGCCGCTGCGCACCGAAACCCCTAGTTGACGAGGATCGGATGACCAAACAAGAACAAATGGTTGAGCAGCTCAAGGCGGTCGCTCATCTCGGAAATGCCATCGGCAAACTCTATGAGGAGTTGGCGCTTGTCTACTCAAGCGTGCCGCCCCGCGATGGCGTCCTATTGGACGTGATAGGGAACCGAACGGCATCGATGATGGAAGCGCTCGGCGACATGCTGAACGCAACAGATTCCGCCGTAGAGGATGACGAGTGGCTGACTCCGATCTTCGAGGAAGCCCACCGGATTTGGCCGCAGTCGAATCAACAGTAGGGGAGCATCGGATGCCCGAGGATACGAGGTACTGGATTTCCGAAGCTTGGTCCGCTCGCAAGAGCGCGGACGGGACGCACCTCGTTCCCGACGCGAAAATCTCAGGCACTGGAATTTCGTGGTGCCCGAATGATGACGCCGCCAAAAAAATGACCCGCTTCTGGCTTGAAGAGTACGGCCGAATTGGCAAGGGCGAACCGTTCTTCGTGGTAGAGGCCGAATTCAAGCTGTCGGTGGCTTCCGATGAGCAACCTTCAGCCCCAGAACAAGCAGCATAGGAGCGCCCGATGCCCGAGACGCCAAGACATAGCCAGGACTGGTACGACGGTTACCACGCGGGGAAAGCGGGTTGCGTCTTCGCGGAAGATGTTCCGGCAGACTATCTGGTCGGATGGATGGTCGGGCATCGCGACAGGCAGAACGACGAACTCATTGACCAGATCGAGGCAGACCTTGGCCTCGTGAACGAACAGTAGAGGAGCAATTGTGCCCGCTTATTTCATGAACACAGATGGCATGTGGCACCTCGACGAAAAAGGGGAAACGGTTCGGATCGGCGAACCCGTTCGGATATCGTATGCTTTCCGTTGGACAGAGCGATCTGGAACAATCAACGGGGTGCAGGCACAGCCGGTCCCACTCCACGATCTTGACGCCCGTCGAGACGCATGGTTCGGCTGTTTGAAGTCCGCAATCATGATGGGCTGGACTCCGGTTAGATGGTGGCAATGGTGGCGGTCGAACGATCAGCCGCGAAATTGCCGACTACCGCCTGAATTAAAACCAACGGAATAGGAGAGTTTCATGGCCACGGTTCAGCAGAAACTCTACTCGGCCAGCATCCTGATCGCGGCGTGCGCCGTGCTCAGTCGAACGTACACTCTAGGTGAAGGCGCTAAAGCTGGAAGTGCGCCGAGCTTGACCGATAGCGGGGTCACTCCGGACACTGATCCCGCGACCCGACAAGCTCCCGAAGGTTCGAGTCCTTCTTCACCTGCCAACCCCTAACAACGGAGCAGCGCGTGAGCGAGCCACTCAAGCCACTTCCGGAGCGTGTCGCGCTGGCGATCCATAACGCGCGCTACCATCCTGACACCGGCCCTATTGTACCGTGGTGCCATGAGGCTGCCCGCGCGGCGGTGGCAGAGGTCGTGACCGAGATGAAGACAATCGGCAGCGATGGCTGGTGGGCCGCCTTCGAGGGACTGAACGCCGAGACGACGGCAATCGTATGCCGCGCCTTTGACCGATTCGCCCTCCACGTGCGCGAGGAAATGCGCCGTGGGGCACGTTTAGAAACCAACGAGTAGGAGCACTTCAGCGTGGCCGACCTTCAAGGCAAGACATGGAAGCGGTGGGTCGTTTTCTCGCCAGACGGGGAACCCCTGTTCCACACTATCTCGGGCACAAGCTTTTCGGCGCAAAAGCATTGCCCGCCTAAACGGGTCGAGCGCGGATATTCAGTCCGTACGATCGAAGTCAGAGAAACCAACGAGTAGGAGCACCAGCGTGCATCCAGCCAATGAGCTTCGGAACCTTCGTCGACGCGTCATGCGGGCGCGGAACTTCCCGGTTGGGACGTGCCCGGCATCGCGCCATCTCCACATCATGGCCGACGCGCTGTCGACTGGGAACAAGCGCTATTACCTGTTCGAGAAAGAGCCAGAGAATTGCGCCCGCTCTATCTATGCGGTGCTGGAGTCGCTTTGGAAGGCCAGGGCCGAACTCGCCAAGCTGAAGACCAACCAGTAGGAGCCCACCATGGCCCAATGCGCTAAGTGCGGATCGCCGAAGCTGACCGAGCAGCCATGCCCGAAGTGCGGCGCGGGGCGGAATAAGTAGGATAGACCTGTGACCTTCGGTATATTATACTTCCCGTACCCATAAGCCTGGAGTAGGGTGAGTGCCCGTCTCCAAGCGAGTCGTATATCTCAGCGGCCCGGAGGATGACTTTCTCGGGTGGGAGCCGCAGATGAAATTTCGGCTGACGTACTACGGACCGCTTCGTCCTACTAACCGAGATCCATTGCCAGAAAAGCAAGACCCGCTTTCCGTACATAAACAGACTATAAGACAGGAATTCCATAAACAATTGAAACAACTTTGGGCGACGAATAAATTTCTACGAGAACACAAGGTGCCTTATAATTTTGGAAAGAATTTTCCTTCAATCGCTAATTCTGGAGGTCTATGGGGCGACGACCCAAATACTCTTATCCCGATGCGGGATATAATAGCGAATTGGTATAAGTCACATAGCTTTAGCTTCATCCCGCTTGTCGTAGAAGACTTTGGCTTGCTATGTTCGTTGGACATACTTTTTCTGAGACGTGATACGCCCGGAAGCGCGCTTAGTGCCGGGGATATCGACAATCGCGTAAAAACAATTATTGATGCATTACGTTTCCCCAAACAGCCCAACGAATTTGTGGGCGCAAACAACCAGCAGATCATTCCTGGCGATGGAGAAACGCCGTTCTATGTCTTGTTAGAAGATGACAAACAGGTGAGCCACTTTTCAGTTGAAACTGACACGCTCCTTGATCCACCAACCGAGAATGACGCCGATCATCAACTAGCAAAAGTGATAATCACCGTAGAGTTACGGCCCTACGACGTTACCTTGTTCAATTTGAGCTATTCTTAGGCGGAACAGCCTTCGCAAACGCGCGCTCGAACGCCTCACCGGATTCATCCGCCTCTAGCTTTCTGGCGGTTTCGATGAAGCGTTCTTTCCGCGCTTTGGCCATTGCTTCCGCCGTCTCAGGCGTTTTCCTTTTTGGCATATAGCCTTCCTTTCCTCACGCCGTTTGTCCGATCCGGCGACGAGTTGTTTGATACGTCAGGCGCTTGCCGACGACGCCTTGCACCATGCGATCGGTGCGGGACACGTCATCAACGCCCAGGGCGATCCGGTTAGAGTGCCGGAAGTCGAACTCCCAAAGATAGCGCTTTAAATGGTGCTCGGATACGTGCTGGTAAACCCCGTTGATGCCGCGCTTGAGCACGCCGAAGTAGCCTTCCACGGTGTTCGTCGTGATCGGGCCGCGAGCGTACTCGCCGATGCTGTGATTGACGGTGGAGTGCTGGGCGAAGCTCTCGCCGATGAACTTGTAGGTCGGGGCTTGGTCGGTCATCAGATGGGTATCGGGATGAACGTTGCGGGAGATCACCTCCCACAGCTCGGGGGCAATTGCTTGCCACCGTCCGACATCGCCTCACGGATACGGTGAGCGAGAAACCACGCCGTCTTGAGTGTCACGCCAAGCGTTCGATGAAGCTGGTTAGCCGAGACGCCCTTCTTCGACGATGACATGAGAAACATCGCCTGGAGCCATACGCGAAGCTCAATGTGCGACGCCTCAAAGATCGTGCCGACTTTGACGGTGAAGGGCTTCCGGCACTGGTAGCACTTGTAGACGCCAACCCGCGTGCTTTTGCCTTCCAGCTTGCCGATACGATCAACGCCACCGCAATGCGGGCAGATCGGGCCGTTCGGCCAGACGCGAGCCTCTACGAACTCGTAGGCAGCGGCTTCATCGTGAAAGTGCTTGGCGTTGAGAACGGACTTGGACATCGGACGACTCCTTCAATGGAATCAATCCTATGCCTCGATCATGGGTACGTCAAGTATAATATGCCGGTGACCTTTATCAGCGCTCCGGTACCATTCATTATCGTTGGCAACCGGCGTGCGCTGACCGATGTACAGATCCATGAAGATCAGGCAGTGGCCGACTTCGTGAAAATCTTCTCGCTATCGTTTGAGCGCGATTATACTCGATCGATCTGGCTATTTATCGAGCCCACGGTCCCGGATGCGTAGCAGTGAGGTTGTAAGGAAACCAGCCAGCGCTCCGGGGGAAACGGCCAACCTTGCCGCCGTGACGACAAAAGGCCCGGACATCCTTTCGGAGCCGGGCCTTCGACCGGGATATCCCAATCCGTCGTCAGATTACGACGCGATGGCGACAACCTCAATAGACGTGAGGACTTGCGGCGCCTCGGAGACAACAACGTCCACCGATGCGCTGAAGCTGGTGCCCCCGACAACCACAGTCGCGGTGACGGTATCGGTACCAGCCGCAACCGCAGTGCCTTCAGCGGTCAAGCCGTCGCCAGAGACGGTGAAAGTCTCGATCGAGCCGTCCGTGGATGATTCGGTCCAGGTCGGCGCCGAATCCGGCGTCGGCGTAGTGACCATCGGGTTGCCATTCTGGTCTAGGTAATTGATGCTGAATTCAACGGTATGGCCTACGGTGACAGTTACACTCATTTTGAGTACTCCATTTGCGATGAGTTGAACGGATACGTTCCCGACACGCAGCCATGGGCCTCGTGGCGGGGGATGCGGATGGGGATGCGGCTTGCACCCGTCTATCAGGGCCTCAAGCCGCTTCCATCCATGCTGGCCGAGCTTCTTGATCAGCCGCTCGATATCGATCAGAAGCTCCAAGTCGTTCTCGAAGCTCACGATCCTGGCCTACTTGCTGAGCGCAGCGTTCAGCCGTGCCCGGTTTGAGGCGGCGATGGCGTTGGAGACGTTCTCCATGGCGTTGAACAGATTCACAACGTCATGATGAATGGCTTCCGTCTTGGGAATCTTCAGCCCTTCCGCAGCCACGTCGGCAAGCGCATTGAAGATGTTGGCGACGGCAGCGCCTTGAGCCTTGAGATCGTCGCTCTTGCCGGCAGAGATTCCGGCTTCTCCAGCGGCGCCCAAGGCAGCGATGGCAGTTGCGAAGGCGGTATGACCGCCATGAGTGGCATTCTTGACGGCGTTTTCGCAAGCCTTAACGGCATGAGCCTGTGCAACATCGATGGACATGATGAGTTCCTTTATGAAGGTTGATGAGAGGTGGATCATAGTTGGTGTTGGCGGTATCAGAATACCACGTTTGTAACGCTTTTTGCTCCAATTAACAAATCCCTCAGAGAGCAGGCAAAGTCCTATGGCGTCGTGGTGCTCGCGCTTGAATCCGCGCATTGCGAGGCCGATCAATTCAACCGGCTCGCCCTCGTTCTTCTGGTTTCCAACGAGTTGGAATTGATAGGGATCGCCAAGCTTCTTGTGGCCCTTCCCCACTCTGATGACGCCGACGCCGGGTCGTAACTGTTCCCAGGTTGCGTGCATCAGTGGCGCAGGAACAGAATGACGGCTGTTGCTGCCGCAAGCGTCGAAACGATCTGAACCAGCGCCGACATGCTCAGGCCTACGCCCTGAGATCGACCGGCAATCAGATCCAGCTGCTTGCTCAGCGCCGACAGCCTGAAGTCGGTCTGATCCTTGTCGGCAAAGTGCGCTTGTTGATCAATCATGGCCTGCCGAATCTCATTGGCCGCATCGGATCGTTTTTCAGCCGCAGCTTCAGCCTTAGAGATGGCCTTTTCTGATGCGGCCATGGCTGCCGCCGTTGCCTTCTCAGAAGCAGCCATCGCTGTTACGACAGCCTTCTCGACCGAATTAATTCGGCTGTCTAAGTGCTCCTTCAGCGATGCGAGATTCCAGATGCTCTCGGCCATGGCATCCCGCTAATGCAGACGTAAGACCGGGCCGATTTCACCGGCCATGTTCAGAATATAGATCAGAACGATAAGTCCGATCACCAGATAGGCAACGAGAGGAAATGGTTCCGGCAAGGGGACAGCCCTGACGATGGCAACCAGGATGATCACGACGACGAGCAGAATGAGTAAGGTGATGATGAGCGACATGTTGCTCTCCTGTTAGGACGGCACGATGATTCGTGCTGTCCCGTGAATCAGATTCGCGATGGTGTCTGATTCATCGTAATGGATATCGCCTTGCGGAATGACATCATGTCCGGCCCAGCGATAGCCGTCGCCATAACAGCCCGTTACCGGGAAGCCGTTTACCCTGAGACGCCAGGCCATATCCCTCAGAGCCTGCTGCGATCGCAGGGGAATATCGCCCTCGATATAGATCGCTTCCAGAAGCTCAGTGGATGGCAGGAATCCGGACGGAGATGATCGCAGGGCGTTCAACATTCTGCTGCATAAGGGCCACAGGCGTGACGATGCCGGTGTCGTAATCAGGCCATCTATTGCTGTGATGGCGTCCATGCTTATGGCCCAAACTTGTTCATGCTCATCAGAAGATCCATCGCGATCGGCCCGCATGCGTTCGTCAGTGCGGTTTTCGCTTGTTCAAAATCGCGCCGCTTCTGCAGCAGCATGACGAGGCCGTGAGCCTCATAGGCCGGATCTCCGAAACGCTGTGCCAATGGCAGGAGCGTTGCGTAACAGTTCAGCGCAATCAGATCATTTGACGCTCGCGCTGCATCCTGCGCCTGTTGAATGTCGGCGACGGCGAATGTTCCGACCTTCTGGTCAAGACCGTTACAGCCAGTAAGGAAAAGGGCTGTCGTAACGAGCGCCCCGAAAGTGTAAAATCTGCTCATGTTGACGGGTTCCTGACATCATGGGGCGTGAGGAACGTAACAATCCAGACAACAGCGCCCACACAGAGCGTGCTGACCACGTCCGCCATGTTCTCATCGATAAACCAAGGCCATGCGTGTTCAATGATTCGAGTGGCGATCTTTGCAACTGCGCCTCCGATGACAGCCGCTGAAACCGCTGCCGTTGCCTTAGATGTCCCTGGTGTCGGATCGCTCACGATTATCCCTCTTTCTATGACCGTATCGTTTCGACGATCTTGACTTTCAGCGCATCCAATCCGTACGGCTTTTCAATCATCCCGTTTGCGCCGGCCCTTAGTGCCTGGATGATCACTCTGCGAGATTCCCCGCTTGCCGCCAGGATCGGAACATCACCATAGGGTTCCGGAAGCTCCCGGATTTGCTTGATCAGATCGACGCCGCTCATGTCCGGAAGACGGAGATCAACGATCGCCAAGCGCAATCTACGTGTTGAAGCAATAGCGAGCGCATCGCGACCCAACCCGGCGATTGAGAATCCGACGCCCAACTGATCGCATATGTCTCCAATGTGCGAGGCGATCATCTCAACGTCTTCAACAATGAGGATCATTTGCCCTTCAACTCTTCGTGAATCCAATCTTTGAGCTTGTCGAACTTGTCGACCAACGCATCGAGCTTTTCTTCAAAGCGCTCAAGAACATCGGATTTCGTATAGTTGTCGCTAACGTGAAGACGAAAGACAGTCAGATCATTGGCCAACCTGTTCTGATCCGCCTCAACGGCTGCGATTCTGCCGTCGATTTCTTCCCTCATTTCCTTTCGTAGCGTTTCGCGATCCCGCGCTAGCGTCCACACCCATCCGACCACCATTCCACCAGCAGCTGTGACTGCTGCAATCGCCGTCCATGGGCTCGTCAGATCCATCACTAGCCTCTGATACTCTCATTGTGCTCGCAGGATGCCTCATCTAAGGTCTCCCCGCCCTCGGGGCAGGCGGGATGGTTGCGCGTGACCATAGCGAGATACCCTCTCGTTGCTCTCGGCGTTTCCAGCGCCAAGGCCCCGCCGAAACAGGGACTTGATTGTCGGTACTATGTTACCACTCAAGCTTGTAAACGCTAGAGAATATTGGTTAATTTACTACGAGAACACCGCCGACGTACGGTTGCCAGATCCGTCCACCGTCCACACCATGCGGGTGGTTGAGACGCCACCGCCCTTGAAGGTGATCGTCGTGCCGCCTGCTCCCGAGAGCGCGCCGCCGATGGCCGAGAACTGGTACCGCATGGCGAGCCGTGGCGTCATACTCGTCTCGATCGCATCGGCCCTATCAAGGTAGGCATCGGCGATGGCATTTCGTTCCGTCGTGCTGAGCGTGCCAAGCAGATTGCCGCCGATGTTGCCGGTGACTGAGCCAACTGCACCTGAAACCGCCGCAATCGTTCCCGCCGTCAGATTTGTGGTGTTGGCGATCGTGCCGCTGGGGAATGTTGCAGCGAGGAATCCAGTCGGCTGGGTATAGGTCGCCATCCGCGACGTAATCGCCGCATCGATCCGCGAAAGTCCAAGTGATACAGCGTCGTTCGGATCGTAGGCGACAACCTGAAGTTCGATCGCCACGTCCATCATGTTGGTAGCTCCCCCCAGGGAGAGCGTCACCGGACCAAGGGCGGTAAAGCAGGCATTCGGAATGCCGATCTGATACCAGCCAGGCCTCACTCCAGTGATCGCTGCAAAGCCGCCGCTGGTGAAGGTTCCAACCGTAAGAGCGGCCAGGGAACCAGTCGATCCCACCTGAGTTCCCGCGCTATCGGCTTGGCGATGATAGAACATCTGCAAGCCGCCGCTCGAGTTAGTCAGGCCCGCAAGACCAGAGCCGTCTGTCTTTGTCGAATCCTGAATGAAGATATCCTTCAGGAACGAAGTCTTATTGAGCACCACATCCATATCAAGACCTCATTGAATTCGATTGGTGCGGAGACCGCCCAAGCCGCTTAGTTGCGGAACGCTGGGCTTTGCCAAGCCAGCGGGCGCGTCGAGATAGATTTCATTGGCAATCGTCACGAACTGCGTATTCGTGTAGAGCGGGCGCACATAGCTGACATTGTTGTTCGTCGCGCCATCGAAGGAATTGTTTCCGGTGGATGCGTTGATCACTGCCGCGCCGCGCAAACCAGCGACCTCGAAAAATGGAGAGATTCCGCGAACAGCGCAGATCACCAGGATCGTGGCGAAGCTCTGCCGTCCTGTCGAATAACCGAACAGGTCATAGGCATATTTGACCGGGTTTACGAGCGGATCGCCGCTCGCTGGCGGATGGGCGTTCGGAGGACCAGTCACAACATTCGACTGTGAACCATCCGTGCCATATATGATCTCAGGGCCGACGATCACGATCTCGACACCTGGACATGATGCAGCCATCGTGGCGAAGAAATCATGCGCCGCCTGGCTTGCGATTCCGCTTGCCGTCGTGCTGGCTGGGTCGAAGTTGAAATCGACATGCGCCGACGAGGAAGGCCAGTTGCCGCCGAGGTAGTAGATCCGGGCAACCTTCTGGTTCATCAACTGAATGCCGGTCTTGAGGATACCGTCTCCACCGGCATTCGAGGCCGAGTTCAGGAAGTCATTCCAGGACATGAGCGGCGAATTCGAGATTCCGATGACCGTGCCATCTGCGCAGGCATTCAGGCTTGCTCGTGACTGCCCCACATCATCCAACGGATAGAGCGTGGCATTGCCGCGTCCGGTATCTGATGCCGCAAAACGTGCCTGGAGGGACGCCCCGGCAATGCCGGGAGGCCCGTTGAAGGTCGTCGTCGGGTTAGGCGCGTAGTCCGTGCGCTGAGACGGGCCAGTCGGGATGTTCAGCCCAAAATACAGGTTCGTGACGATTCTGGATGCCGTGCAGGCATAGGTCTCGACCTCGCCCGTCACATTGCACAGAAGGTTGATCTCTCCGTTCTTGTGCATCGTGGCGAGCCAGTTCAGTTCGCCGGAATCGTCACAGTCATAGACCATGTTGACGTTGGCCCAGACGTTCGGCAGGACGCCGCCCGTAATGATGCCCCGCGCCGTATTGGCAAGCGGCAGATGGCCCAGCATCAGCCCGTAATGGCGCGGGATAAGCCCCTGGTTCAGGCCATGTTGATTGAAGAATTGACCGTTATAGACCGCAAGTTCCTGGATGTTTCCGGCGAACTGGCTGGACGGCGCCGAGCTCGATCGCGATCCGACTGTCACCTTCTGCGTAGTCGTGGTCGATCCTGCCGAGAGCGTGTCATGCAATACCGTTGCCGAAACGAAAGCGCCATTGACGTACATCGATACGCCAGAGGCAGCAGAAGTGCCGCTATATTGGAATACGACGTGATAGACGTTCCCGGCTGAGATGACAGCCGAGGAACTGAGAACCTGGATCACAGCAGACGGAAAGGCACTCGACAGGATGAACTGAAGCTGGCCCCCTGTGACCGATACCTCCCAGCCGGTGAATGCGCCGCTCGCATCGATATTGCCGACGATGATTTGCTCACCGGTCGTGTTGGTCATTTTGATGATGCACTCGACCGCCCATGGTGCCGTGCGGGCAAAGTTCAGTGCGGAGATCGAAGCGCCCGTCTGGGCATAGCCAGTCGATCCGTTGAACAGCGCCGACGTGTCTGCCGATCCCGTGACCAGCGATGTTGAGCCGGTCGTGATTGTGCCGTTCTTGACGAGAGAATTGCCGCCCGCTGAGGAGTCGACATAGGTCGTCACCCCAGCCGCATCCGTGAATCGCCAATAGGCGAGCAACGTTGGTTGCTGCGCTGGCAGTGACAGCACATCGGCAGAATAGTTGCTCACGGGAAATAGCCCTTAGGAAAGTACCCGGTCGCAAAGTACCCGGACGGGAAGAACGAATCCGCACCTGGAGGCGGGGGCGGCGGAGGCGGTGGGGGCGGCGGCGAGGGTGAGATCGAGGCCGAGCCGATATAGGCAACCCCGATCGCCGGATAGCCCATGCCGGTGTTGATCGGGTTGATGGTCATTGGATGACCTGGAACTTGAGCGTGCCGCTGGTATAGGCTGAGATCGTGCAGCGGATCGCCGACACCCGACCAAGCAAGCTGCCATTGGCCGAAGCCGTGAGTGCTGACAAGCCATCAAATGCATTCCAGATGCCCGATGTGCTCGGTGCCGGATCGCCCGTGACCTCAACCGTGTATGTGAGGCTGGCCCCCGTCGAGAGATTGACGATGATGCCGGGATAGAGCGTCTGAATGTTGGGCAGGCCCCTTGGCGCTTCCAGGATCATCACTGGCGGCGTAGAGCCAACGCCTGTCAGGGTGAGTGTGCTTGTCGGCATGGTCTACCCCAACCTATTGCTGAACGATCTTGACGAAGTTCGTAACCAGCGTTCCATTCGCGATATCCCCGCTGAACTGAATGCCCTGGCCAGAGCACGAGCCCGCCGTCGCCTTCTGCGGATCGAAGCTGAAATTCCCGTAATCGATCCAGCCTGACGTGCCGGATGTCTGGTTGATCGCAGTCTGCGCATGAGCGCCTGTGTGATCGGTGATCGTCACGCTCGCGCTGGAATTGAGGCCCGTGGCATAGTCCTGCCAGATCTGCACGTCATAGGTCGCCGCCTTGACGATCGAGGGAATGAAGCAGGCAACGCAGCCGGAAGCCCCGGCAGATGCAGCCATGCACGCCCGGCCTGGCTGGGCGAGGCTGTTGCCTAAATTGACGGTCGGAGGCGTCGTGCCGCTGGTGAATGTTCCGGCCTGCGTGACGTAGCCGCCGCCTTTGCTGACTGGAATGATCGTGGTCAGGGCATCAGAGGGTGTGTGATAGAGCAAGCCGCCGCCCTGCTTCACCTGCAGAGCCCTCAGAAGGCACGCCGTTGTGCCCGCTGCGGTACCCTGGATGGCGACATTGAACGTGGAGCCGTCGCAGACGCCGCCCGAGGATTTGAAGGTAAAGACGCTGCCTCCGGTGCCAGGCCATGTCAGCGTGTCCGTGTCGGTTGGATTGCTGGCAAGCACGATCGATGCCGTCGAGTAGTTCTGCGTGTTGGTGTCGTTCCAATAGATCGTCCCGGAATAGCCCAACAGCGGCGCATAAGTGTTGCGCCAGACGCCTGCCGTCTCAGAATAGTGGCCAGCCGGGGTAAACGGTTCTTCCCCGCCGCCGCTCTCGATCACCCATGACGCGATCGTGCCAGAACCGTTGGTCTTGGTGGCGTTGATCGTCAGGCTTGTGGCTGTTTCAGCCGTAATGACGCCTGCCATCCAGTTTCCAGCCCCGCTGGCATCGGAGATCAGCGCCCATGTGCCGGTGCTGTAGTTCGTGCCCGTCGCAACGGTGAATGTCTTGCTGCCGGTGCCGATCGTGTTCGAGGTCGTGCTGACGGCAAGCGGCGTGTTGACCGAGGCCTGGGTGACGCTCGTGAACGTGCCGTCCATCACCTGATAGTTCAGCAGAGCTGACGGCGATGTATGAATGTAGTAGTCCTTAATATAACAACCGTATCGATAAACCCGCGTCGGGTTTGGATTCCACCAAGTGTAAAGCAGGCCCGTATCCTTGGCCGTTCCGCTGATCTTGAGCGAGACATTACCATGCGGCCAATTCGCCGTCTGTCCATCAGCCGGAACGCCCGCCGCAGGAAATGGCAATCCTACCCATAGCCTTCCGTCGATATAGAGATTCCAACCCCCATTCTGTGGCTGTCCAAGCGGACTAAACGCCCCACCCTCCGTTGCCTCGAATCCATAAGTATGGATCGATTGCGTCCGGTCCCACTCGGTTTGATAGATGTCAGCAGCGGGCGTCGTTCCTGGCGTCGTATAGTTGAGCATATAGAATGTCGTTGCATTCTTTGCCTGTACGGCAATCGAATTGCTGCCGATGATATGCGCCCAGTTGTAGCTATGGGCTGGTCCAGTCAATTGCCCTTGCATGTAGCCGTTCAGATTGTCCATCGTATCGCCGATGGTCGCCCCCACTGCAACCGTGACGCCGAACTGTATGTCGACAGATGACGCCGCGCCGACATCCGTCTTGAACAGCAGATGCTCGGTTCCATCGTTGCGGGGCTGGTGCGTCATCGTCATCCACCCGGCAGGCCAACGAATAAAGTTCCAGGGATAATGGCCACCGGCATAGGCAGAACCGTTGTTCGGACCTGTCCAATAGATCAGATCGACGCCAGCCGGATAATCAGGATTGTAGGTTTGGACGGAATTGATCGTTCCGCCAGCCCCACTGTAGCTGAAATACGATGTCGAGATGTTCGTGGGATCAACGGCAATCGTATTGGTTGATGCTGTTGAATTGAAACTTGTGAAGTCACCCGTCGTCCGCGTGTTCATACAGGCGGCAAGCTTCGTCGCGATTGTCGTGGTATTGCCGGAAGAGATATCGACGCTGTTCTGATTGTTGCCGGTCCCTGTCGCAGATGCCCCGCATGCCGTCACGGCGGCATCGTTCACGAACTGAACAGCGCAAGCCGAAGTCGCCGAGGCGACGGTACAGCCTGATGGATTGCTGCCGTTGATCGGGGAACCAGACAGCATTATATAGCTGGCCGCTGTTGGCGCGCTAGTGATTGTCAGCGTGTCGATAAGGTTGATGTTCCCTCGCGACTGCATCACGTCCATTTCATTACGGAATCCCGTCGGGAAATCGGTGCGGCCTGGATAGTTCAGGCTTCCCTCATACTCGCCCTCGAAAAAAGTCGAGTTGCCGAATCCAGGGAGATAAGAATTCTTCTGCACGAACTCGCAATATTGCCCATCGCGAATCGGCATGACCGAGAGTAGGCGTCCGACGCAATACGGGTTTGTGTTGTCAAAGCTGCACACGCCCATCTGCTCGTCGAACTCGCCATTGCGTACATGGTCTTGATCGACCACCTCACGCCCTGACGAGTTGGAGCCAGGAACATTGCCTTCATAGAAGTGCGTAAGATCGACGGCAGAGCCTGGGAAGCAGGTGCCCCAGACGAGATCGTATTTGGTGAGCGGAGCCAAAGGGAAATTGCAGTTGCTCGCAGCCGAGCTCGAGCCGTTGGCATTGATGACAGCGCGCGTCGTTGCCCGCCCGAATGCCGGCGCGGACGCGAGCAGGAACAGAAGGACAAGCGTGCGGATCATAGGGTACCGGCGATGTAGAGGAAGAGATCGGAGGTGCTGACCTGGACACGCTGACCGTCAGAGATCAGCACCCAATAGACGGTCTGCCCGGAGGTGAGCGCAATCGGATTGGACAGGTTCGCCGCCGCGCACTCACCAATGCCCGTCGCATTCACGGCAAAGCCAGCCACGCCAATGACGCCGCACTGGAGCGTGATGCGTCCGATCACCTTAGGAGCATCGGCTGCGACGATGGCGTAGCTTGCGGCATTGGTGAATGTTGATCCTGTGGGATTGGCATCGAACAGGATCAGATCGACATTGGCATTGATCGGCTGGGCCACCGTGCCGTTCATGTCCTTCATGTCGGCGAAGGTGATGAGGACGGCACCGCCAGAGCCAACGGTCGGGATCGTGAATGTCCCAACGGCGCCGATGGTCTGGCCAGAAGTATAGGTCGTAGCGGTGTAGGATGAGATCGTGGGTTTGACGCTCCACAGGTTGCTTTGCACGGCAATCGGATTCGTGACCGTACCAGCCTCGACGCCGCTGGAACTCATCAGGATATGATAGACGATGCAGACCGTCTGCCCTCCGATCGTCTGCTCCTTGCAGGCGATATTTTTGCCGGATCCCGCCGTGACGCCGATGTTGTCGGCGGCGATGGCGATGCCGCCGAAACAGACGGCGACCAACGCCCAGATCAACGGTCTTTTCATAGAAGCACCACGTAAGCTGAGTTACAGACCTGGGCGAAATTCATGGATGTCGTGCAGTTGGGATCGATATTCGAGGCGCCACCGCGCAGGATCACCGCCAGCCCACGGGATGGAAAGTTGAGCGGGATCAGGACCGCGAGAGACAGCAGGAGGAAAGCCTTCCGGATCATGATGCATCGAACTCCATCGCTGCCGTGGAGGTCTTCCAGGAACCCGTGCCGTCAGCAGTCATTTGGGCCTGAATGCTGACTAGATCGCCGATTGAGACAGACACCGCATGACCGGCTGTCGTGTCGTTGCACTTAACGGGTGACGCGTTGAACGCGATCGTGCAAGTCATGGAAGTCGCGACATTGTTCTTGTAGACGGTATAGACGAAGCCACCCGTCGTGCTGGTGCCCCCAGCATTGGCCGTTGCTTGGACATAGATGCTGACGATTGTGCCGTTCAGAGCACTGATCAAAGCTGAAGCAACATTGTTCGATGTGCTGCCGCCATCACTACCCATCGGCAAGTAATATTTGGGCGTGCCTGACGCGACGGTACCAGTCATCGTATTCGTGTACTGGCTCTTGATTGTGCCGCCCGTGACCGAGACAGCCAGGCCGTTCACATAGAGGCCTGCCGCGTTGATCGTCCCGGTACCTTTGTCGCCGCCCGTGACAGAGGGCGTGGTCATGCCGCCGTCATTCTCAAACTTCAAAACATCGGTCAGCGTCGTAGAGCCGTTCGGCGTCGTCGCGACCGTGGCATAAGAGCCGTGAGCAGAGCCGGTCCAAGTCTGGTTCGCGTAGGTCCGGAAGCTTGCAGCTGGACCGCCATATGACGTGCCGTCATAGCCGAAGAAATTATAGCCGCCGCATTGTGTCGCTGCGGTCATGGTCGTGGGAGATGCCTTCGTGCCGTTCGCACAGACGCCAGAGAAGAAGGCTTGCGCACCGAAGGCATCGGCCTCATATCGCGCCGCTACTGTGTCGGCAGCCTGGATCTGCATCAGCGTCCCGGTCTGCGCCGTCAGCAGGGATGCCGTGTTGGCGTTGATCGCGCTCGCTGCCGTGATCGAGAAGCTGGCTTGATCCGCCACATTGGCAGTCGATCCGCTGTTGTTGCCCCTGATCGTGCGCGCGCCAGCCTGGGCAAGCATGGCATTGGTGACGCCATTCGTGGTGAGGCCGAGAGAGCCTGCCGTCACGGTGAACTCAGCCCCGAGCGAACGCACCGTCAGCAGCGTGCCGCCCTGCGTACCAGCCTCCCAGTGCAGATTGGCGCCGTCAGACCAGAAGCAGCCACCGGCATATTGCGGGATCGTCGTGCTGGGCAGGCCAAGCAGGGACCCGCCCGTGCTATTGACGATCGTCCAGGTTCCCGTGCCCTCGACGTTGTAACAAACCGACATGTTGTTGGCGAAGATCGTCGAACTGATCGCCGGGAGAGTCAGATTGTGAGCCGAACTTCCGCCGAGCCCGATCACACCGCCCATATCGCCCGCGACTACGGTGTAGTCTGTGGTCTTTGAGCCTGCAGTGTTGGTCAAAGACGAACTGACGGTGCCCGTCGAAATCGCGATGCCATTGCCTGCGGTCAGGCCGAGGGTCGACAGGGAGAGATTGGTCTTCTTGCTGACGCCGCCCTGGATGATCGCGACATAATCACTGGTGCCAGGCGCTGTGGCAGTCGGCAGTGCGGGCACGAAGTCAAAATAATGCACATCCGCAGCCTTCGCCTGGGCGAACGGCAGTGCGACAATGAGAAATGGGAAAATGACTCTTTTGGTGATCATCTTTGCCACCTAATTCGACAAAAGCGGATTGCCGGTGTCGTCCGTCAGACGCCCGGTCGTGTCGTTCAGGAGGTAGCTGCTGGCAGGCGGACCACCTCCGGTT
>Ga0105247_10000194_pt1 | contig 59989 bp, 66 predicted proteins | sample KBSS24metaG_FD_81519 | JGI IMG/M metagenome (GOLD analysis project Ga0105247, IMG submission 81519) | Switchgrass rhizosphere microbial communities from Kellogg Biological Station, Michigan, USA - KBS S2-4 metaG | ecosystem: Host-associated > Plants > Roots > Rhizosphere > Soil | place... | reverse complement strand
TTCAGGGTCGACATACTGCCACTTACTTTCCAGTCTCACCCATTTTTCATGGCTATAACTATTTTCATCACTGCCGTTGTATAAAACACCTGAAGAAAAGTTACCAATTGCGCTGTTAAAAATCCCCTCTGCCGAACCTGAAAAAACATTCTCGTCATTGGTCAGAGTCTGATACAGGCTATAGTTCAGAATGGCAGCGTTTAAAGGCTTCATTTTTAACAAATGAGGACTGGTGAACTCTTGACCATTTAAGTCAACTGAATAATCCATCAACATGTTTGAAGGAACTTTTAAGTTAAGAGACTGCTCATTTTCCAGATATTTAAACTGAACTCCTTTAAGTTCATCAATACACACCCATTGGCTATCAGCAAGATGCTCATCCATTTTCACTCTTAAAACTTTTAAGTCACGAGAGCGGATATATAGCTTGCCATCTTGATCTTGGCGTACCGATATTAAATCTGTTGAAATACTAGAATTAATAGAAATCTTTAAGAAAAGCTGTGTATAAGCCTTATCAGAACCAAATACCTGATGAGAAGAGTTTGTAACTTCCGGAATACTTGGTAAAGCAATATTGGTGTTATCTTGCAATGATTCAGCAAAAGCATGAATCGGCAAGTACATAACACATAAGGCACTTACGAGATATTTCATATGTGCCTCTTTAAAGAGATGTTTGCTTACCGTTAATATTCAATGAAATATTATATTTGTGATCCGATTGAAATTTAAAATCAGGGCTAATATTAAAATTTCTTGCCTTACCAGCAAGAATATAACCATTCACCGTATTTACTTTAATGCCATAGCTTTTATTTGCTGTTACATCAACAAGTGTTAAATTATTTAAAAGTGCATGTCGATTGCCAACATTGCTAATCGTAAGAAAAGAATTATTTTGTTCTTGTTGTATGGACCAATTAAGTTTAGTAATTGCGTCTTTATTTACTACAAATAAAGGCAATGAAGAACGTAGTAATACGTTAACCCCTTGATCGACTTTACGGTTATCAATTGGTTTCGGTAGTTCATCAATAATAATACGGTACGTTTGTTCACCAGAAACGGGTACTGGATTAATTCTAACTACACGTAAGTTATAAGAATCATTCGGTTGTAATTTTAAAAACGGTGGGCTAATCGCGATCTCTTCTGTAGGTATGAGTTGATCTTGTCCGGCATTTTGGCGCCATTCAAATACACGTACCTGCAAATCAGCGCTTTCATTAGACTGGTTATATAAACTGATTGAGGAAGCCGCTTGATCGCTCAATATTTCAACACTTACAGGCGAAAGACGAATTGATGCAGCGTTCAGCATACTAGGCAAAAATAACAATAAACTTGTAATAACAAAGATATTTTTTTTCATGATTTGCCCAGAACTACTTTTTTCTCAAATTAGGCTAGCTCTCTGAAACGAGAGCTAGCATCGACACAATAAAACTTATTAAAAATTAATAAGTCACTGTTACAGTCACAGTGTCAACATAGCTCCCTGCGCTTGGCAAAGTTGAGCCAGCAGGAATACGACCATAGACGTTAACGGTTTGTGGTGCACCAGTACCCGTACCGCTATATGCAGTGGTTGCAATACCTATCGCCGTTGCACGGTTAGTGTCAGAGAAGAGGTTATAAGGAATATATTCGTTGCTTGTTGCTCCACCAATCATACGGCGTTGAGTAGTTTGAGCATTTTTGCCGGCATCAAAAGCCAAAGTCCATGGCACAGTGTTGTTACATAAAACTTTGATAGCAGTACCACCTGTCGTTGTGGTGTCTGCATCTACGTTGCTAGCAAGAGAACTTAAAGTACCGAAATCTAGAACTGCGTTAGCTGTTGTACCTGTAGCTGAAGTATTCAATACACAACTATTGGTAATTGTTGCTTTAACCGTCAAGGTGCCTGTTGCTGTTGCAGCATTTGCGGCATTGATAGACATTAAACCCATAGTAATTGCTGATAAATAAATGAGAGACTTTTTCATGGTTAAAACCTTTTTTACATTACGCCAATAAAATTAATAGATGTAAAAACTAGCCTTCCCCATCACAATCACTAGCTTTTCTGATTGTTTTTTCAAAGCATTATTTTTTTACTCTACTTACCGCGCATAATACAAAAAAACAACAAAAACGCTAACAGAATTTTCATTTTAAATATCAATTAACAATTCAACTTTTGATGAATTTCTCAATTATAAAAAAAATTATGGTTTATTATACTTTTTATATCAATTTTCGATACTTCCATTTAGTTTTACTAAAAAAATCATATATTTTCATTAGTTAAATTTCACGCTCACTTTTAACATTTTATTTTTTTTAATATTTGGTCAAAAAAATAGGGCAAAAAGTAAGCTACTGATTATCATATATATTTTAAATGAATAAGAAAGCATTTTTTTATGAATAAGAAATCTAAGTAACTTATATCGTTCTAGGATTTTTTAAGAGTTTTCAGCAATTAGACACAACTTTTCCCCTACCAGAAGAAGGTAGTGTTAACTTAATTATTTCTAAACACTAAATGAAAAAATAAACCGAGAAATCCACCTATCATAGCAAAACCTAGCTGTATATAGGCTTTGCCATACCAAGCCAGTTTTCTAAATTGATAGTCTGCGCTGCTAGAGTTAATCACAAACATATTTCTAATGTCCCAACTATGAAATCCTTTGGGTCTTTCAGCAAAAAAATCTAGAATAGGTGTAAATCCTAAAACAAATAAAATACCCAGTAAGGGATAAACGATACACGCCGGAAAAATAGGATTATTTTTTCGTTCCCTATAATCAAATATTATAGCTGCAGCAACTAATAAACTTTGTATTAGAGCTACTTTTTTAAACGTATCGAGATCAAAACCTAGATAGAACATTAAAGTTAAGAAAAAGACTCCTGTTAGAAAAATAGAGCATATTAATAATTTCCAATTCATTTCAGTCCTTAAATAATTTTTAAATCTTATATAGTTGTAATAATGTCTATTAAAAATACTATTTCAATTTATCCATATTAGCAAAAAATAATTAAATAGCACAGTATCGACCCACCCTAAAAATGTACAAATAATATTCAAATAATTTATTACATTTAAATAAATCTAAACTCACATTTAATTAAATATATCTTTTATTAAAATTAAATAATTATTAAATCTATTAATTTGCTAATTGAGAATTTTATAATTTATCTTAATACTAAGACTTTAGATTAAATTTTACTCATCGTTAAAATAAATTCTATTTAAAATATATTTTTCAATTGCGCGAACCGTTGTATGTACTCTTTTTTCCCTCTAAAACTAACAATTCCATACTTGTAGTTTTACTTGCTTCTTGGCAAGGTATGTACCAGTAAAACATTAGGAATTTGTTCCAATATGGCGAGTCCAGCACAAATCATTCGACATAAATTTCTCAATACATTTTTTTCACGCCATTCTCTCTGGTTCTTATGTATTTTTACTGCACTCAGCATTACATGGTTCCGCACCGTATATACCCCTCATAGTATCTATTATTTTATTTCAGATACTCTACTTAACGGTTTGTGGGTGATCACAGGTGCACTAAGCTTATTAGGCCTCTATGATGTTTTGCAGAATAAACATTCTATTTTAAGAAATTACCCAATTATGGGGCATTTTCGTTTTTTGTTTGAAGATATACGCCCAGAAATTCGTCAATACTTTATTGAAGCGGATCAAGATGCCCTACCTTTTTCGCGTATGCAAAGAAGTCTAGTTTATCAACGCGCAAAAAATGAAAATGCAGATAAACCTTTCGGTTCAATCATTGATGTTTATCAAGAAAATTATCGCTTCATTGTCCATTCAATAAGCCCTTGTCCACCAGCAGATCCAAAGAGCTTTCGTATTCAAGTTGGTAATGCTCAATGTCTTCAACCCTATAGCGCTTCTATTATGAACATCTCTGCCATGAGCTTTGGTAGTTTAAGTGCTAATGCAATTCGTGCGTTAAATAAGGGAGCACAATTAGGTGGATTTTATCATGATACTGGCGAAGGTAGTTTAAGCCCTTATCATCTAGAAAATGGCGGTGATATTGTTTGGCAAATTGCCAGCGGTTATTTTGGCTGCCGTACCTTAGATGGCAAATTTGACGAACAAAAGTTTGCCAAGCAATCTCAATTACCACAGATCAAGATGATTGAGCTGAAACTTTCACAAGGTGCAAAACCGGGCCACGGTGGTATTTTACCTAAACATAAAATCACCGCAGAAATCGCTCAAATCCGAGGCGTTTCTCGCGATCATGACTGTATTTCTCCTGCAAAGCATTCTAGTTTTTCTACCCCAATTGAAATGATGCATTTCTTGCAAAAGTTGCGCACATTATCTGGTGGTAAACCAGTGGGTTTTAAACTGTGTATTGGTCAGCCTTGGCAATTTATGAGCATTGTTAAAGCAATGCTAGAAACAAAAATTGTTCCTGACTTTATTGTGGTTGATGGCTCTGAAGGTGGTACAGGTGCAGCGCCCATTGAGTTTAGCGATAATATTGGTACACCATTACGTGAAGGTTTACGCTTTGTTCATAACACCCTTGTAGGTGCAGGACTACGAGATCAAGTTAAGATTGGTGCTAGTGGTAAAATCATTAGTGCATTTGATATTGCCAGTACCTTTGCATTAGGCGCAGATTGGGTTAACTCAGCACGTGGTTTCATGTTTGCTGTTGGATGTATTCAGGCACAAAGCTGTCACACTAACCAATGCCCTGTAGGTGTAGCAACCCAAGATAAAGACCGTCAAAAAGCAATTGATGTACCAACCAAATCAGAACGAGTATTTAATTTTCATAAAAATACATTGCATGCATTATCAGAAATGATTGCTGCGGCTGGTTTACGTCATCCTTCGGATATTAAAGCCCACCATTTGGCTCAGCGAGTAAATGACCGTGAAATTAAGAACTATGCTCAATTGCATTTTTTCTTGAAAGAAGGTGAACTTTTACAATCTGAACTTAATAATGACGATGATAATTTCTATTATCGTATGTGGAATATGGCTGATGCCAAACATTTTTAATTTGACTTAATTTTATAATCTGGGCATTGCAATTATATTGTGATGCCCTTCTATTTTTTAAATTAATATGTGATTTTTGCTTAAAGTTCACTCCCCCCTTTTAGTTTGTATTTAATAAATTTTTTACCTAATATAAAAGTATAAATAACGTACACAATTTAATTTTATTTAATAAAAATTTTTTAATGCTTATAACAAGAAGGTATCCATCATGTTGAAAAAAACATTCATCTCTTCAACTCGCTGGCGAACTGTGGCCGATCATAAACAGATGCTCTACTTTTTCGAGTCAGCACTATCACCAAATGTATTTTGGGTTGATTTGAAAAAGATTAATTTTAAAGATGGTAAAACACGTAGACTCGATTTAGGACCTGATCAAAGCCATATCTATGCAGGTGATGCCACTTCTTTTTTTAAAATTGCAAAACCATTTTTATTTTTAGGCCCAACTACTCGTTAATTTATGTCAAAATTTATTGGCTTTAACATTAATAATATTAAACATACTCTCTTGGAATTTATATGATGAAGAAATCTCTACTCTTATTGGGTTCATGTCTACTTACAGCGGCTTGTAGCACCACACAGGTTAGTACAACAGCTCCTAAAGAGGTAAAGACAGCGGGTCAGCTAAACTGCTCACCAACTGAACTATGCCCAAGCTTGCTCGTGAAATGGAACGAAAATCAAAAAAATCAGCTTCGTGTAGATGTTCATTTAAGTAGTAGTTATAACTTTTATGATATTAACGAGTTAATATTTGATATTGATGGGAGACGATTTAACTATCAACCTGCGCAATCAACTGAAAAAACGAATGTAAGCCGATTAGTTCCTAAACATTCAACAACTTACTTTATTATTCCAAGTAAATTCTTGCAAGAGTTTAAAAGTGCTCAAAATGTAAACGTGTTGATTAAAACGGATAAAGGCACAATCGAACGCAATATGTATAGTCCACAAAAGCAGTCTTCGGTTTATAAAAACTTTATGCAGCTTTATCAAAATTCAAAATAAAGTACAAAGATTAAGTCATGCATCTATCCAATTTTTTTGGATAGATGCATTATTTTTTAATAATAAAAATGTTTTGGCTTCGCATGTAAAAATGCTGGAATTAATCCCGTTAAAGCTGCCCGTATATCTGCGCGCTCATTAATTAATTGATGAGACCCTTCTTCTAGCATTAATAACGTTTGCAGCCTAAATTTACGACGAATAAATTCAATGTTGTAACGCCAATCAACTGTCTGATCGAGAGCACCTTGTGCAAGCCAGACGGGAATACGACAAGCTGGCCGCTCTTCCATTTCTTGCATCCATTTAGACATTGCTAAAATCCAGTCCATGCCCATCATTCGAGGTTGCAAAGGATCTTTTAAACGAATAAAACGTAAAAATTCAGGATTATGATTATTACGTCTAAAATGTCTTGGAACTTGACGCTTAATACGTCGAATAATGCCCAATCCAACTGGGTTATGCCACCATGCTGTTTTTGCAGGACGAATCAAAGGAGAAAGTAACAGGACTCTATCTACAATCGGATCTTGACGTTTTTCAGCATATTCTAATAAGTGATGCATCCAGATTGCTCCACCCGTACTTTGACCAATTCCTACCCAAGGTTTTGGCAACTGATCTGCATGTTTTACATATTGATAAACAGCCATCAATACTTCTTGATAGTGATCAAAATTTTGAATACTTGCTGGTGAACCATTGCTTAAACCATGCCCGGGTAAGTCATAAGTAATAACACTAAAGCCTTGTTCAAGAATTTCACGAATGATGGGCTGATAAATACCACTATGCTCAAGATAGCCATGTAATAAACAGACCGTACCTTGTATTTTTTCTATTTTAGGTTTGAAAACTTGCACATGTAGGCGAAATAAAGGCATTTGAACATAGCCCTGCCAATGATCACATTCAAGTAAATGCAATCCATATAACTTACGGTAAGCCAGTAAATCTCGAGACGGTTCTTCTAATGTATTTAAATTAAGTGGACTCAAAACCTGCGGCGTAAGATCACGGTTAGGAACCGGTAAATCTAATTGTTTTAATACGGCAGGATTGAGAAACGGGATATCTGACATTAAGGTACCTCTCGACAATCACTTGAGCCAAACAACATGTCGCGAATTGTCGCAAGTAATTCATAATTTGCACGACGACTGTGATCGTAATTTTGCACACTTGGTTGCCAGCGTGTCAGTGGGGTTGGCATTGGAGCCACAACAGGAATGGTTTCTATACCATTTAAAGCAAATAATCGGCGAGTACGCGGCATATGGTATTCATCTGTAACCAACATGACCGTCGGTGCTCCACCTTTTTTCTGGAGCAATAAAGAGCTAAAACGGGTATTTTCACATGTATTCATACTACGCTTTTCTAATAGTTTTGCATCAACACCACGCTTGTTTAACCAAGCTTGCATATAAGGCGCTTCAACACCACTAAGTACAATAGGAAGCTGACTCTGTTTTTCAACTTCTAAGGTTTTTTCCAATCTCAAGCGTGTATAACCATTAACTACAATATCTTTTCCATTTTTATCTAAAGTTAACCCTCCACCCAACACAACAATTGCATAAGGTTCTGATAACTTTTTAGGTTGTACTGGTAATGGATTTTTACGCACATATTCGATTTTCTGTTCAGGTTCGCTAACAGCTTTTTGATGTTCTGGCACTACAGGTTTTCTTGCTAAAAACTCGGTATATTGCTCTGTAAGGGCCTTATTTTCAGAGCTATTAATAAAGAGGGCTTCATTAATAGGACCACTTGCTTCATCGGCAGCATCTATTTCTGAGTTTTTAACCACTAAAGGAACTGTTACAGAAGCAGCTGCCTCTGAATCTTGTTCCTTTTCTTCCAAAAGAATAATTTGCTGTAAAGCCTTATAGTTTTCTTGAAGATAGGTCAGATCTGTTGTCTTTTTTTCACGTAAAGCTTTTTCAGTCAGCTTTAAATATGCTTGACGAGCAATCCATAGATTTGAACCCGGTTCTAAATTGTCATGCTCACTTAATGCAGCCTGTCTCTGACTTTCAGCGGCAACTTGATTTACATCAACCGGTACAAAATAATTAAGTCCAGCTACAATTAATTTTGAATAAAACGGCGAATATAAAAAAACCACGAAACAGCCTAATAGTACAAATAGCACGGTGACTACTTGTACTAAACGTACCATTAAGTGTACTTTTGGCATAAAACTATTCCGTATGATTTTCAATTAAGCCTAAACTGTTATAAAGCACAGGCTCTGGTTCTAACATAATATGGAAACGCTGTTCAACATCATGTTGTACAGCCTGATAAGTTTTCTTTACATCAGTAAGAGATGCATTGGCATAATTCACCAAAACCAATGCCTGTTTGTGGAACATCCCCACCATATCGAGTTGCTTCCCTTTCCAACCCGCCTGATCAATTAACCATCCTGCTGCAATTTTAACGTTTCCACTGGCTTGAGGATAATGTGGAATTGTTGAGAATTGTGTGATTAGACGTTTAAATTCTTGAGGATTAACAATCGGATTTTTAAAGAAACTACCTACATTTGGATACTCTTTTGGATCTGGAAGTTTACTTTGGCGAATATGGATCACTTGATTTTGTAAGTTCTCAGCTGTCTGGTTGTCTCCAACTGCTTGCTTTAAATCACCATAGTTAAGTTTTAAATGGGGTTGTTTAAGTAATTTAAAAGTGACATGCGTAATAATGTAACGGTTCGGATCATCTTTAAAAATACTATGACGATAAGCAAAATGGCAGTCTGCCGCTAGAATTGTCTGAGTTTCTTTTAATTTACGGTCATATACTTGTACCGACTCAATAAACTCACCTACCTCTACCCCATAAGCACCAATATTTTGTACGGGTGAAGCACCCACTAAACCAGGAATAAGCGCTAAATTCTGCAAGCCAAACCAATTTTGCTGAGTGCTATATAAAACGAAATCATGCCAGACTTGGCCTGCACCAACATTAACTCGAACAAAATCATTATCATTTGATAAAACTTCAATTCCTTGAATATCAAGATGAATAACTAAAGCATTGATCTGCTGCGGCAGCAACATATTGCTACCGCCCGATAACACAAGTACGTTTAAATTATGCTGCTCGGCAAAATCCACAGCTTCTTCAATATCCTGAATAGTTTGAATTTTTGTGTAATGTAAAGCTGTTGCATCTAAACTTAATGTATTGAATGGCTTAAGCTGTACCTGATTTTGAATTTGCATCGTATTGAAAAACCTATTCTTAAACATTCAATTGTTTTTTTAAAATATTAATCCACGCCAAACTACTAGACTCGCATTGGTCAAGTACACGCTCGAAGCCATCAGCACCGCCATAATAAGGATCAGGTAAGGCTTGTTGCAGATATTCAGGATCATGCTCACTCATTAAAGCTACTTTTGCACGAATTTGATGAGCACCAAACTGAGAAACTGCTCTTTGTAGCATGTCATGAATATCATCAAAGTTTTGGTGATCCATTGCTAAAATCAAATCAAACTCTAAAAAGTCTTGAGTTGAAAGCTGCCTTGCACGTAAAGACGATAAGTCATAACCTCTTTTTTTAGCGTGCAGCTGACTACGCTGATCTGGTGCTTTGTTTGGATGATAATTACTCGTTCCAGCAGAATCGACAATTACGTTGAGTTGATGGGCATCACAATAATGTCTAAAAACCACTTCAGCCGTGGGAGAACGGCAAATATTTCCTAAACAGACACATAACACTTTATATTGTGTTTCCATTAGAAACTACTTCCAAACATTTGAATTAAATAGAAATAAGTATGATGCACGTAAAACCCTGACAAAACTATAAATTATTGTCAGAATTGAATTGACCATTGTGACGTGTTGCATTTTGTCAAAACTCACATGGCTTGAAAAGGAAAATAATGTTTATCAATAGATTAAAAGTTGATAAATCAGTCGACAAAGTAGCTGACCTTCTAATTTTGAATAAAATAATAAAACCCTCCGAAGAGAGCTTTTACATCAAAGTAAACACTCACATTATTAATAATCACATGAGCTTTACATCTTAAAGCAGGTTAGCAAATACTTAACTTGCAACTTATGATTTTCTAATACAGCTTTAGTAAAAGGCCCAAAACAATCATTTAACTTTACTAATTAACTCAATCATTTCCTTCGTTGGCCTTAAGCTACCTAATTGCCACTGTTCAGGTGGATATTCATCAATTCGTATCCAGACATGCTCTTGAAAAGCTGGATTTCCCTTTCCTTCTATCTCTACAAATAAATCTGTTATTCGTTTGAAAAGCTCAGCTTTACTATCTTTATCTAGTAAACCCTCTATGGTTTGTATATTTATAAATGGCATAATGCTACCTGAATTAAGTCTAGGTCTAAATTATAGACTCATGTTAATTGGAGCTTCCAAGGATGTCAAATATTATTCCAGATCATAAATTTTCAGTCGATGTATGTGGAATCTTCAAAATTGCTGAGATATTGAATGATAGTTGGACAATTCTATTGTTGAGAGAAGCTTTTTACGGCGTAACGAAATTTAATGATTTTCTAGAAAATACAGGGATATCAAAGCAAATTTTATCTAATCGTCTAAAACACCTCATTCAATTAGAAATATTTGAACTATCAATTTATAAGGAAGTTGGGGTACGAGAGCGTAAAGAATACTTACTCACCCCAAAAGGTAAAAGCCTAAATATTGTTTTGCTTGCCATGCTTGAATCTGGTAGTAATTTTATTGAAGCAGATAAAAATGCTGTGAAAGTTTTTAAGAAGAATTCAGATGATCAACTCAAATTAAAGCTTGTTGATTCATCTAATCAAGTCATAGATCTTAATAATCTGGAACTGAAACTCACTCCTCGCAGAAATAAGGAATAACTTTTTATATTTCATTTATTTTTATGTTGAGATCTAATTAGCAATCTATTATTTACGCCTCTTCAAGCGAAAAGCTTGCTATACAGCAGCTTATTTAATTTCTCTTGTTTTCATTTCGAATTATTAAATCTTGATGAAATAGTAATAAATGGATCTAGGGCTATTCAATGACAAAGGGTTATGAATGATACATTACTAAAATTATATTTTTCCAACCTAATCAATAAGATAAATAGCACCAATTATCTATGAGCTCTACTTTATCACAAACTTCACAAAACAGGTTAAAGTACCATAATCAACTACATACCATTAAAACACTTTAGATGATCGTAAGGTCTACCAATCAATCTTAAAATTTCTTCAACAATATCTTTAAATTTAGTCATTTCTAACATTCTCTCTTGTTGATACAATTCAAAAAATTTTAAATCACTGCCCCCTATGACAGAAAAATCGCTAATCCCCCGAGTCAATAATTTTGATTTAATTAGGCTAGTAGCAGCTTTACAAGTTGTCTTTATGCATGGTTTTTTTCATTTAAAAATTAACAATGAATTTCTAAAAAACTTTTTTGAAAAATTTATTCAATATTTTCCTGGAGTACCTATATTTTTTACTGTAAGCGGTTTTTTAATTTTTTGGGCTTTTGATAGAAATCCAAATTTGAATAAATATGTTACCAACAGAATATTAAGGCTTTATCCTGCATTATATATTTGCTTATTAATTACTATTCTTTTGTTATTTTTATTTTCTACTAGAAGCTTAGTTAACCAAACTAGTTTTTATATTTGGTTAGCAGCACAAATGAGTTTTTTTCAGTTTTACACACCAGAAATACTACGTTTCTGGGGAGTTGGAACACCAAATGGGAGTCTTTGGACTATCGCCGTAGAGGTACAATTCTACATTTTAGTGCCAATAATTTATTTCCTAATGAAAAGAGTAAAAGGATCTTATGTGCTCTTCTTTTTCTTTTTAACTTCAGTATGTGCAAATATATATTTTTCCAACATTAATATTGGTACGCTCTCAAAATTAAGTGGTGTTAGTATATTACCTTACTTATTTAATTTCTTAGTAGGATCTTTTTTCTACTTTTATTGGAATAAATTAAAAATAATAATTGAAAACAAATTTTTAGTATGGATAAGTGCTTATATTATTTATTTTAATATTTTTGGAAATTTTTTAGGCTATCAAATAAACTCATATCATATTGTTAATGTTTTCAACTTTATATCAGTAATTTTTCTTAGTATTACCACTTTATCATTTGCATTCTCATTTAACTCTTTAAGTGAAAGATTATTAAAGAGGCAAGACATATCGTATGGAATTTATATTTATCATATGTTAGTAGTCAATACTCTTGTAACTTTAGGATTACAAGGAAGTTTATTTTCATTTATTAGCGTATTTACTATTACGATTCTACTTAGTTTATTAAGTTGGAATTTCTTAGAGAAAAAAGCTCTAAGCTTGAAATCAAAAAAGTAAAACATATTCCCCAATAGGTGCAGTTCACTTAATGGGGAATAATATTTTTTGTCATTGGTCTGGATGAAAAATTTATATTACTCCAAGAATAGAACAGTATTTATTTAAAAAGTTTATCAGTCATAGTTCTATCAATCTTACTGCGATGCCCATTCTGAAAGTATCGATCAACATGACACAATTTTGTCTTGGTATCACAGAACACACCATTTGAGAGTGTAAATGCTGATGTATCAAAATCGCCTTGAGAGAATGCTCTGTTGGCTTTGTGAGTTCCTAAGTATTTGGCTGTAAGTTTTCTAGATACACCCTTCTTGTCAGCACAAATATATTTATCACAAATGACACCTTTTTTAGGTGAATAGACGCTAGAGCTAGTTTTAGCCATTACTGCAGAGCTCAGCATAAAGCAAGTGCATCCAATAACACTAAGTAAAGTTTTAGAAATTTTCACTTTTTGAACCGAATAAAATTATAAATTGTTAAGACATTATATGAATTAGCAGCCTTCAGGAAAATCTACAGGGCCCTATAAATAACAAAAAGCCCACCTTTCGATGATCTTCTAAATTACTTGCATGATCTCCGTCTATCGTCTGACTCTGACCGCATGAAAGTAGTGCTTATCTCATATAACACTCAACATAATCGCCTCAGAACTACTTTATTTTAAGGTGTCTTATGCTAAGTTATTTGAAGATTGAATCTTATAGAACCGTTCAACAATAATTTTCAAAAATAAGGAAATAATGTATATGAGCCATTTTCAATTTCAAACCGTTCCCAATATCATCTCAGGCTTAGGCTCTATACAAGAATTACAGAATGTTTTGTCTTCAAAAGCTTACCGTAAGCTATTGCTAGTCACAGATGCAGGTATGGTCAAAAATCAATTACACCTGCCCATTCTTCAAATTTTAGATAACCTCAACATTGAATATGTCATTTACACAGATGTTCAGGCTGATCCACCAGAACAAGTTGTTTTAGATGCAGCCAATTATGCAAAACAGCAAAATGTAGATGCCATTATTGGTTTTGGGGGTGGCAGTTCTTTAGATGTTGCAAAAGTAATTGCTTTACTCGCCCACCCCAACCAAACTCAAAGTTTGCAAGAGATGTATGGCGTAAACCAAGTAACAACAGCTCGCCTACCACTTATTTTGATTCCAACGACAGCTGGTACAGGCTCTGAAGTAACGCCTATTTCAATTGTGACTACTGGCGAGACAACAAAAATGGGAATTGTTTCTCCGGTACTATACGCCGACACTGCAATTCTTGATGCTACTTTTACTCAAAACCTTCCAGCACATATTACTGCCGCCACGGGTATTGATGCGATGGTACATGCTATTGAGGCATATACCTCTAAACATAAAAAGAATATTTACACCGATATTTTAGCTAAGAATGCTTTGAAGCTACTAAACCATAACTTACCGAAAGTTCTTAAAGATGGTAATGATTTAGAAGCGCGTCAAAACATGCTGTTCGGTTCAATGCTCGCAGGTCAAGCATTTGCAAACTCGCCTGTTGCCGCTGTACATGCTTTAGCTTACCCACTGGGCGGTCATTTTCATTTATCACATGGGCATACCAATGCCTTAGTATTGGTTGAAGTATTAAAATTTAATGCACCTAATGCAAAAAAATACTATGCAGAGCTTATGCAATGGCTAGATCCATACAGCAATGGCAGCACCGATGGTTTGTGTGATCTGTTTATTGACCATATGCAGAACCATTTAGACCGTAGTGGCTTGACCTTAAAACTTAGAGATTTGGGTATTGATGGGTCGAGCTTACCTAAACTTGCTCAAGATGCCATGTTGCAAACCCGCTTACTACAAAATAATCCACGTGATATGACAGAAGCCGCTGCTTTGGCAATTTATCAGGCAATTCATTAATGACTAAACCAGTTTTGAAAACCCGCGATCAATTTAAGTTCTTTTTAGACATTCAAACGCGTTGGGCAGATAACGATATTTACGGTCATGTGAATAATGTGACTTACTATAGCTACTTCGATACAGCAGCCAATGCTTTACTCATTCAAAAAACAGGTTTTGATATTCATGAAGCAAAATCAATTGGCTTAGTGGTTGATTCAGCTTGTAGTTTTTTTCAAGAGCTGTCATTTCCAGAAATTATTCAAGTAGGTGTTGCGATTGGTAAAATCGGTACGACTTCACTACGTTATGAATTGGCAATCTTTAAACAAGGTCAAGATCAAGCCTCAGCTCAAGGACATTTTGTGCATGTGTTTGTTGATCGCGAAACGCGTAAGACTGTACCAATTTCTGAATCAGTTCGTGAGGTTTTAGAAAGTTATTTATTATAAAAAATGGGGCAAAAAGAAAATGATTTGTTCTTTTTGCCCACCTAAACTTACATCATTGCAGGATCACTAAAAGAGTCTTCACCCGTTTCAACTCGGCCAGCAAATCTTCGATAATAGTACTGATCACTCTGACTGGTAACTTCAAAATCATACCAATGCCCTACGTCAGCTAAAGCCCAATGTTGCTTAACAACCTGTCCCGCTTTTACGGTAAATTGTAACGGCGCATCTTGTCGATATGCACAAGGTTTTACTGTTAATATTGCATCCTTGGTACCTTCATTCTTAAGTTCTACATAAACATCACCGTTGGCAATGTCATAGCACACTCGAATTTCAGGTTTAACGCCACTATCGATAATACGTTGAGTATCGCCTTTAAAGTGACGATGATAGCCATTTGGACCAAGTACCCATAGGTCATAACGGCCTAAGTTATCTTTTAAAGCGTTCCATTCATCGTCTAAGGTTTTATTCGGCTCGACAATATAACGCTTTGGAAGACGGTCCAAATTAAGCTTGTCATATACATGAAAAACCGCTGTTTGCTGACCTGTATTAGAGAAAATTAATTGCACCTTACCATCCGCTTTACAGCGTGCACTGGTATGCAATTCATAAGGTAACCCCCGTGACAGACGTATGCCACTTTGTTGAATCGGTAACTTAATATCCGTGGGTAAAGGAACGGCTGGCAAAGCTTCTTGAGTCTCTCGTAGCTCATCTGCCTGCACACGTGTTTGCTTACCGTTGAGCTGTGGTAAAACATCTGCGTTTGGGGTTTTAAAGTTAAATGCACTGGTTAAATCACCACAGACAGCACGGCGGTATGCACTAATATTCGGCTCTTTCACACCGAATCGTTTTTCTAGAAACATCAGTACGGAAGTATGGTCAAAAACTTGTGAGTTGACCCAACCACCGCGGCTCCATGGAGAAATCACATATAACGGAACACGTGGACCCGGACCGTAAACTCGTCCGTCAGGTGTAGGCTGAGAATGGCTTCCTTCAGGCGCCGCGTGGTCAAAATATTCATCCTGCATATCGGCACTACTTAATGTCGATTTGCCAGCGTATTGGCCATTTTTGAGTCGTGATGGCGCTGACGGTGACGGTACGTGGTCAAAGTAACCATCATTTTCATCGAAATTGATAATGAGTGCTGTTTTACTCCAAACCTCTGGCACAGCAGTTAAAGCATCAATAATTTCTTGAATAAACCAAGCCCCTTGAACTGGGCTTGAAGGGTCTGGATGTTCACAATAAATTGATGGCGCATTAATCCAAGAGACTTGGGGTAATTTTCCTTCACGAATGTCGCGTTTAAAAGCGTTGAGGTACTCTTCTGGTTTATTACCTGGTAGCGTATTTGCAATGCCTTTATATAATGGATTTTTGGCATTGTCAGTCGCAGCATCATAGGCTTTATACGGTAATTTTTGTCCTGTATCGGCATATGGTTTGTTTGGTTCACCACCGCTTGCAACAGGATAGCCAGATGCAATATTTGCCTTTCTAAATGAACGGAATGCACCAAGCATATTATCGCCCCATTCATCTGGCATATTTTGATAACAAATCCAGCTTACCCCTGCGTCTTCCAAACGTTCTGCGTAAGTCTTCCATGTATAACCACGATCTGCCGTAGCTGGATTACCATCAATCCAGTCCCATTCATTGTTTACAAATGAACGCTTGGTTGGTGTTGCACCATTTGTACCAGTCAAATGAAAAGAGCGATTTGCATCTGTTCCAGTGTGCATAGAACAATGGTAGGCATCACAAATCGTAAAGGCATTGGCAAGTGCAAACTGATATGGAATTTCTTTTTCTTTAAAATAACCCATAGATATGTCGGTCTTATAAGTTGGCCAATTCGCCATACGGCCATTGTCCCAAGCCAACTGACTGTCGTTCCATGTATGCGGCGTCCCATCTGCACGCTGCGCATTATTGGCTGTACCATCTAAGTGAAAAGGCATTAGAACTTGCCCATTACTTCTAAGCTGCTCCCAAACACGGCGGCCACTTGGCAGAGGAATTGTAAAACGGTCAGCAAAGCCTCGAACGCCTTTTAAGGTACCAAAGTAATGGTCAAAAGATCGGTTTTCCTGCATTAAAATAATAACGTGCTCAACATCCTGAATAGTGCCTGTTTTATTGTTTGCAGGAATTGCTAAAGCTTTTTCAATGCTAGATGGGAAAGCTGCCAATGCCGCAGCACCAAAGCCCATATTTAAAGAATAATTTAAAAATTTACGACGTGTAATCATGATCAAGTTCTTTTTATTATTTAAGTTTATGGAGCACAACGCATAACAGGCTTTTTACCTGTTTCCGGTGCATTTGAATTGTCATTTGCCGAGTCGTTACAACCACTCAGCAGAATCGCGCCGATTAATAAAAAATACGAATATTTAAAGGAAGCTATTCCTATGCATTGCCTTTTCATGAAAATGTACAATCCATTTATAATTTAAAATGGCTAACATAGAAAAGTACAATGACAGTGGCGTGACTTGAATATTTCAATCCCGTGAAAAAGCGTGGAATTGTATAATTTCCAAGCTCATCACAGGACTAAAAAGTTAAGGCTTTAATTGAATATTTTGTAATTCGCCATCAAAAGTCTCTATAAGGCTTTTAATGACTGGCTGCTGTTGCAATAACTCAGCTGCTCTTTGAAAGGCTTTTTCTTTACGCGCACTTTGAATGATATATGGTGTAGCCGTATTTACAGCACCATATTCAACTGTAAATTGGGTATCAGGCCATTGCTCATTTAATGCATCAATAAGACCTTGTTGTAATTGAGTCAACATATTTTCATATTCTTGAGGAATATGGAAAACTGTATTGCCACCAATTTGACCTGTCATCACACCATGCTGAGCAAGCTCTTGAACGGCTGGAGAAAGTTGACTCGTTCTAAACCAATATTCCCATTTTGCTAGTGTCCACTCGCCTTCTAAGGTTTGCGTGGTTAGCTTCAAAATATCTTGAGGCATAAGCTGCCCGTTATCAGTTGCACTAACTTTTTTTACAACTTCAACCGTCTCAATCACTTCTTGGGCCTGCACCAGTGACGGTTGCTCCACCACAGGTTCTAAGACTAAATCATGAGTAGCAGGCATATCTTGGGCAAGTGAAAAATCAGCACTAGGCGTTTCAAATAAACCTATAGGCTCAGCAGTGAAAGCTGGTTCTGGTTCAATATTTTTAGCAATGGTTTCAACTTGAACATGTACCATTTTTTGTTCTGGCACAGGAATAAACTCTTCCTCCAAAACATTACTTGTTTCTTGAACAGGCACTGACTCAAGACCAATGAGTTCATGATGATTTGGGTCAAAAACCATTAAATCCTGATTAGACCGAGGTTCAGGTTCAGGTTCAGGTTCAGGTTCAGGTTCAGGTTCAGGTTCAGGTTCAGGTTCAGGTTCAGGTTCAGGTTCAGGTTCAGGTTCAACCATAGCGGGTTGACTAATAACTTCAACAGGCTGAACAGTATTTACTGGAGTAATCTCCTGAGCTGTTGGCTGAGTCTGTTGACTCAAAGCTACCGCCGCTTGCTCATTTTGCTGAACAGGTGCTGACACCACATTTTCATTAGGCGCTAAAGGACGGAATGCCAATAAGCGTAAAACGCACATTTCAAAACCTTGTTCTTGCGTCACGGCAAGTTGTAGGTCTGAACGTCCTTTACATGCAATTTGGTAATAAAGCTGCAAATCTTGAGCAGAAATCAACTTAGACAGTTGCATGATTTTGCGATTGATTTCTTCGCTATATTTCAAACTCAAATCAGGCAAATATTGCAAAATTGCCAATTCATGTAATGTCGAAATCAACTGATCAAGTACAAGTGAAACATCGAGTGCTTGATGTCTAAATTGCAATAAAAGCTGACTAACTTTTTCACGTTGGTTCTGATGGATCGCTAAAATCAAATCATAGATAATAGTTCGGTCAATTAGACCAAGCATTTCTTTAACATCTTGATGCTGTACAGCACCCTGACCATAAGCAATTGCTTGGTCGGTTAAAGACAAGGCATCACGTAATGAACCTTGAGCAGATTCGGCAATTTGCCAAATTGCATCTTGGTCAGAAGCAATCTGTTCTTTTTCAAGAATAGCGCCAAGATGCTTAGTAATTTCATCGACAGCTAAAGGTCGTAAGGTAAATTGCAAACACCGTGAAATGACTGTAATCGGTAGCTTTTGTGGATCAGTCGTTGCAAACAGAAACTTAACGTGCTCTGGGGGTTCTTCTAGTGTTTTTAATAACGCATTAAAGGAATGCGTAGACAACATGTGTACTTCGTCAATCAAGTAAACTTTAAAACGCCCTTGCGTCGGCGCATAAGGAACGTTGTCTAAAAGTTCACGCGTATCTTCTACTTTTGTTCGTGAAGCAGCATCGATTTCAATCAAGTCAATAAAACGACCTTCATTTACCGCTTTACACGTTGCGCATACTTCACAAGGTGTAGACGTTACACCTGTTTCACAGTTCAAACACTTGGCTAAAATACGTGCAATTGTGGTTTTACCCACCCCACGCGTTCCTGTAAATAAATAAGCATGATGAAGACGGCCACGTTCCAATGCACTACTTAATGCACGAGAAACATGGTTTTGCCCCACTAACTCATTGAAATTACGTGGACGGTATTTTCTAGCAAGTACTTGATACATGTATGCTCCTTTTTACAGGCTTAAGCATACTTTGTTTTTAAAAGAGTGTGAACGCATAAAGCTCATATCCGTACAGATAAACCGCGAACTGTCTTATTTACTCGCCTTAGTCCGTTTTATATATACAAAAGCTCCAGCAAAGAACAAAACATCTTTTACTGGAGCTTTATAATCTTCAAAAAACTTTAGTTCTTCTTTTTGGGAAAACTAAACCAGACAAATACAGTTAAAAGGAAGAAACAAATGGCTGAGATTGTAAGTACCCAACTATGTGCATAGCTAAAAGCTTGCTGCGCAACTGCAATTAATTGTCCTCCCAAAGGACTTTCAAGGTTAGATGCTAATTGCATGGTTTCACCAATCGAAATACTCGCTTTTTCAATTAAGTTCGTCGGGAGTTCCTCTGGCAAAATAATTGAGCGACTATAAAACCAAGACAACATTAAACCAAAAATAGCGACACCTAAACCAGCACCCAACTCATAGGCCATCCCTTCAATCGCACCTGCTGCACTCGCTTTGTTTGGTGGTACAGAAGACATAATGGCTGCTGTTGAAGCCAGTAAAGCAATCTCAATGCTAAAGCCTAAAAAGACCATACACGTCCACGCTAAGAAGTGATCGGTCGAGAAGTTAAGCTGGGCAAGCCCCCATAAACTAAATCCACTTATTAAAATACCAACAGTAGATACAAGTCTAAGTCCCCATCTATTTAAACAGATTCCAGCTAATGGGCCACCTAAACTAATCGCGATCATGAATGGAATAATAAACATGGCTGCCTGTAAGGGAGAAAACCCATGTACAAACTGCAACTCTTGAGACAAGAGTAATTCAAACCCAACCAGAGCAATCATAGAAACAACGGCCATAACAATACTGGTAGAAATCACTGGATGCTTAAACAATTCCAGATCAATCATTGGTGTCGTAGCTCTTTTTTGGCTTCGAATGAAGTGAATTAAAGTGCTTATTCCAATCACAAACATCACAACCGTGAGCACCGAAAAGTTGTACATAGCCGATTTGATTGAATAGATGAGGCTTAGAATGGCTACAACCAAAATTAAAGCTTGCCCTAAGTTAATTGGCTGATCCGTTTTCTCTTGTTGTTTAGGAATGATCATCGCAATCATGACCAGAACGACTAAAATAATCGGGATATTGATGAGGAATACTGCTCCCCAATGGAAGTGCTCTAGTACAAAACCACCAACCAATGGACCAAAAGCTGCTCCGCCACCACCCACTGTAGACCAAAGACCAAGTGCAAAATTTCTCTGCTTTTCTTCGGTAAAGGCATTACGAATGCCTGATAAAGTGGCAGGAATAAGCATCGCTGCCCCTAGACCCAAAACAGCACGGGAAGCAATTAACGCGTAAGCTGTTGGAGAAAAAGCCGCAGCTAAGGAACCGACTCCAAAAATTGCAGTTCCAATAAATAATAATTTTTTAAAGCCAATACGATCACCAAGTGCACCCATCGGCAAAATCAAACCCGCCATAATCAGTGAATAAATATCAATGACCCATAAAAGCTGATTAGCAGTTAAATTCAATGCTGCACTTAAAGATGGTATTGCAACATGCATCACCGTTGCATCAATCGTAACTGGTAAATATATAAGGACGATAATTGTCAGGATTAACCATTTTTTTTGCATAACGCTCTTCAATATCCAAAACTTGGACATATGTTCAAATCGTGGTTATTATATACACAATTGGACACTTGTCCAACTTTTAGTTTTAATGTAATTTGTGTCGAATTCAGTCAGGTGAAAGAAACATGGCCTATCTTAATCGCGATCAACGCAGAGAAATGATTCTGCAAGCAGCCATGCAAGTTGCTTTGGCTGAAGGTTTTACAGCCATGACGGTACGCCGAATCGCAACAGAAGCGCAAACATCAACTGGGCAAGTTCACCACCACTTTTCTTCCGCATCTCATTTAAAAGCTGAAGCTTTTTTAAAGCTCATGGAACAGCTTGATGAAATTGAACAAACCCTAAAAACGACTAGCCAATTTCAAAGGCTATTCATCTTATTAGGCGCAGAAAACATAGACAGACTTCAGCCCTACTTACGCTTATGGAATGAAGCAGAACTCTTAATTGAACAAGATATTGAAATACGAAAGGCTTATAACCTTGCTATGCAGAATTGGCATCAAACAATTGTGCAAGCCATTGAATGCGGTAAAAAAGAAGGTGAATTTAAAAATATATCTAATTCAACAGACATAGCTTGGCGGCTCATTGCCTTTGTATGCGGATTAGAAGGTATTTATCAACTTGGTTTACAAGGTTTAGCTGAAGAAGACTTCAAGCGTCATACTGAAGCAATTATTCACCTAGAATTATTATAATAAATATAGAAGCTGGCATTAATTAGAATACCAGCTTGAAAACACTAAAATTAGAACCAGCCTTTACGGCCTTTTAAAATTTGGTCAGTGCAACGTAAGGCTTCTTGAGTCAGCCCCCACAAACGGTAATCACCCGTGATCGAACCAATTTGAAAGTTATGAGTATAAGCAAAACTCAGGCCGCGCTCAGGATCGCACCACGCGCCTGAACCATTGTAACCAATATGTCCAAAGCCATTTTTAGCGCGTTTACCCATGGTAATAATGCGGTGATATCCTAAACGCCAATTCATCGGAATTGGCATGACACGATCACGTGCATAACTTTGAATGGTACTGAGCTCTTTAAATACTTCTGGGTGAATCAATTGCTGTCCATCCCATTCACCGTGATTTGCCAGCATCGCATAAATTTTAGCAAGACTATTTGCAGTAAACGTACCGTTCGCCGCCGGAATGACTGCTTGCAATCCTTCATCACTAAAGAAACTAAAGTGCTTCATTCCTTTTGGAATCATGGCATCCTGAAAATCTTGTGGATCTTGTCCAGTCCACGTAATCATTTTTTCAGAAAGTGAACTTTTACGGGGCTGAGGCTTTTTAGGTTTTTCAGCTTGAGTAGACACTGGTTTTTCTGGTTTTGGTTGAATAATTAAACGTGCTACACGGTCTAGCTCACTTGCAGGCGTACCAAAGTAAGCACCGTCTAACTGCAACGGTTCAACGAGGTACTTTTGCATGAGCTGATCTAAAGATTGACCTGTCGCTTTTTCAAGTATGCCACCCACGAGCCAACCAAATGTTAAGGCTTGGTAGGCATTACCCTCTCCTGCAAGGAATCTAGGCTTAGTCGCCGCGACCACATCTAACATATGTGACCAGTCGAGCATTTCTCTGGCACTTTCGATGATATTTCGAACATCAAACATGCCGCTTTGATGACTTAGCACATGACGTAAAGTCATTTGCTCTTTACCATTTTGAGCAAACTCAGGCCAATAGGTCGCAATCGGTTTGTCGTATTCTAAAAAACCTTCACTCACTAAAATGTGAGCTAAAGTTGCAAGTACGCCTTTACCTGTAGAGTAACAAACTGCCAAAGTATCGGGTTGCCAAGCTTCAGTTTGTGATTGAAGACCGGTGTAGATATCTACAACTTTCTGGCCTCTAAAATAAACCGCTAATGCAGCTCCACCTTGTCCAGTTCTAGCATCTTGAAGACGACTGAATTGGTGAGCTAAATCAATAAAACGTTCATCTAAAATACCGTGATAGTTATGGGTATCGGCCAGTAAAATATCTTTAATCACATGAAGTTCCTTGCATTTCTTGTTATTTTGCTTAAAGCAGCCCAAACATTTGTTCAAGCTGCTGATATTTTTATAATGCTTTTACAGTTCCTGCAACATGCGGTTTTTGTGATTTCGCATTACGAATTAAGAAATCAGTCTTTTTATCTGCATTGGCAGTTAAAAACTCAACTTTTGATGGTAAGAACATTGGTAGCTTAAACCACACATCTACTTCATAAGCATTTGGTAATTCAAGATTAGCTAGTGCTTTAGCCTTGCTCCACATACCGTGGGCAATCGCTTGTTTAAAGCCAAAAGCTTTTGCAGTAATGGCATGAATATGAATTAAGTTAAAATCACCAGAAACTTTCGCATAGCGACGGCCTGTGTTTTCTAAAATATCCCACTCAGCTTTTGGAACATAAGCTGGAGCTTGTTCTTCTTTGGCTTTCTCACCTACTCTTTTCTCAACTTTTTGACGAGATAAATAAGTGGTTAAGCCTTCCATCACCACTTCATTGCCAATTTTTGCCGTGGTAATAAAGTCAAACTGAACACCTTTATCATGCGGTTTTAGTTCCCCAAATTTGCATGACAGTGTTAATTTTTCAGTTACACCAATCGGTCTGGTCTGTTTAATCTGGTTACGAATATGGACTAAACCTAAAATTGGAAATGGAAAAGCCTCTGCCGTCATCATGTGCATTTGCAAACTTTGAGAAAGCACGGCCAAATAAATCGCAGGTACAAAGCCATTATTTTTAAAGCCACATACTTCGTTATAAGCTTTGAGATGACTCTGATCAATTTCTAGTGTATCTACCACATATTCAACTTGCGGTAAGATTTTTGGACCTTTCGCCTTTTTAAAAATTAAACCTTGCACCACTTTTGGGTAAGCCAATGCCGCTTTTGGTAGCTGGCTAAAATGACGAGTATTCATACCTAACCTTTTATAATTTATAGATTCTTTAATAAAAAAGGGATGCTCAAGCACCCCCCTTATTTCGCTAAGAGTGCTTAAGCGCCCAACAAGCTTTGACCACACACACGTACAACGTTTCCATTTACACCTGTAGAAGCAGTTGATGCAAACCATGCAATCGTTTCTGCTACATCAACAGGTAAACCGCCTTGTTGCATTGAGTTCATACGACGACCAGCTTCGCGAATTGCAAACGGAATTGCAGCAGTCATTTGTGTTTCGATAAACCCAGGCGCTACGGCGTTAATGGTAATACCATCTTTTAAGATAGGCGCAGTAAATTTCACTAGACCAATCACACCAGCTTTAGAAGCAGCATAGTTTGTTTGACCAAGGTTACCAGCAATACCACTAATTGATGATACACAAACAATACGGCCATTTGCATTTAGACCATCGTTTTCTAACAAGTAGTCGTTTACACGCTCAGCAGCAGACAAGTTAATGTTAATTACTAAATCCCAAAGCTCTGGCTTCATGTTTGCCAAAGTTTTGTCACGAGTAATACCCGCATTATGAACAATAATATCTAAACCGCCTTGTTTTGCCGCAGCAGTTTTAATTTTTTCGCCTGCATCGGCAGCTGTAATATCAATTGCCAATGTAGAGCCACCAATGTCAGCAGCTACACGGTCAAGATCAGCTTGTTGTTGTGGTACGTCTAAACAAATAACATGAGCGCCATCACGTGCCAACACATGTGCAATTGCTTCACCAATACCACGGCTCGCACCCGTCACTAACGCAGTTTTACCGGCAAGTGGTTTTGCCCAATCTACGTCAACTACATCTGCTTTAGAAACACGAATTACTTGACCAGACACATAAGCTGAACGTGGAGAAAGCAAGAAGCGTAAAGTTGATTCAAGGTTTGCAGCAGCGCCTTCATCTACATAGACAACTTGAGCAGTAATACCCTTTTTAAATTCTTTACCTACAGATTTGATAAAACCTTCAAGTGCGCGTTGAGCAATTGCCTGTTTTACAGTTTTTGCAGTTTCAGGTGTTATACCAATCACAATCACACGGCCAGAAGTCGCAACTTGACGTGCAATCGGGTTAAAGAATTTATAAAGTTCGTTTAACTGTTCTGAGTTTTGAATACCAGAAGCATCAAATACAACTGCTTTGAATTTTGATTCTTTATCGCCTGCATTGAATGGGCGTAAATTTAAACCAACTTTTGCAGCTTCTTGTTGTAATGCAACATTATTGCCTACATAACTATCTGCATGAATATTGCTAAGTACTTGTGCAATCGCACCAGACAATACACTTGATGGCGCCGCGCCAACCAATACTGCACCATTCACTACTGGCTGAGCACTTTCAAAACGCTCTAATGCAACTGGCGATGGTAAACCCAGATTTTTAACAACAAATTTACCAATAGGAGATTGTGTAAATGCTTGGTATTGATCAGTCATGATTATTATCTCTCAAAAAAATGATTTTCTACGACAGGCTTCATTATGTTATGAAATGGAGAGGCACAATATGAAATCAGTCGTTCATTAGAGTCATCCCAAATCATACTTGAGTTCATCTTTTGATGTCTTGACCTGAATGCTATCTACAATGTCATTCTAGTCAATACAGGTCTATTTGAATTGTGTTAAGGTAGGTTATAAGAATATCGTTAATATGCTTGGAAAAGCCTTATGAGCAAAACAACTCAAGAAAATCCAGCAGTCGAAAATTCTGCTCAGGAAAAAGTGTCAAATACATCAAAGCCGGCTTCTAACACGGCTAAGCGTAACAGCACCACTCCTAAAGCAGCAACTAATACTCCAAAAACGACACGTACTCGTTCAACGACTGCACCTGCACGTAGCCCTCGTACTAAGAGCGCCGCTACTGCAACCCCATCTACATCTTCTAATAATGTAGCTGCAGCACCAAAAGCAACAAAAACCAAAACTTCTGTTCAACAGGATAAAACCATGAGCCAAAACACTGTTCGCCGCGTTGCAATTATTGGTGGCAACCGTATTCCATTTGCACGTTCAAATACTGCTTATTTTAAAGCATCTAATTCTGACATGCTGACAGCAGCATTGAATGGTTTGGTTGAGCGCTTTAACTTACAAGGTAAGCGTATTGGTGAAGTCGTTGCGGGTGCTGTTTTAAAACATAGCCGTGACTTCAACATGACTCGTGAAGTTGTATTGAGCACAGATCTTGCTCCTGAAACTCCTGCTTATGACATTCAAATTGCATGTGGTACAGGTTTACAAGCTGCTTTTGTTGTTGCAAACAAAATTGCGCTTGGTCAAATTGATGTAGGTATTGCAGGTGGCGTAGACACAACTTCTGACGCGCCGATTGCTGTAGGTGATGGCTTACGTAAAGTTTTACTTGAACTCAATGTTGCTAAGACTGGTAAAGACCGTCTTAAAGCATTAACAAAAATTGATTTTAAAAAGCTTCTTGATGCACCAAGCAATGGTGAACCACGTACTGGCCTTTCAATGGGTGAGCACCAAGCGATTACCGCTTTGGAATGGGGTATTACTCGCGAAGCGCAAGACGAGTTAGCTGCAAGCAGCCATCAAAAACTTGCTGCTGCTTATGAACGTGGTTTCTTTGATGACTTAATCACTCCATTCTTAGGTCTTAACCGTGACAACAACTTACGTGCAGACAGCACAGTTGAAAAACTTGCAAAATTGAAACCAGTTTTCGGTAAAGGCGAAACTGCAACAATGACAGCAGGTAACTCAACTCCGTTAACTGACGGTGCTTCTGTTGTATTACTTGCTTCTGAAGAATGGGCAAAAGAAAACGGTCATGAAGTTTTAGCTTATCTTTCTTTCTCTGAAACAGCAGCTGTGGACTTCATTGGTAAAAATGGCCCTAAAGAAGGTTTATTGATGGCTCCTGCTTATGCAGTACCTCGTATGCTTAAGCGCGCTAATCTTAAACTTCAAGATTTTGATTTCTACGAAGTTCATGAAGCTTTTGCATCTCAAGTACTGTCTACTTTAAAAGCTTGGGAAGATGAAAAATTCTGTAAAGAACGTCTTGGTTTAGATGCACCTTTGGGTTCAATTGACCGCTCTAAGCTGAACGTAAATGGTTCATCTTTAGGTGCAGGCCATCCATTTGCTGCAACTGGTGGCCGTATCTTGGCAACTGCTGCGAAATTGATTAATCAAAAAGGTTCAGGCCGTGCATTAATTTCTATCTGTACAGCAGGTGGCGAAGGTGTTGTGGCAATTGTAGAAAAATAATTTCTGCATTACCCTTTAAAAAATAAGCACCCGAATGGGTGCTTATTTCATTTCTAAGATTTATTTTAATGAAGTGATGCTGCTTTTGCGTCTGGGAAAAACTTATCTTCGATATGGTCATAACACCACTGGAAGATAAAGGTATAAACCAAAATACATAGCGTTAAGCCAATATCTAAAATAAGTGCATCAATGACACTCATCTGTAGCATATAAGCAATCATCGGTACCGTTGCAATCAACAAGCCACCTTCAAAACCAATGGCATGTAAAATCCGCACAGGGATCGTTCTTTCCCAATTATATTTATGCTCTACTTTTTCGAAATAGTGGTTAAAAATCATATTCCAGAAAACTGAAACGACTGCCATAAACACACCGAGTGTTCCGGTTACGTCCATAGGCATATCAAAAATAAAACTTAATGCAATCGCAATGATGACCAATAAAATTCCTTCATAACTGATTGCATGAATAAGCCTTCTCTTGGAAATCAACATTTTTAAATACTCAATAATTACTTGGATAACACGTATTTTATTTTTATAATGTTGATTAATCCAATCAGGTTCTTTCAATTTTTTTGACAGATGAATATTAATCAAGAACAACTACTCATGTTTCAAGCTGTAATTGAAACAGGTTCCTTTTCAGCAGCAGCCCGTAAACTTGGAAAAGTTCCTTCGGCTGTAAGCATGTCTATTGCCAACTTAGAAATTGATCTCGACTTAACCTTATTTGACCGCAAAGGCCGTGAACCTATCCCGACTGATCAAGCACGGGTTCTATACGAAAAAACCTCTCAGCTTTTAATTGAGATGAACCAATGGAAACAACATGCTCACGCGTTAAGTACAGGGTTAGAAGCTAATTTAACTCTTGTGATTGTCTCTGAACTTTTACACACCAATTGGACCGACTATATTTGTCTTTTAGAAAGTCGTTTCCCTGACCTACAAATCAATATTGTATCTGCTCCCCAAGAAGATGCTCTTCAAATGTTATTAGATGGGTCTGCCCAACTTGCACTGATGTTTGAACGCGAACATCTGGACAATAGAGAGCAATTTGTAGAGCTAAAACGTGAGGCTTTAATTCCAGTCATTGCCAAGAACCATCCTTTAGCAATCCAACATCAAGTCTCTTTTGAAGAGATTTTGACTACACGACAAATTGTGGTCGCAAGCCGAGATGAGACTTTAAAACCTGAATTGCTATTTTCGAAACATTATTGGCGTACCGATAATCACCACTCTGCTTGTTTAATGATTTTACGCAATCTAGGTTGGGGTGTTCTTCCTCAAGAAATGTTTAAAGAAAACCCTGAATTAAAAAACAAACTTAAAGTATTGGATTTATTAGATTTCACTCCAAGATTTGAATATTACGTCGATTTAGTCTGGAGTCGAGAAAGTGAACTGGGTGCCGCAGCTAGATATCTCATTGAATATATCCGTAAGCAACGAACGCAGCAGGTGCCTTAAAATTATTTCAATTGAGATGCAGAACCTAAACGTTTTTCTTTGAAATATAACAATTGATATATCGACAGCATGAATAGACTTTGTGCTATAAAGAAAACATAAGATTTATTACTGAAGATGTTGAATATCAATGACTCATACAGCACTTGACCAATTAAAAACATTAACGACCGTTGTTGCCGACAGTAGCGACCTTCATGCAATTCGTAAATTCCGCCCATTAGACGCGACGACGAACCCTTCATTGATTACGGCAGCGGCAGAACAACCAGAAAGTAAAGAGCTGATTGAAGATGCTTATTATCAAGCCAAAGAAGAAGGCTATAAAAATGATGAGTTAATTGAAAGAACCATTGATATTTTGACTGTAAAATTTGGCGTAGAAATTTTAAAACTTATTGAAGGCCGTGTTTCTACAGAAGTTGATGCTGCACTTTCATACAACACTGAAGCCACCGTTCAAAAAGCACATGAATTATGTGAACTTTACAAAGGTTATGGTATTGATCAGTCACGTATTCTGATTAAAATCGCGTCAACTTGGGAAGGTATTCAAGCTGCTAAAGTACTTGAAGCTGAAGGAATTGCTTGTAACCTCACTCTCCTTTTCGGCTTACATCAAGCTCAAGCTTGTGCAGATGCTAAAGTAACTTTAATTTCACCATTTGTAGGCCGTATCTTAGACTGGTACAAAAAGGCTGAAGGTGTAGATGCTTACCCAATCGAAAAAGATCCAGGTGTGGTTTCAGTTAAGAAAATCTACACTTACTACAAACAGCAAAATATTCCAACTCAAGTGATGGGTGCGAGCTTCCGTAGCATTGATCAAGTTCTTGGTCTTGCAGGATGCGATTTGCTAACGATCTCTCCTGGTCTACTTACTCAGCTTGAACAAGATACACGTACAGTTGATGCAGCCCTTGATGCGACTAAATCAAAACAAGCAGAGGCTATTGTTAGACCAGCTCAAAATGAACAAAGTTTTAAAGAAGAACTTAATCATGACTTAATGGCATTCCAACTTTTACAAGGTGGTGTTGATGGCTTTATTAAAGCCCGTGACCAATTAAGTTTTTTATTACGTCAATCTTTTGGAATTGATGCGGAAATTAAACCTTAAAAAACTGCACTTTTCATACAAAATCACCGATTTTTGTTATCATGGCAAAAATCGGTTTTTTATTGGGTTTCTCGTGTTCGGCATAACAGATTTAACAACATATATTATTGGTACATTCTTAATTGTGTTATTGCCCGGCCCGAACTCTCTTTATGTGATGTCTATTGCTTCACGTTATGGTATTAAAACTGGATATATGGGTGCATTAGGTATATTTACCGGTGACCTTATTTTAATGCTATGTACCGTACTAGGTGCAGCTTCTTTATTAAAAGCATTTCCATGGGTATTTGTTATTCTTAAATTAACAGGTGCACTTTATCTCTCTTATTTAGGCTTTAAACTCTTACAAGGCAGTATTCAACGCTGGAAACAACGTAATCAACTACAACCAGAAATGGCTGATTTACCCGCTTTAGATAAAGTTCATCCTTATAAAACAGCACTCAGTATTAGTTTACTTAATCCTAAAGCGATTTTATTTTTCCTATCTTTCTTTGTTCAATTTGTTGAACCCGACTATGCCTATCCCGCTCTAAGCTTTTTAATTTTAGCGGTTATTTTACAGGTGATTAGTTTTAGCTATTTAACGGCATTAATCTTCTCTGGAATTAAACTTTCAGTATTTTTTAAACAAAACCATAAAATTGCAGCCAGTAGTATTTTTTTAGTCGGAATTCTATTCTTCGGATTCGGTCTAAAACTAGCAACCTCAACAATCTAATCATCTTTACCTATCCGTTTATGCACTATAAAGTTAAAACATGATGAGCTGTTAAAATGCCAGCATTCCATCTGTTTTAACTTCATTGAGCACAAAAAATGTTCTGACTTGTCTTACTCCAGGTAAGGCAATAATCTTTTCACTATGGAATCGGTTAAACGCAGCTAAATCTTTAACACGAATTTTTAGAAAATAATCGACTTCTCCAGCAACCAGATAACACTCTAGAACATTTTCCAAATCACCTGATGCTTGTTCAAATGCCTGAAAACTATCTGGAGTTGAGCGATCTAAAACCACACCAACGAGTACTACCGTATCACGCTGTACCATGCTTGGATTAATCCGAGCGCGTACATCCAAAATTGCCCCAATCTTAAAAAGACGCTGAGTATGATTCCAACAAGATGACGTACTTATGCCTACAAGCTTAGCCAATTCGGCATTACTTAAGCGCCCATTTTCTTGTAATGCACGCATAATTTTCAATTCGAGTGGTGATAAATTCTCAGCCTGCTCTTCCATAAAACAATATTCCAAATTTAGTGTTATTTATGGAAGGAATAATATCATTATTTAATATTTTAAAAATATTATTTCCATTTTAGGTTAAAAATAGAAAGCACCTTCTTTAAAAAAATTGTTAGATTTAGCGAGCTGAAAGTAAAGGCAGAAACATTTTAATTTTTCAGGGATTTAGAACATTTAGCTATGCAAAAGATTCTTCAAGATTTTTCAATTCCGGCAGTATTTGCGGGTTTCATTACCTTTCTTATTGGTATTAGTGTTTCGGCTATTTTAGTGATTCAGGCTGCCCAAGCTTTAGGTGCTTCACCTGAACAAATTACCTCATGGTTTTGGGCTTTAGGTTTGGGTCTTGGTTTATCAGGACTTATTCTTTCGTGGAAATTTAAATATCCTGTAGCAACTGCATGGTCAACTGCTGGTCTCGCTTTAATTATTGCAACTGGCGGTGGATATAGCATAAATGACGCAATTGGTGCTTTTTTAGTGGTTGGTTTACTGACTGCTATTTTAGGCTTTTCAGGAATTTTCCAAAAAGCGCTTTCCTATATTCCGCAAAGCTTAACCAGTGCCATGCTTGCAGGTGTTTTACTTAAATTTGGTATTTCACTTTTCGCAAGTTTGCAAAATGATTGGGCATTCGTTTTATCTTTACTCGTCGTTTATATCATTACAAAAAGATTATGGCCGCGTTATAGCATTGTGTTCACAGCACTTGCTGGTGTTTTGCTCTGCCCTGTTTTTTTAGACTTTCATATGCCTACGCTTCACTGGTCTTTGGCTAAACCTGTTTGGATTAGTCCTGAATTTAGCTGGTCAGCACTTTTAGGATTAGCTCTACCACTTTTTGTGATTAGCATGGCTTCGCAATATTTACCCGGTATTGCCATGATTAAAAGTTATGGCTATAAACCACATGTTAACCAACTCATTGGCTGGACTGGTTTAACCCAAGTTTTGCTTGCACCTTTTGGTTGCTATAGCGTTAATATTGCTGCGATTAGTGCAGCTGTATGCCTTGACGATCAAGTTCATCCAGACCCAAGTAAACGTTATATTGCTGGCATAAGCTCTGGTTTTTTCTATGCATTGATGGGACTATTTGCAGCAACACTGACAAGCTTACTCATGTCTTTTCCTCATATTTTTATTGTAGCTTTAGCTGGCATCGCATTACTTAGTACCATTAGCCATAACATTGCACTTGCCTTTGGCCCTGTTGAAGACCGTGAAGCTGCATTATTTACCTTTTTATGCAGTGCTTCAGGTATTCAATTCTTTGGTATTGGCTCAGCATTTTGGGGACTTATTGTCGGTCTTATTGTATTTGTAGTACTTAAATTTAAAGTCAAAAAAAGTTAATAAAAAAGCGTTCATAGCCCCTTTGCCCATGCTATGAACGCTTTTTAGTCTTCTTTTTATAGCTCTCTTACTACCACTGATTTTGCCATTTTGTCATGCCAGCCTTGTTTTTTAGCATCAAATGCGACCCAAAAAAGACCAATACCAAACACTAAAATTGACGGAATATAGCCAAGATATCGGATAATACTCTGCGTAAGAGTAAGCTTATCACCTGTTTTCTCATCTAAAACTTTTAATCGCATCAATCGTTTACCTGGAGTACCTGCAAAATACAGCCAACATAAAACTGAATACAATATAGGAAATGCATAGTTCACAATTAAATCGAACCAATAATTTTGTGGCTTAGTACTTAAACCTGTGGCAAAGACTAAGTCGTAATCCCCTTGATAAAAAATCCATGCTGCAGGAATAACAGCCAAAAAAAGAATAAGAGTATCAATGATCATTGCACCAAATCTTAACCAGAACCCTGCATACTCATATTTATAAGTCATGCCCACCTCGCTTTGTTATTGTTTATTTAATAGCTAAAAACGCTTTTACAATTTTACTTTTATCCTAAATGAAACTTTTTTATTTTTAAATACTTAAATAAATTTAAAATATTCAAGTTTTATATTTTATTGTAATAATTTCGATAAAAAATACGTTATTACATCAATATTCATCATAAAAACTCATTTAATCATTTAGAACTGAAATTTTTGTTTCAGTTCTATTGAAACAGTTTTTAAACAATTAAAAATACAAATATATATTATATCTACTTCCAGAATAAAATATCTAATTTAAATTCTTTTTTTAATAACAATGCTGCAAATAATAGAGCTAATCCAATAATAATTAAAAAAACACTTAAAGTGACTAATCCATAAATAATAGCTACACTGCCTAATATAGCTAAAACATAAAATATAATTACACTGAATGTCGGCATTTCAATTTATTCCACTACTTAAAATAAAAGCAATTTATTCTATCGAGTTTATAAACGTTTGCTGTTTTCAAATGTTGGCTACACTATTAATTTGTATCATCATACAATAATCATGTTATTAAACTTATTTAGTGTTACTTTGTTTTAATAACAAGTGAGGTAGTTCACATAACTTTTCATTTAATTTCAAAGTAATGTTTTTCAGTAACGAGCTTAATTTTTAGATTTTTATATAAGCGTTCTTTTGAGTCTTCGAGTGAAGGAACAACTTTTTCTGCAAATTTATCTTCAGTCATGAGTCTGGCATATGTTTTATAGCCAATGACTAACTTTTCGGGTTCTTTACCTGTGTGACGAAACTCTTCTAGAAGTTTATTGATTTTCTTTGCTGTTAAATCAGCCATCTTTCTCTCTCCCCCTTAATTTACTATTTTGTTATACGTTTTCTATATGACAGAAATATGAACAGTAATTTTTTGTAATTTTCATGTAAATATTATCGATTATTTAGCAATACCACCTAAACGCCATATCAACCAATAGGAAAATAAACACAAGCTCATGATTTAAAATAAATTTATTTAATTTTTCTTTACTATGAACGAATAGATGTTTACCGAGAATGAAATATGTTAATCTTTAATTAATAAATGCTTCATACATATAACAACTGTAAATAAGAGGAATAACATTATGAATTACCAACATATTATTGTACCAGTCGATGGTTCGGAAATTTCGTTAGCGGCAGCAAGACAAGCAGCTCATATTGCAAAAGCTTTTGGGAGCAAATTGACCGCTATTAGCTTAGTTGCGGTAGATCCTTTTAGCGGTGTAGATTTTTATTACATCTCACCTGTTGTAAAAGATTATTTTGTTGAAGCACGAGCAAATGCAGAAAAAACACTCGCAACAGTAAAAGCTTTATGTGCCGAAGAAGGTATTGATGCCGAAACTCAAATCATCCAAGGTGAAATTTCTTCAGATGGCATCCTTAAAGCGGTAGAAGGCTTAGGTTCCGATTTGATTGTGATTGGTTCTCATGGTCGCAAAGGCTTCCAAAAGCTTATCTTGGGTAGTTTTGCTCAAGATGTTTTAAACAGTACCAAAATTCAGGTATTGGTTGTAAAAGAATAAACTTTTTTAAATCCAAAAACCCAATCGTTGGATTGGGTTTTTTAATAAAATAGATTGCATAAATTTTACACTAATCAAAAATCCATATAGAATAGTTTCTTATTCTTTCAATTTCGTGAGTCACGCCAATGAAGTAAGTCTTTTTTCTCATCAATTTTTCTTTTTTTGATGTGCAAAATAGACTATTTTTTTGTGATTTAACGTCTTTGCTTAAAACTACTTTTCCTATTTTGTACATCCTGTATTTATGAGGTTTTTTATGACTCAGCAGGCATGTGTAATAGCACAACTTTCTTTAGAATTTTCATCTAAAGTTATATTTCAACAACTAAATTTTAGTCTTGAATCGCATCAAGTATCTGCTTTAATTGGCCGTAATGGTCAAGGCAAATCTTTGCTTATGCAAATGTTAAATCAGACGCTTAAATCAGATTTAGTTCTGACATCTGGGCAAATATCTTGGCATGTAAAGCATGCATATTTACCTCAGTTGCATCGTTTAACAGCACAGACCATTGCCGAAGCATTAGATATCTTAGATGTTTATCACGCTTTTAAAAGAGTTGAACAAGGTGTTGCCAACTTTGATGATTATGATTTGTTAGAAGGTAAATGGGATCTGCCCACCTTATGGAATAATTTATTGGAGTCTGCGGGTTTACCAACAGATTTAGACTTTCCCGTGAAAAATCTAAGCGAAGGTCAAAAAACCAAATTGGCATTAAGCTGTTTATTTCTAAAATCAGATCATTATTTGCTACTTGATGAACCCAGTAATCATTTAGATCAGGAATCTAGAAAATGGTTAATTGATCATTTGAGGAAACACCCAGCAGGTGCGCTTATCATTAGTCATGATCGTAGTTTACTGAATGAAGTAGACCATATTGATCATTTGAATGAACATGGTTTACATCACACAACGGGAAACTATGAAAAATTTTATGACCAATATCAAACTCATGTTGCAGCTTTAGAGCAATCTATTCAACAAGGCCAACGTGATGTTAAACACATGAAGCAAAAGCAGCATGAAGTATTAATGAAAGCTCAAAAACGTGAACGTGCAGGAAATAAATTACGCGAATCAAATTCTCAAGCCAAAATTTTGCTCGATTTTAAAAAGGAACAAGCAGGCCAAAGTATTGCTGCTATACAGTCTCAGCATCAACGACAAATTTCGAACAGTCAAAATGATTTAACAGACAAAAAAATGCGTCTTGAAACCGTCAAGCCACAACAGTTTGTCTTCCCTACTTTTCATAAGAAATCTGGAGAAATTCTTCGAATTAAAAAACTCAAACTGAAATATGGAACGGAAAAACCCATAGATTTAGCTGTACAGGCAGCCGAAAAAATTCACATAACGGGTCAAAATGGTATTGGCAAATCGACACTCCTTAAAGCAATTCAACCTCAAAACAAACAGCCCTGTGACAGCATTCACTTATTTGTAGAGTGCTTTTATCTGGACCAAAACTTTAGCTTTTTATGTAATGAAATGACGGTGATTGAAAATCTAAGCCACATGAATAGTGAGCTTTCAGAACTAGAATGGCGAAATCTATTGGGTCAACTTCGAATTCGTGGTGATAAAGGTATCCAACTATTATCCCAGCTAAGTGGTGGTGAAAAACTAAAAGTAGCTTTATTGGCCCTTAGCCAGATACATCCTACACCTGAACTTCTTTTATTAGATGAACCAGAAAATCATTTAGATATTGAATCTAGAGAACTATTAGCTACCGCTATTCAAAGCTATGAAGGCGCTGTATTGCTCATTTCACATGATCAAACGTTTGTTGAAAGTTGCGGTATAAGTGAGTCATTTTCTTTGACCGAATAGTTTTTATTCAGACTATTTCTTCAAATTTACTAGTTCTCATTTGAGAGCTAGTAAATTTGATTAATTCTTATTTTTTTACTTTATTTAAGAGTTCGAGATCTAAATTATATTTCACAGTTTTATTTTTACGAGCACTATTCCGCATTTGATAAACTTGAATAATATAATCCCCATCGGCTGGTAAAATAATTTCTCCTTTAAAACCTACAGTTGAGCCAATCAATAATGCTTTATCTTTACCGGGCTTTGTACCAGGCGCAAAAATATTAACATAGGCTAAATTACCAAGACTATTAATATCGAATTTTAATATTTGTTCATTCTTTGCATAAATTCTATACCGCACATCATCATAGCCCTGAAATTTTCCAGTCAAATTGGTATGTGTTGAACCTTGTAAAAAATTAACTTTTTGCTCAACATTTTTAGCATAAACAGTAAATGCACTCGTTGAGATAAATGCAGATAACAATAAAGTTTTAATGATCTTTTTCAATTTCTTGGCCTCAAAATAACTATTAAATTATTATATTAAAAATTATTTTTTTAAATTTTAATTTATGTATTAGATTAATAAGTAATAGTGGTTTTTTATAAATAGTAACAAATAGAGGTATCTCAAAAATTTACTATTATTAATTCTGAGATACCCTTCTTAGAAAGTATTAGAAACGATAGCCTACCCCTAAATAGGTAATCAGTGGGTCAATATCAACTTTTGTTGTAGCATGTATTAAGCGAGTACCTGTATTTTGATTGACTACATCAATTTGGGCATTATTGCTTAACTTTGCATAAGACACAGAAGCAACCGTATACCATGAATCGTTAAAGTCATAGGTAAAACCCGCTGTAAAAATAGGTGCTATTGCATCATCTGCATCGACATTAACTACCATTTTTCCGCTCGATTCTTTTCGGTCTAAAGCCGCTCCAGCTTTACCATCCAACACATTTTGGATCATATGGCCTGCGGAGACTAAATCAGAGCGAATTCCATCATTAAGTTTAATATCATTAAAATGCGCATACATTAAACCTGCTCCAATATAGGGTCTAAACTTATTCACTCCGCTTCTACCAAATTGATATTGCGCTTCTATGGTTGGTGTCCATGCTCGAATAGATGCAGCTTTAGATTTATTGCCTAAGTTGGTAATTGGAATCGCTTGACCTAAAGTAAAGCCATCAGGGAAAAGGTATTTCACCAAGTCATTCGGAGACATTGCGACTCCGCTTAATGGCGCTAAGATTTCACCTTTCCCTTTAATATCTACTTTAGGTGGAATTCCGCCAATAAATTGTAAAGACACATTATCATTCAGATAATAGTTAAATGTTAAACCTAGTGTGTCTACATCATCAACTTCCAGTCCTGCATCTTGCTGTTGCCAGTTTTCCAATCCCTCAATTCGCGCTGTACCAGCAACTTCAGCTAGAATATTACCCTTACCGTCTGTAAGTTGATCTTGGATTTCGGGTTGGGCTAGAAACTCTGTAAGGGTTTCTTTTAAGTTCCAAACCTCTCCACCCATATCAGTCATAGTAGCATTAGGATCAATAGAGTTTAAAAAGCTTGTTGTTGAAATAGTACCAACTTTAGCTTCTGTTCCATTTTTAACAGCAGTATTAATATTAAATGGATTAGCTTTACCCTGTGGCATTACGTGTAACCAACCAGCAGAGACAGAGAATCTTTTAAATTCCTGCGCATAACTCATGCTCGTGATTACAGATAATGAACTCAATATTGCTATTTTTATTACTCTTTTTTTCATTTTTATTCCATCCTAGAAATATATTGCTGATTTTGCAATATAGATATGGAATATAGCCAAGTTGCCTTTTTTATCAATAAGTATAATTTTTAAACAAAATTGATTTAGATAAATCTATCAATTTATCTCATTAATTACATGAAATAGTTATCTAATTTTTCTGACGAATGGCAAAAATAAAAGTATAAATAATTTAACAATCGGTAAAATAATTTAAAATTAAAAATAGTCTCATTTTAATAATCGCTCGCTTTTTTGATTGATGCACTTAAATAGAATTTATGTCTAAATTTAACTCCACGCTTTACCGCGATTACGACAAAACTTAAAGAAGTTAACTTAATTTAAAAAATTAAAGCGTATGATTAATCAATAAATCAGGAAGAGTCTTTAATGAATATTACTATTCGTGACGAACGAAATGAGGATATCGAAGCAATAGAAAAACTAACGAGAGCAGCTTTTCAAAATGCTGAGCACACCAGTCACACCGAGCATTTTATTGTTAATAGTTTAAGAAACCACGGACAACTTACAATCTCGCTCGTGGCGATTGAAGATAGCGCTATTGTTGGGCACGTTGCTATTTCTCCCGTTCAAATAAGTTCTGGCGAAATGGGTTGGTATGGTTTAGGCCCTATTTCCGTTTATCCAAATAAACAAGGGCTTGGTATTGGCTCGCTTCTGATAAAACAATCACTAGAAAAATTAAAAAAATTAGATGCAAAAGGATGTGTCTTACTGGGTGATCCCAACTATTACAGCCGATTTGGCTTTAAAACCTATCCCGAGTTAATTTTGCCTGGTGTACCGAGTGAGTATTTCCAAGTTTTGAGTTTCTTAGAAAATATTCCTAAAGGCGAGGTAAGCTATCATGAGGCATTTAATGCAACGCAATAATAAAAAGTTATCGTCTTTCAAAAGAAAACTCCTAAAAATAGGAGTTTTCTTTTTTGTTTACTCTGAGCAGTATTTATATAAATGATCTAGTTTTATTTAACGCGCTCAATCTTAAAAACTTCTATATCGGTAGGTTTAATTCGATGTGCATCCACCTCTCCTACAACACGTACTTTATCCCCTGCTTTTAGTTGTAGAGGCTTCCACAAGTCATCATCAATTTCGATTCCAATTGAACCTGTAGCATCTTTAAACTCGAAATGATCACCAGCAATATGCTTTACGATCGTACCCGTCAAAGTTACTCCAGATTCATCAGCCAAAGTTTTTGCTTTAGATACTGTGACTACATTTTTTGTCGCTTCTTTTATTAATGTAGCATCGGGTTTAGCCAATACCGCATTACTACTCAATAAAGCCAATCCAGTGAAAGTTGCTAAGAATATTTTTTTCATTACCATGACCTAATTTTAATGTTCTTAGTTATATAAACAAATTCTTTTAAAGTTATAGATTTAGCTTTTGTGATTTTTTGTATCTTATAAGAGAGTTTCTTTAATCATATCATGTAGAAACACCAAAGAATTTCTTTAGGTTGTCTTTTCCAAAAACACTTTTATAGCCTTTAGTTTTGTCGTGAATTTACTTAAGAAAGCGTGTTTCTTAAGTAAATTAAACTCAGCATTAAAATATCACTTAATTGTTAAGCAACAAGTTGGCCTAAATTCAATAAAATATTTATGGCTTCTGTCTCATCCTCTGTTTGCCCAACAATCATTCTGTCATATGAAATTCCACCAATCTCAATATAAATTTTTGGATGAGGAAGCTGAGGGATATAAACTTTGAGCGGTTGATAAAGAGCAAGAAGATAACCAAATGAATCATAAGGATAATGATCATCTTTTAATGTTTTCTTTATCACCATGTAAGTGTTTAAAATATCTAGAATAAAACCATATTCATTTTCAGAATGAAATTTAGCGTCCATACTCACCTCCTTGATTAATTAATATTTTTATAATCAAATTTAAAGGTTAAATTTCTGATCTGATGGCATTTGAACCAATTTACTTTAAATATAGAGCTATATTTAAAATGATTCGTGTTGCATTTAAATATATTTAAAACCTAGCATATTAGTCAACATATTTTGAACAGTGCCATTAAAAATAAATATTGCGAGTTACAAATCACACTTTTGGATAAGAATAAAAAGATATAAAAAAGCCCATCTTACGATGGGCTTCGAAATTCATTTGGATTATGAATCTTTGTCCATTGAATGAGGAGTCGTCGTTTTATCTTGCTGTTTTGTATCGTTTTCACCTTGGCAAGCGCTCACACTTAAAGAAATAATGGCAGCTAAACCCAAAGTCGCTATAATTTTTGTCATATTTCACCTCATGAATAGTTCAGATAGTGAGTTAATAAATACTTTTTATTAGTTTGACGATCAGCATAGGTTTCTAGGCTTTTTTGTAGATTTAACGCAAAAATGTAAAGCTCTTTAGGTTCACCTTTAAATATCAACTTAAAGTTTGATCATTAAACATTAACTGAGTGTCTGAGCGTTTTAATGAGTAATTCATATAAGTGATCTACAGCCTTCGACTCTAACGATGACCTACTCCGATAAACAGCAGCCTCCATAGGCTCTAAAGGTCCAAGGCCATGATCAGCCCCTAATATGGTTAAATGCTCAGGTGCACTACATTGTGTAAACACAGCAATTGCTAAACCACTTTCAACTGCGGCAATTTGGCCTGCTAAACTTGAACTGTTATACACCACACGGTAACGGCGCCCTTGTAATGCTAAGGAATGAATAGCACTCTTTTTGGCTTGGCTTGTACTTTCATAAACTGCAATTGGAAGTGGATCTTCTCGCCAGAGTTCAAACTGTGGAGAGCCTACCCATACCATTGGTTCATGAAATAAAAGTGTTCCTTGACGAGCGTTATCTCTCGAAATTAATGCCAAGTCGATATCACCACTTTCGACCTGTGGTATTAACGAAGTGGACTGCTCACAGATCAATTCAATTTCAACACCGCCATAACGTGGTGCGAAACGTTTGAGTACGGGCGTTAAATATTTAGCAGCATAATCATCGGGTACTCCAAGGCGTATACGCCCCTTTAATTCATCTCCGTGAAATGCCATTTGAGCTTCAGCATGCAAGTCGAGAATACGGCGTGCATAACCTAAAAGTAGTTGTCCTTGAGAAGTTAATTCAATTTGTCGGTGAGTTCGGATTAAAAGTTGACAATGGAGAGCTTCTTCTAATTTTTTCAATTGCATGCTAACAGCAGATTGCGAACGATATAGCTCCGGTGCTGCGTTTGATAATGAGCCTGTATCAACCACCGTAACAAAGCACTTTAACCAATCAATCTGTAAGTTTTTTATATTCATTACAATTTATCTATTCGATTTTCAAATAGTATATAAAAGAATTATGCGCTTTTCTTTATCTATTCTCTCTCCCATACTGAAATCAGAAAAAGTTAAAAAAATTCATTTTTCTTAAAGAGACTATTCGTGAATTAATTGCTAACTGAACAAAACATGAATAGCTGTACTTACTAATAATTTCATCACTTCGTATTTCTTAGGTATTACGCACTAGGAGGAGGTTTTATGCGCCTAAATAAACAGATGCTTGCATCACAAAGTGCAACATCCGCTTTTGTTTTACTCTGGGGTAGTGCCGCAATTTTTACTCGATGGGGACTTGATAATGCCTCACCTATAGCATTATTAATTCTACGTTTTTCTACTGCTTTAATTGTTCTGTTTATACTGGCTATTTTTAGAAAAAGACTCTTACCCAAACATGGAACCCGAAAGCAAGTTCTGCTTACTGGGCTACTCATTATTGCTGGGTATTCAATTTGCTATTTCAAAGCGATGGCCCATGGCGTCACTCCTGGCTTAATGGCAACAATTATGGGAATACAACCCATTTTAACGCTTTGCCTTCTTGAAAAGAATTTACAAAAAGAAAGGCTAGTCGGTTTACTCATTGCTTTAGCCGGACTCATTCTTTTAGTCTGGAAAAGCCTAACAATGTCCTTTATTGCTCCAATCGGCATATTCTTTGCCTTGGCTGCCCTGATCTGTATAACCTTTGGGGCCATCATGCAAAAGAACATTCAACAACCCCCTACAGATGTCTTACCGCTACAATATGTAATTAGCCTTATCGTCTGCTTATTTATAGTTCCCTTTGAACATTTTGAAATAACATGGAATTCACAACTGATTATTTCGGTCTTATTTCTTGGAATTTTAATTTCTGTAGTTGCTCAGCTTTTACTTTATCGGCTTTTAAATCAGGGCAATATTGTAAATGTGACAAGCTTGTTCTATTTGGTTCCCATTGTTACCGCACTTTTAGATTTTCTAATTTTAAAAAATAAGTTACCACTGGCAGGCATAATAGGAATGATTGCAATTTTGTTTGGCTTACTTCTCGTATTCAAAAAGAAATAGTTCTTAAAATTATAGATATAAAACCCTCGCGCGAGGGTTTATGTTTAAGTAAAAATTTAGCCCAATTTTTTCCAGTCAGTACCAATTTGAGCTAATGCAGGTAATTCATCACTATTAAAAACATTAAAATTTTGGTCAACAGCAAATCGATGGATGGGCATAGAATCAGCTTCCGTTTTCTTAAAGAAACTGAAGTTTTCAGGAGGATGATAATTGCCAGCTTCTGTAGATTTTGTTGCTGTTCCTGACGGTATATGAATATAACTTTGACACTCTACTTCAACATTCTTTCCAGCAAGATCTTGATATGAAAATTTCATGTTTCAATCCTTTTTAAATTTTTATGATTGAGAAAAACTTAACATGCTATTTGAGTAGATAATGGAAACTTTTTTCAACTAATTGTTTAAATGTGTATATTTAGTTAAAACAAGCATATTGATTAAAGATAACTATCGTAGTCCAAAATGCTTCTGCCGAAACTCACAATCCCAATACTTTAAAAGCACGCTCATCAAGTTCTTTAAGCTCTTCAAGCGTATATAAACGTCCTTCCGGATCAAAGAACTTATCAAAATCGAACTGTCCTTCTTTATATAATTGATACCTTTTAGGTCCTAGCCATTCTTTTTGAAAGAATGCATCTGTTAATTTAAAAAACTCTTTAAATGATGTATTTGCATCTAATTGTCCCATTAATTGTGCTCGTTCATCTTTAGGAATATCCTTAAATTTTCTTTCATCCATAATAAAAGCCCGACTTCCAACGAGCTGACCATCCTCGTGAGTAGGAATTAAAATACTGCGGCAATGGGGATGCAAAGGCGGAACTTTCTTTGTAGGGTCGTTAATGTCCCAGACACTACTATCAAGTGAAGCACATGTTTTCGATGTTCTTCCATCAAGAACACTTACAAATCTGACATATTCAAACTTTAATTGCTTATAGCTATTTAAATATGCCTGATTAGATATATGGCTTCGAATTGTACGTACAGTTCGTTCAATATCTGCTTTAGTACTATTTAGTAGCCCATCTTCATATTTAAGGCGTTTGGTTCCATGAATACGCTGAACAATTTGCAGGGTTGTAGCACCATTGTTAAAACCATCCCGAATCGCATATTCGACTCTTTGACGAGCTATCTCAGCAATTTTAGAGAGTAACTCATCCACCAATGCTCCACCTGCTAAAGGAACTCGCTTAGCAGCTTTATAAAGCTGTTCACCTTTTAACTCTTTATGTTGACCACCAAAAATTTTTGACATATACCTAGCTTCATAGACAGCCAATGCCACAGCAGATATTGTAAAAGTATCAGTGAGAGCTTCATTAATCGCCTTAAACCACTGAGAAACTAATGTACGTATCGCTCTTAAATTGGCTGTTGAATAGATTCCACCAGCCAATGCTGCTTTTTCCTTTTCATTTAGCTCATCTAATAAGTTAGCTAAATTAGCAAGCATGTTAATCGTTTCAGAATTAAATAAATTAAGAAGTTCATTGACCGATCTTGATGAAGCTCGATATAGATAGGCCTGATGTTGAGTCAGGATATCAAAAAGTGTTTTTTGATGAAGATTAGCCATAAAAAATTACCTCTATATAAGTGCTTTTTTATTGTTTTGTATTTGCCTATCTCACCTTATGCAATTTGCTATTTATTGATATTTTCAGTATCTCTAGAACAAGTTATGACTAACAAGCACACCTACGTAAAATTATTTAGCTAAAAGCTCATCCTTGTAATGCATATCTTTAATAAGCTTGTCTCTTGTCTAATCTAAATAGGCTCTTTGATGCTGACTAAAACAGCATTGCTCGGAATACTTTTAAGTATTTTCTTTTGCTGTTTCAGCCATTCTTTATAAAATTTTTTATCAGATTGCTCCGAAAAACTGTCTTTATGTCTGTTACAGGAAGCGACATCCGTATTTCCAGATTGCACACACGGCCAATTATTTAATTGGGGAGTCAAAACAGCATTACTCATTAATGAAAGTTCTTCTAATCTAATCAAATTCATCCCTATTTCCTTACTGAACTCTAATATCTTGATTCATTGATATATTTATTTGAACTTCTTTCTTGAAGATTTTCTAAATGGCTATCCTTCTATTTCCAAAAATAATCCAACCATGAGCCTAAAAACAAATACCACACCCTCAAAAATGCAAAGTGCAAATTTTGTGTTTTGATTTATAAAAGATGTAACTTGTTATAGAAATGAATAAATTGAGTCTAAATAGAATGAGGAAGATATTTGGAATGTTTTCTTCTTTGTTACTTCAATTTCAGATATACTGAACTTAGTATGAGATGAGCCTTATATAGTTCATTGCTAGATCAATGAACGACTAAGCCCTTCGCTTTCGAGCAAGGGCTTTTTTAATGCCTATAATTTAAGAAAACTTAGCTTATATGAACTGTTCGGTCGACCATTGGTTTGCCTTTATAGAGCAGGTCTGTTAGATTGGTCTTGTTCATTAACTCCTATTGTCGATGAATACTGAGCCTGATTCGTAGCATCAGGCTTTTTTACACCTAAAATTTATACAACCGTATCATCTTATTTTTAACCAAGAGCCAACTTCTTTTAGCACATCAACTAAACCGTTTAATTTCTTACCATCTTCAGTCAATGAATATTCAACTTTAACAGGAACTTCTGCAAAAACTTCTCTGTTAATAAATCCCTCTTCTTCAAGAAAACGTAATTCTAAAGTTAACATTCGTTGAGAAATATTAGGTATTGCGCGTCTTAGCTCATTAAAGCGCATAGGTCTTTCGATAAGAAATGAAATAATTAACATTCTCCAGCGACCACCTAATACTGTCATTGCTTCTTCTACGGAGCAGCCAGAAATATTATCTTTCATTGTTTAATTAGGTATAAAAAATATACCTATATAACAAAATAGTGCCTAATTTACAATCTATACCTAGTGGTAAATAATAGTTTTTTATCACAAAAAGACTGGCTTATATTATGGAATATAAAGAAGTTGCTAAAAAAACGATTAATCATTTGTACTCAGCACATGCATCTATTCGTACCTCAGGCATTGATCCTCAAATAGTTGCTTTAGCTGAGTTATATGTGTCACAAATCAACGGCTGTGCTTACTGCTGCGCCTTTCATGCTCAAGAATTAAGAGATATGGGAGTGAGCCAAGAAATAATTGATAAAATTCCGGGTTATAAACATTCAAATGCCTTTTCAAAGAAACAACATCTTGCTCTTGAACTTGCGGAGGCAGTCACTTTTCTATCTGACAAAATTGAAACTGTAAAAGCTCATTTAGCTGAATATTTTAGTGAAAGAGAGATTGTAGAATTAACAACCAGCATTTCGCTTATGGGAGCATTAAACCGGCTCAGAATTACTTTAGGTGATAAAAGTTAATCTATTCTCTTCCTAATATGAAAAAGCCCTGATTATTCGGGGCTTTTAATGATTTTTGAGAAAGTTTAATAAAAATTGAAAGCACTATTTTGACGATAAAAATAATTTCTTTTCGATTGCTCGGCGATTCACCAGCCCTTGCAACCGCTTACCACCAGCATTGACCCAGACATCAAACTGGTTTGCAGCCTCTTGGTAATCACCTGAATTTAAATTTTTGAGCAAAGTCGAGTTTTTAAAAGCACCTACCCCAATGTTATACGTTAGAGAGACTAGTGCATCGAATTGATTCTGCTTTAAAGGCACTTTTACAGAACTACTTACTGCGCGCTCAAATATTTTTAAATCATGCCGCATATAGGTTTGAGCCTGTTCAAGAGAGCATCGGTCTCCTTCACTTACACGCTGACCATTAGGATATCGCGTCGTGCCATATCCAATAGTCCAGACCCCAGTACCATCATCATAAGCACTGAGTTTTAATCCTTCAAAATCACAGATTAGGTTTACACCTTCTAAGCTAAGAGACCCCTCATCAACAGCGATGCCTATCAATTCATCGCCATGATCAATTGCAGTAGCAATCTGATCCGCTGCTGCATCTTGCTGAAGCTTGGCAGTAAAAAATTTGCGGAGATAATCCAATATTTTTTGCATTTAATGCCCTGTCATCTTACTTTTTCTCTGTAACCCAAAGCGTAATATACCCTTGAACCACAGGCTGTCCATCCGCTCTATAAGCGTCAACTTTTATTTGCATATCCCCAACTTTCCACTCGTGATCAATTGTTGCAACTAATTTAATATCAGAATCTGCCTTAGCGACATAATTTACGCTCATACCTTTGGGTAGCCATCTTAAATGTTGAGGTACTGATGCTTCAGCTAACACGCCCATGACAAACTCCAAACCATTACATATGGCAATAACGTGTACCGTCCCGATATGATTTTCAATTGATTTATTTTTTTTGATTGAGGCTTCGCACACGTTTAAATCTAATTTTTGGATAATTGGATTCACAGTCTGAAAATATGGAGCAACTCGACTAACAATTTTTGATAATAGTGTTAATCCGCCTGGTACAGTTTTCAAAGTCCTAAACGCGAGCAGAACATCATTGACAGGGGGAACAGCTTTGTTTTTGATTTTATTGGTTAATGTAGAAATATAATTACTCATAGCTTTACTTCAATTCGAGAATAAATCATTCAATGAATATATATGTACCCACCTCTACACTCATTGCTTCGTTCTCAATTTTTTGAGTCATTAATGATAATGATTAAATAACCTCGAACGTATCGTACTGCTCAGATAGAAATTCAAAATATTAAAAATGCCCAATATTGAATTGGGCTTTCCATTATTCTTCAATTTCGATGGGATCACCATCTTCAGGGCGAATGTGTCGCTCACCATCATCGGCCGGATCTACACTCGAGCCATCTTTAGTAATAGTGTTATACAACTCATCCTCTTTTTTATCATCGATAAATTCTTCATCGGCAAAATCAAGAGGCTCTTCATCATCGTCAAAATTTAAGGGTTTTTCTTCATCTATCATGAGATTCATCCTCTACTTAACTTGTGTCATTCCATGCTCAAATAATTAACGGATACATTCAACACTAAACACTCATCAATTGTGTAACTGACACTTTAAGATACGTTTTAGTTTTTTTTATTTTCAAGATGGTTCAAAATACTACTAATTTTTAAAAGTAAGTAACCAAACAGTAGTCCATTAAATATAATAAAAAGACCTATTGTGACCATTTGTGTAGACCATACGTGAATAATATCTAAGTTATCATTTCTTGTTTCGACTTGCCCATAAGACAAAATAAAGGCTATTCCCAAAACAATTCCAAATAGAATTACACACCACGCCACAACCTTTGTAGGTTTACTTTCATTATGAGGCTTCTTTGCTTCACTCATATTTTTTCTTAAACTCTTATAAATTTACTTACTTTTTATAATAATTTCACATTCTTTTAAAGTTTTGTTTATGTTAGGTTTTGATAGCAATGTAACTAATTTTTATATTTTGTTTATCTGTAAATAAACTGTCTTATTTACTCTATAGAATGAAATGTTGCATTTCCTTTCGATGGAACCAACTATTTTCAATACGCCCTGTAACTAGAGAGCAAATTTAAAATACCTTAACAATTCTAAATTTGCCCTCACGTTTAAGAAGGAATCATTTATTTCGCCTGAAATTTCATATTGAATTTTCTTGCTTGTTTTCTTACTTCTGGATTCGTAGGTAAAGCAAATGGACTTGCACGCCAGATCGCCTTTTCAATACTTGTTTTAAATTTTTGTTCTTCTTTATCTAAAAAGATGATTTGCTCAATTTCTCCACTGTCACTTAGAAATACTTTAACGCTTGCACTCATACCTGAAGAAGACTTTGGAATATCCCATATTTTAAAAATATTCTTTTGATATTGTTTTTTATATTTTTCAGCTTCTGAACTAATTTTATTATCAGTCACTTGAACAGGAATAACTTGTTTGTGACCAGTAGTACACCCAACTAATAAAAATAAAGAAGCAATAATAGTGAAATTTTTCATTTTAAATACCTTTTTTCAATAATTAAAATTTAACAGTTTAAAAATTAAAAAACCACCCGAAGGCGGTATTAATCATTGATTATCTCTAATCAGCAAAGGTAGTAAGCTGTGCTTATTCCACCTTTGCTTAAATGAATGCTTTATTTTTCTTTAAAACGGAACTTCATAGCGAAAATTCATATTTGAGTTTTCTGGCACATTATAGACATCTTGATCAGTTAAAATTCCGTGTTCAGGTGTTTTAAAACTATTAAATGCTTTATTTTCTGGAGTAATTGGAGCGTTAGTTAAATAATTTTCTTGAGAATTATATGTAGATGAAGCACAACCCATCAGCCCCAAACCCAATAAAGATATAACTAAAAATGTCTTCATAAATTTCGCCCACTGTTATAAAAACCACACAATTTAACAAATTGAGAGGTTATTGTCACACCAAAACTATTTAGAAATACTTAACAATAAATATAAAAGAAGTATTTAAGGTGGAGAGATTCTTTGCAGGAATTTGGAAATTCTATATCGCCATTTAATTGTCATGCACTATAAGAGCCATGATGGTAGCTAATATTAAGAGTAACGGTATATATACTTTTAAATAAACTCTTCTATTAAAATTTGACTAATTGCATCTGTCATTACATTTTGTTCGGAAGCTTTATAGAGCATAAACTCAACATTTGGAAGTACGGGTAAATCATAGTTTGAGTTAATAATTTGAATATTATTATTTAAGGAAGATCTATTTAAACATGATATTACTAGACCAGCCTCGATTGCGGCAACAATACCTTTTACTCCTGTAGCTGTGTGTGCAACATAAAAAGGAATTTTCTCTTTCTGCAAAATTTCTTCGGTAAAATTTTTCAAAATGCAGCCCAAAGACATTGTCACAATAGGGATAGGACTATTCTGAAGTTCGAACTCATGAGACTTAATCCAGAATAAAGGCTCTTCAGATAATTTAATGGGCTGAATATCTTTTTCTATTGTTTCACCAATATTCATATAGATAGCCAAATCATAAATATTTGAAAAGAAATTATCTTTAATATCAGAACTTTTCATGATTGAAATATGCAGCTTTAAGTTTGGAAATTTCTTTTGGATTCTTTTTAAAATAATTGTTAAGTCATTTGGTCTAAAATAATCTGTAATTGCTATTCTAAACTCTCCAGAAATATCGACTCCTCTTATTTTGTCCAAAGCCATAGAACATGACAGTAGGATATTCTCGGCTTCTGCCAATAAAATCTCCCCTTCAGTTGTTAGACATGAACCTTTTCGGTCTCTAATCATTAATTTTTTACCAACAAACTCTTCTAATTTTGAGATCTGCTCGCTAATGGTTGAATTAGAGAGATTTAATTTAGAAGAAGCTAACGAAATAGTTCCAGACTGAGCGACGACAACAAAAGTTGAAAACAAAGTGGTATCGAAATATCTCATCTTCGGAAAACCCGTAATATGTATTCATATAATTTCGATTTTAACAAATAAACTTAAATACTAATATCGGAGAAATAGAAAAATTCTTACTCCTATTTAAAAAGGAAAATCTTATGAATCTCGACTTTCAAAATGAGGTTGCTATTGTCACTGGCGGAGGCACTGGTATTGGTCAGGCTATAAGTAAACTGCTTGCAGAGAAAGGTGCTTCGGTAGCCATTATTTATTCTAAAAGTGAAAAAGAAGTTTTAGAGACTATAGATGAAATCACAAAAAATAATGGAATCGCTTTTGCGATAAAAGCTGATATTTCAGCAGAGGGCGAAGTCAAAACAATGATTGAATCTGTCGTAAATAAGTTTGGCAAAATTAATTATCTTATTAATAATGCTGGCATTACAAAACAGCTTCAATTTGATGATTTAGATGCTGTAACAGATGAGGTTTGGGATCAGCTTATCTCTGTTAATCTGAAAGGTACCTTTCAATGCAGCCGAGCAGCCGCACCATTTCTTAGGCAGAACACAAACAGTGCTATTCTTAATGTTGGAAGCATCGCCGGTGAAACAGGATATGGTTCTTCATTGCCCTATGCTGTTTCCAAGGCTGCTGTTCATGGCTTAACAAAATCTTTAGCGCACGCATTAGCTCCCTCAATTCGGGTTAATTGTATTGCACCCGGGCCGGTTGCTACTCGATGGTGGGCTGGCTATGAAGATAAAATGAATTCACTTTTTGGAGACCTCCCCTTAAAGCGAATTTCTACTCCAGAAGATATTGCTCAAACTGCTCTCATGTTATTAAAAGCAGAATCTATTACGGGACAAATATTAAAATTAGATAATGGACAAACACTCTGAAATTGAAAATTTTAGATCTCATTTTATATAAAGTTTTTGTGCGGAGCTCTCAATAGAACTTCGCGCAAATCTGTCCGTTCACTTTATTATTGACCAGATGATCAAATCCACTCAAAATTTAACCTTTAAAAAATCAACTTTAATGTTACAATACAGTGATTTACTCAATTTCAATTGGACTTCAAAAGAAATGAATAGATTGTTATTAATTTTTTTATCTTTAAATATTAGTCTTTTTTCTCCCGTAGCTTTTTCTGAAACAAACACATTTCAAGTGAAACAAGAATATACCCCTCCTAACTTTAATCAGCATAAGAGCATGCTTGCAGTAAACGCGAATTCTCAAGACCATAAATTTAATGGGCAACCAAAAGAGTTTTCTAATTCTGGTACCAATCATCAAAATGTAGATTTTTTTGAAATTGCAAAACAATATCAAGAAAAGGAAACTAAGCCGTCTTACTCTACTGAAGAAACAGTCAATATGAGTGATCATGAGCGTAGTCTTTACTACATTAGAAATCATGATAATGTTGGCATTCAAAGAGAAATTAATGGTCAGCAGTTTAAATCGCTAAAACAACAGCGAGATAAAGGCGTAATTTCAAATGATGTATATAAAGAAAAGGTCTACAAGATCTTAAGCCAACCTTCTTTTAGATAAGTTAGAAGCCCTCGCGAGAGGGCTTTTCTATAAGTATTAAACTCCTACTCAATCTAATCGAGCATCGACATAAAATAGTCTAGTAACTTATCTCTTTCATCGATCTTATTTGCACTTAAAAGCTGAACCATTGCCCCATCAATCACAAACAAAAACATGTATGCATCTTCAAGTGTGGCAGTCACTTTTACAGTTAAAATCAGCTTATGAATTTCTTTAACAAACCAATTTCGATAGTCACTGACGACTTTATAGGCTGCGGGATAAAGCTTTTCAATTTCAAAAATCGCTTTAAATGGCAAACGGTAAAATCCTTCTAAATCGGCATGTAGAAAGAAAATTTTCTTGAGCTTATCAAACACCATAAGTCCTTGGTATGAATGAATAATAGAAAACACCTCATCTTTTAAGGCGTCTTTTTGAAAAGTCAGACACATCTCAATAAGTTTTGCTTTAGATGGAAAGCAGTTGTAAAAAGTGGCTTTTGGAATTTGGGACTCACTAACAATTCGGTCAATACCGATGTAAAACCCATGTTGATTAAATAAGTCTTTTGCTGTGTGGAGCACTCTCAGTGCTCTAAATGAAGCTTCTAAATTTGGCATAAAGATACCGTTTAAAATAATTTTTTGTTGTATATAAATGAGATAGAAATGCCGCCACTCTTAAATTGAGTGCTAAAAACAGGCATGCGAAAACGACACAAAAGTGGTGTGTTCGCCTATCTCAGGTTTATTGTTGATATAATTTTTTAGTCGTAATGATCTAAAGGTCAAAACCTATAGTCGATTAAACCGTTTTAAAGACCAGTTGAATGATATAGACGTAAAGACTTTGGCAAAGGCCAAAAAATAAGAAGAATTAGTACGCATAGCGGACTCCTAGATGAAATAGAAGTTCTGCCAAATCACTGCTAAATGATTATGGTGGCAGAACGAAGAAGGGTTAGCAGACCAGTCATCTAGGAACCGGCACGCCCGAGGGCGTCCCTCCTCCGTCCTACCGCTACGAAGGGAGACGAACGAGTTCACCACCAAAAAATTACTTTTTTGATGTTCTAGATGAAAAGGCGGTCTGCTAAAACCGACTGGCAATGTGGCCAGCAGGCAAAGAATAATCGGAGAGATTTTGGGTGTCAATGTTCAAATGAAATGAAATAAGATATGCGATATAAAAAGCTCTTTAAATAACAAGAGCTTTTGGAATTTAGTAACGTCTGAATCTAAATTTACTCATCAGCGATAGCGTTTGTTGCCATCCGAAGTAATACAATATTTGTCTCCACGAGGCCCCATACAATCTTTGGTTCCACTACAAGGACATTCAGAGGAACTACTACTAGACGAACTACCATGAGAACCTCTATAGCTACTTTGTCTAAATGATGATTTACTCTTTGAAAAGTAACTATGACTACTAAAAGATTTCCCTCCCCCACGGCCTCCTCTTGCCTCAGCCTGAGTTAAAAAGATAATTTGTAATAAAACTAATATCGATAAAAAAATAATTTTCATTTTATCCCCGTAAAAATAGTAAACGGCGATTATAATTCAAACTACTATTTAATAATTCAACTTATTAGACAATATTATTATTCATATAATGTCTATAATTCGAACCAACAAACTATTAAAATTTTTATTAGTCTATTAAATATACAGGGTGAAAATTGTAATATAATGCTAACACTAATAAAACTATAAATTTTCAAAAATTATAATTAGTAACTATATATATTAAAAATTAATATTTATTGAGTATATCTAACGAATCCAAGAAGAATTTTTTAAAATACAGCCTCAATATTTTGATAAATTATGCAATATACAGATCTGTCTGTATAAACACATAACCCACTTAAATATATTAGACTTTAGTCTAATGTTTTTGTGCCAAAATAAAAATAAGATGTCGGCTGGGTAACGAGTGAATAAATAATTACACCCAAAATATCATTAATAAATCAGGAACATAACAATGACTTCGCCTTTAATGAATAATTACCTTAACTTTGCTTCTGGAATTGCCCATCAGCAATATTTACCAGCCGAAGAAGGTATCCTTAGGGCATTTAACGATGGTTGCACCCACTGGTATGTGGATGGAAGTTTGCATGGGGAAATGGTTCCAGACTGGTCTGCTGAACGAATCGAAAATCTAAAAAACTTAATCAAAAAATATAATATACAACCAATTTTCCACGGTAACTTCAAAGCACCATTGGGTAGCGATGTAGATTATTTACGCGAAGCCGCAGTTGTATATGTTAAAAAAGAAATTGATATTGCCGCAAAAATTGGTGCTCCATTAGTTATTCATGGCGGCGGTATTGTAGAACCAAAGAAAATTGTATTGGCTAAACAAAAAGCTTTAGATAACTATATTCTTTCTGTTAAAGAATTAGCTGAATATGCTGCTGAAAAATCAGTTGATATTTATTTAGAGAATTTATCAAATTATAAAAACTATCGTCCTTTCCATTATGTGTTTACCCACATGGAAGAATACGATTATGTTTTTAATAAAATTGACCACAAAAATGTCTATTTCTTCTTAGATGCAGGACATGCAAATGTGGGTGAAGGTGACCCTATTGCTGTTGTAGAAAAATACCATGACAAAATTAAAGGTATTTCTTTTAGCAATAACAATGGTGAACAAGATCAACACTTTAGTATTGGTCGCGGTACTGTAAATTATTCTGATTTTATCGAAACAATTAACCGCCATAATTGGAAAGGTCTTGTTGCCTTTGAAGTAAGAGACAAAACTACTTTAGATTCAGTTAAAGAATTGGCAAGCGCATAAAACTAAAAGCCTTCTGAGGAACATCAGAAGGCTTTTTTTAATTTAAATAATTCATTTTAAAAAGGATATATTAAGTGAGTGGTTTACTAGTTTTCATAACAATTGCCTTTCTTACGCTATCTAGTCCCGGCCCTGGCGTTTTATTTACTGTTACAAACTCAATCAATTACGGAGTCCGTACAGCCCTATTTGGAATTATTGGGTTAATTATTGGCATGTTTGTCATTGCAGTCATCTCGGCAAGTGGAGTGGGTTTAATCATTACCAGTAATCCCACTATTTTTACTGTATTGAAATTTGTTGGTGCATTTTATTTAATGTATCTAGGCTATAAAAACTTTGTAAAAACATCACCTTCTCAAGATTTATTAGAGACCGAGACAAGTGAAAAAGCGGTAAGTAAATCTAAATTATTCTATCAAGGGTTATTCGCATCACTTCTCAATCCGAAAACCATTGTTTTCTTTATTGCCTTATTTCCACAATTTATTGATATAAAAGAAAAAATAATAAACCAATTTTTAATACTTTCTTTAACTTTCTGCCTAATTGGTTTCTTTATTCATTTGGTATACGCTAATTTTTCTTCAATTTTTAAAGAAAAAATGCTGTCTGGAAATAACTTTGCCAGATTAAATAAAATCAGTGGTTGTATCTTTTTTATTCTCGCTGTTTTGCTTATTAGTCAATAAATAAAAAATTATTGTAAACGCTTTTAGCTAAAAGGCGTTTATTCATTAAAAAGCCTTAGCACTCATTTGGTTATTGTATTGCAAATTTAAGCTTGAAAAGATTGATGATTTAATATGAATTGAATCAGCAATTTATATGCAGATTTTTAAGAAACTTATTATTTTAACTTAATTTTATTTAGTGTCATACATAAAGCTTTCTTGTCTGCTTCTTTAATTTGAGGGTGCTGTACAGACCACATGTAACTACAGCTATGAGGTGCTTTGTTATTATTTTTCTTAAGTTCATAAGCAATATTTTTTAAAAGCTCTGTGTTTAGCGTACTAATTTTTAAACGTACTTCTGCTAAATCTTGCGGCTTCCAATTAGTTTCCGGACTCGACAACCAGTCTGCCCGATAGCGGTACTGGATTGCTTTGGCAACATTCATTTGAGTCACAATAAAAGGCTTCACCGTTTCGCTATTTAAGCCAAAAGATTCTGCCTCGGAAGCAGATTGATCAAGAACTTTCTTTTCTTGAGTTAAATCTTCAATTGGCAAATGCTGTTCTGCCTTATAACCCGCTACCTCCTTCATATAAGATAAGCGCTCGTTAATTAAACGGGCAGTTTGATCATACTGATATGCTTGAGCTAATGAAGAAAAACTCATGAAAGCTGCCAACGTACAAATCACTTTAGCAGCTTGCTGAACACTCTTAATTTTTGCCATGTAAATACCTATCGAAATTATTGTTATGTCGTCATTCCAGATCAGTACTGTATTTTAAGAACATGCGAAAGTAAAACTTCAAGATAGGCTCAATTCTTGGCTCCATGCCGAATTAGGCTGCTGATAAATATGTTGGCATACTTGCTTAACAGATGAAATGAAGTGTTGGTTTTGTCCATCCCATTTTTCAATCATGCAATAAGTGATATGGATGCCTTTAGGCTGAAATTCTCTAGCTAACGACTGCGATAAAGCCCGAATGCTCGCAAACATGCTTTGGCTTAATACATCATAATGAATCGAGTTGCTAAATGGTGCTCCAAGAAAAATGACTGTGCCCCGCTGTTGTTTTAGCATGGGCTTAAGTACAGCTTGCGCCACACTCACAGCACTTAAACCTGTGGTCTGCCAATTGTGTTCAATCTCTTCTAAAGATAAAGCCTCAATATTTGGTGAAGATGAAAAGTTCGGATGAAACACACAGAGTTCAATTGTGTGTCTTTGAGTGGAAATATAACGCACCAAGCTTTTTAAATGGTCTGCATTTACTAAGTTCAAATGAACTGCTGTCACGCCATCGCTGATTGAGTGAACTTGGATATTTTGCGCAGCTGAATCATGCACAACTTGATAAAGATGTAATGGAAATTGTGCGTTTTTATCTAGAATTACAAAGTCACGCTCAATCAGATGTAAATCATGACCAGCAACGACCACACAGCCCTGCTTTTTTTGAAATCTCAGAAATATTTTTTTTAGCATTTTAGTCTCTCTCAAAATTTTTCTTGATAAGGGCGTAAATCTAACTCATGTGTCCAAAGCTCAGGCATTTGTTGGTAAAGCATCCAATAGTTTTCTGCAATTGCATCAATATTGAGTCCACCCGTGCCACGTGTAAGACGGGCTAAACGCCCTAGACCAAATAATGCTTTATTCACTCTATCGCCATCGACCATTCCATCAATAATCACATGAGCAATATGTATGCCTTGTGATTTATAAATTTGAGCTAGATTGAGCGCATAAGCTCGCAAAGCAGATTTACCCATCGTAAAGGCAGCAAAAAAAGGTTTGCCACGCAAAGAAGCACTCGCTCCAGTAAAAATAAGTGTGCCTTGGTTTTGATCTTTAAAGATTTTTAGACAGCTTTGAGAAACTAAATAGGCCGATAAAAAAGTGGATTGCCACATTTGAGTAAAAAACGATAGCGGACTTCGTAAAAAAATTGAGGGAATATTTCCCCCTACATTATGAATGACTGCAGTAATGCGCTCATTTTGACTGGTGATTGTGTCAAACAAAGCGTGTACTTGCTTTACGTCTTCTGCATCTAGACGAAATGCAACAGCTTCGCCACCCTTCGAATGAATTTCGGCGGCCACAGTTTCAATTTTCTGGAAAGTGCGCCCAGCGACATAAACTTTTAAGCCTTCTTTTGCAAAACGATGGCACACGGCTGCACCAATACCCTGTGATGCTCCAACGCCAATAACAACTACACAATCTAATATTTTCTCTGGTGTTGCTAATGTCATGGTCGTTTCACCCTGTTTGTTTTTTATACCATAATGCAATAGAGGGACGATCCAAAATTTCTTTACTAAATTTTTTGCTTGTGCGAATCACTTCACCTAGTTGAGCGACAACAGCAATGTCGGCAATTGTCTGAGAGTCTCCAACTAACCATTCGCTTTGCGATAAAACTTGTTCGATACGGTCGAGGTGTTTTCTAAACTCTTCTTCAACATGTTCAGCTTTCATTCGGCCTAGACCTTGAAAGAAAAGCTGTGTTTTTAACTCGGCTAAAATAAATCCTTTTACCATTGGCTTTTCATAAGATGGGCGGCCAACGCTGCTAATACGAATGGCTTCTTTTAGAGCTTCTGGGTCATTTACTCGTAAGTAAACTTCAAAAAAATAAAGAGATTCATCTGCCCAGTCTTCCCACAGCTCTGCAAGTGCTTTTTGATTTGGATCTTCTGGATAAAGCCGTGGTGTATCTGGATAAGCTTCTTCTAGGTAGCGAGCAATTCGGGTACTGTCTTGAATCCGCTGTCCATTATGGTCAATTACAGGTACCTTGCCCACTTTACTGAGTAAAGGAACTTTAGCCCCCAGAATGCCGTTATAGTTCACTGTTTCAAATGAGATTCCTTTAAATTTTAAAATTCTTGAAACTTTCTGACAAAATGGGGAAATTTCCCATTGATGTAAAATAATATCCGACATTTATTCACCTTTATTTTAATTGCCTGTTTTGTTTTCTAGTTCTTTTTTAGAACCAATCAACAAATATACAGTATGTATTTTTAAGTCAAACTGTTTTTGATGACGAACAAGTTCCAAAATGCCAAAATTATTTGATTTATATCGTTTTATGTTTAGTCATTTTTTAATGAATATAGTTAAAATTACGCGGAACCATGTCATTAAAATAGAACCGCGTATATTTAATAAATTAATAAGTCACTGTCACAACAACACTATCAGAATAATTTCCTGGCGTACTTGCAATGGAAGTACCTTGCGGAATTTTTCCATAAACTGGAGTAGTTTGAGCGCTACCTGTGCCTGTGCCAGACACTCCACCTGCTCCCCCAATATTAGTCACTCCACCCGTAGCATCCCACACCGTACTATAGTTAGAGTCTTTATATAACTGGTATGGAATATATTCATTATTACCATTAGTCATACGTCTGAATCCGCCGCTTATACGGTTGTTTCCATCTCCTAAATAAATGCTATATGGCGTTCCATAATTACAAGTCGAATTTACAGCTCCTTGTGCTGTGTAATCACGCTTGGTCAGACTAATATCATTTATATTGCCGAAATCTACAGTTGAGGTTGAGTTTAATTGACACATACTTGGTACCACAAAGTTTGCTGTTAGCAGTGTATCGCCTGAATCCCAGCCACCAAGTAAATCACCACATGATAAACCCAAAAGATCCATATCCCAATACAACCGAACCGAAGCCGTATATGTTCCTTTAGGATATGCAATGAGTGACCCCGTTCGAGCTGGTACTTTCACATTTACCGAGTAACTCACAATATTATTTGATGCGATTGTTGCTACTGGTCCATACCAGACATTCGAAGTTTGGTTCGTGGTAGAAGACCCCGCCCCACCCACAGTTGCAGTGACTGTATAAGGTAATGAAACACTGTTAATTGCATTTGTGGTTCCCGTAAATACGGTTTTCATACACATGAAATTAGAAATCTGGGGAAGTCCTAAATTCGTGCAAGTAATTGTGCCTGAAAGGTTTACAGTTGCATCACTATTAATATTTGCTGCCGTGTAAGTAAAAGTACTATTAGTAGTTCCGCTTACCGTACAAGCAGCATGTGCGGGACTAAAAAAAGCATAAACGAGATAAAATAAGCAAATGCCTATAAAGTATTTTAAAGATAAGGAAATTTTTTTATAGCTCTCTATTTGAGCCTTATTCATAATATTTAATGACATACATAAGGTCCCAATTTTTTAGTTGAGTACTGATTACTGTTATATGTGAAGTCAACTTGGCATGAGCCATGATCAAGAAGATCGACTTCAAGTTTGTTTTGCTTTAAAAGATTTGGAATAAATACTTCACCGTCATAACCCAGTACCCCATCTTGCTGTCCATTGATGCGAACCGTATAACCCGGTAATAAAGGTGAATTATTCTGGTCAACAAGTTTCACTAATCCAGAAATGACCTGATGAGCACCAAAATCAATAAGGCCACCTTGGCGATAACCTACAACTGTTTTTTGATCTGTAGACTTAACGCTCCAATTCAAAGGCAGATACGATGGATCTAAATAAATATGGTTTTCCTTATATGGCATGAGGCTTGGAATCAGAAATCTTCCAGAATTATCGGTTACACCTAAATTTACCCCGCCATTTATAATCTGACTTTGCGGCCCAGCATTGGTCACAACCGCGTAACCGTCTCCAATTTCATTAGCTGCAAAGACTCGTCCTGCTGCTGCAACCAATGATCCTGTCGCTGAAAGTGCAACTTGATCATTCTCTCCAATTCGATTATATCGACCGGTTAGGTAGGCAGCCCGG
>Ga0105247_10000190_pt1 | contig 60261 bp, 62 predicted proteins | sample KBSS24metaG_FD_81519 | JGI IMG/M metagenome (GOLD analysis project Ga0105247, IMG submission 81519) | Switchgrass rhizosphere microbial communities from Kellogg Biological Station, Michigan, USA - KBS S2-4 metaG | ecosystem: Host-associated > Plants > Roots > Rhizosphere > Soil | place... | reverse complement strand
TAAAAAAGAGGAGCCCTAACAACAGCATCACTAGAATGACTGCACCGGAAAGCGCGAGTGCATCCCAGCGCATCGGCTCACTGTGAAAGAGCGCCCAGCGATATAACTCTAGGATCGGCGTCAAAGGGTTAAACAACATGTATTCTTTCCACGGCTCCGGCAAGGCGGTGCGTGGATAATAAACTGGGGTGATGAAGATCAACGGCCCCATCAAATAACGCATGACGTACCACACGTCTCGCGCCGCGCTATTCAGCGGCGATGTCACACAGGTAAGACCGATAACGAAAAGCAACAACATCACAATCGCAAGCGGCGCCGCAAGGATATGCAGTCCAAAATCGGGCCTAAAATGCCCGGTCACGTAGAAATAGATGCCTGCGAGTACGGCTGAGAACAATATAATGCCGAACTCGATGAACACGGGCGCAATCGCAGTGACATGCGCAATGATCTTCGGAAAGTAGAAATGTCGCGACAGGCGTCCGTTGCGCTGAATGCTTTTCGTCCCCCACGTTAGGCTTCGCTGGAACATCGACCAAAACGACATACTGAGTAGTATAAACAACAGATAGGGAACGGGGCCTGTCGACACGCCGAGCACGGTTTTAAGAAAAAGCGTCGCCATCAACGCGGACATGATCGGACGTATAAACAGCCAGCCAATACCGAGAACGGATGATTTGTAGACGTTACTAAGCGAATATTTTATGAGCAATGGGAAAAGCCGGCGATACCGCCACGTCTCGCCGAGATAGCCGAAGATCGTGCCGCGATGGGGTCTTACCACCCACACCCCTTCGTCTTTGCCAGCTGCGTTATGATCCCGCAGGATATCAGCGCTCACACTATCTGCTCCTGTAACTCTTCCCGGGCATCGGAGCCTGCACTGAGTTGGCTCTCCTCACTCGCTACCTCTTCAATGCGATGGATCTGCCAATCCAATCGCGGACGAAGTAAAGGTGTCCGCTCAGCGTCAGAAGGCTTTGGAGTGACTTCCTCAAGCCAAGTGGGGATTCTTTCTGTTAATGATGCACCATTCGCTACAGCGGTCAGCAGGACACGCTCTTTTCCGCTATCGCAAATGTGAGCTGTGCCAACATCCATATCCTCCCAACCGTTCGCCGGTTTACGAAAGAATGTTCGAGCCACAATTTTATAATCTACGACCGTATCAATCTGTTGTCGCGTGAGCCATTCTTGAAGTGAAAACAATAACACGTAACGCCCTGGGCTTCTGGCACAGAACGGCCACGGCAAGTCTGACGCAAATAGGAGCGTTCCCATTGCGTCCAACTCAACTCTTAGCCCGATTTCGATATTGGGTTCCAAAACCTCGACCTCTATTTCCACCTGGACCGGCTCGTTGGCGTTGGTGAGAAATACCGGACGGCTCCCGCTGTGTACGACACGAACATCACTGAGCCTAGCTAACGTGCCGAGCTCCGCCCGAAAAAAAGTGGCTGGCTCCCGAGTCAGTTCCGCCGAGTTGGTTCGGCATCGCTCAACGAATCGCTGCAAGCGCTTTTCAAGATTATTGACTTTACGGTGCCACGTACTCTGTAGCACCAGGCGGAATTTACCCTCAGAAGGGGGCGCCTGTCCGAAAGTGTCCCGTGAAACGTGAACGGCTCCGAGCTGGTTGTCCTCTTGAATATCCTCCTTAGTCAACTCTTCTTTCTCACCTTCGCGAGAGGACTGATCTTCCTTTTGCCAACCACAGACCGCTTCATATTTTGGCAACAAGGCGTTAGCGGATTCGTCGGCGATGATCCTTCCCTCTGACAGCCATACGACGCGATGACAGAGGCTAGCCAAATCAGATACGGTTTGAGTCGCATAAATAAGCGTCGCTCCTTGATTCACGACTTCCTTAAGCTTCGCGGCAACTCTCGCGCGAAACGGTGGGTCACCGCCGCTAATTCCATCGTCGACAAGGAGAATACCCGGATCACAAAACAGTCCGGCTGCCAGGGAAAGCTTCGCATACATTGATGTCGAGTATTGGCCGACCTTTTGATCGAGCTGGCGCTCCATCCCAGCGAAACTGGCAATTTCTTGAGCTCTGTCGAGAATGCGCCCTTTCGCCATACCCAGCAGAGACTCAAGCATGGCAAGGTTCTGCCGCCCCGTGGCATCGCCGAAAAATGGCGTGCGAAGGAAGTTGAGGGGAAGAACTGCCCCTTTACCACGTACCTCGCCAGTGGTTGGTAAAGTGATCCCGGCAAGAATGCTCACGAGGGTGGTTTTGCCGCTCCCGCCAAGCCCGACAACGGCAACTGCGTCTCCAGCATTGATGCGGAGGTTTATATCTCGTAGCGCCCAGATCTCCTTTTGGCCCGTGGGATGAGTGTCCTCTTTTCTTTCTGGGCTTTCACCAACCTCATCGTCGTCATCGTCATCATCCATTTCTTCGATTTTGGCGAACCACGATGTTCCGCGCCGCCGATACATCTTAGAAACGTTCCTGATCTCCACCCAGCCCACCCTACACTCCCGCCCTTAGGCCCGCGCGCGCACGCAGCCCGTTGAGAAACATCCGCCTTTTTTGCCACGCTTCCAACGACTGTGTCCGCGTCGAATTAGCACGCGTTCCGGCGAGTTCAGCACGTCGATTGACCAAGTTGAGCCATCGTAGGGCAATTGGCCGCAGCCAAACTCCCCACAATCGAGCAATTTTTTTCTCACTCGCCAAGACTTCGATGCGATCGACGAGTTTGGGCGCACAAGTTTGATTAAGGCCCCAGGGACGGACAAACGCTTGGACAAAGTTTTCGGCTTGGGCGGTATCGGCTCTAGATCTCAAAGCTTCGGAAAGCTGGCCCCAATGTGCCGCCCAATTATCAGCCACCTGCAATACTCGCATTCCAGGCTCGGTCAGATAAGAGAAATGTAGGGTCATCTCCTGCGACAGTCGATTGCGGGCGTCTAAGATGGTGTAAACCGGTCTGCCTACAACAGCTGCATCAATCATCGCCGTAGTGTTAAGCGCAACTGCGGCATTAGCATGATAAAGAGAATCGAAGAAGGTGTGCTTTCGCTCCTCGCCAACCGGAAGTTCGCCTTCGCGCGGCCAAACAGCTACAGCCTGATCACCTCCGAAAATCCGAAGGTCAGTAAACTCGTCCAAACGTTTGGGGTGGGGCCTTATCAAAACTGCGGCCTCGGCCAAGCGTTGATCATTGCATAGGCGGAGCCTCTGCACCCATTCGACAACGAAGGCTTCCTCGGGCTGAAGGTTTGAGAAGTGGAGCGCTGAGCACAGATAAAGAATGAGAGCGCGATCTGGCGGCAGATCCACGCGACGCAGAAAGGCGGCACGATCCATTGAAGGTTTTGCAACAAACCAGTCGTCAAAATTGTACGCCCCGGTAATGAATACACGCCGCCGTCTCTGCCGATGCAGTTCCACTGCCTCTTGCTCTTGGATTTGATTCCAAACGGCTATGCCTTCCGGCCGCAATCGGATAAGCCCCTTGCTCGTAAGATTGTCCCAACTGTGCACAGCGTACAGGGTTGGTATGCGCAAGGCCTTCGCTGCCCGAACATGCTCTAGCTGATGACTATCAGCGCCGAGCAGGGGGGACACCACAAGCACATCAGGTTGATAGAGACGAAAGTGCTCCACGAGCTCGTGCGTGGCGGGAACGGCTTCCTCGACAAGCCGCAACCATGTCAGTGTTGCTCGGCGCCGCCATCCGTAACGGAGTCGATACCTCTTTATTAGTCGGTGCACAAATTCAGGTGTTTTGCGCGCGCGCTTCAGCCGTGAATAGGGCGCTTGATCAAACACAGGCGCGAGGAAAAAGAGGTAGTCGATTGCAAATGGCAACCAACGTGACGAACGGCGGATTTTTTCCGACCACTGAGGCGGCCCAGTCACTATCACCCGTCCGGTGCCAGTAGATGCGACGAGGTCCTCCAAATAGGGACTGCTTCCCTTTTCCTCGCCGAGGCCCAAAATGACGTCGTGACCTCGCTGCAACAGCAGCCGGATAACCGGCTCGAGGTTTCTCAGAAAGGAAGAGTTCGGCAGGGAGAAGTAAATACGCATGCGTGACCCTTGTCGAGCTCAAGCGGCATTAAGCTCGGCCGATTGCTTCGCTTCAGACTTAGGTTTCCCTGGAAGTGAACTTGCATCGCTTTGAACGCAACCCAAAACTGGCTTAGGCGCGATTAATCCTGTGCGTCGTAATGCGACTCCCACCAGGAAGCGTCCCGCGCGCCAGGCTTTACTAAGTGCCTTTGTGAGAACGGTTGACAAACTAATTAGAGCTATCAGTGGCAGGAGGAACGGACGCTGAATCCAACCGAGCCACGCGGACAGGCTTGGCCCCTCGACCGCCAAATCTTCCATTTCCTCGACTTCGGCGACGAAAATCGGCGTTGCTGGCTGATCGAGGCCATATGGTCGCAAAAAAGAATTCACGAAACCGCTGGTGCGATCAGCTGTGCCGTCTAGTTCTTTGCCAAGCTGGCAAATGTGCTCTTCCAGATTTGGGGCGACTCCCAAGAATTGGTTTCGCGTCAAATGCTGGAAGTGCACCATGCCATCCTGGCCCCCCCGCACCTCGTCACGTAGGATGGTGAACGGGCGGCGACCAACGATGCTCGCTTCCAGCATCGCCGACGTGTTGATGCCCACAACCGCTGCTGCGTGATAAAGGCTGTCGTAGTAGTCAGCTTCGCTGTCCTTGGCTAGGCTGAGCCGGTCACCCTGCGGAAATACGACGACATTTTTGAATTGTTTGAGGGCCACGTGATTCCATTGTGACATGGTCTTTGTCGCTTTGGGATGCGGCCGTATTAGAATTCCCACGTCGCGCAGCCTAGCATCGTCGCTGCCCCGCAGAGCGCCTAACCACTCCAAAACGAAGTCTACCTCATTGCGACAAATGAAGACTGAGGACGCCGTATAGAGCAGGATGAGTTTCGACGGATCGAGGCCCGCCACGGCACAGAACTCTGCACGGTTTCGGCTTGGCTTTGTCGTGAACCAATGATCGAAAATTTGCGCTCCGGTAACGATGATCCGATCTTGGGGAACGCCATGCAGAGTCACAGCTTCAGCTTCTTGCGCCTCATTCCACACAAAGACTCTGTCAGGAAGTGCTTTGATTAGCCCTTTGTTGGTCAAATTGTCCCAGCTTGCCACACAATGGCCGACCGGAATGCGCAGTTGGCGGCAAGCCTTGACGTAATCAGCCTGGTCTGAACCCAAATCGATGAGTGGGGTAATTAGGACGACGTCAGGATCGTGATCGAGAAGACTGCGCCGAATGCTCGGGTCGGGAGGCAGGATGGCGTAGAGCCAACTGCAAATCCGAGCAATGCTACGTGCTGCCCTAGTGCCGAGTGCCTCTACTAAAAAACTGAAGACATGCATTGGCGGCACTAGCACCGCTTTGGCACGAGCAGCGCAGCGATGTGCATGCCGATGGAGTGGCAAGGCATACCTGCTGTAGTCCCAGAGAGCTGCGACTTGGCGACCCGCCTGGCGCCACACTCGTGACTCTCTCTCGGGAAGGTGAACGACCTCCACTCTGTTCTTTGCCCTTTTGATGTAAGAGTGGAGCACGGCTTTCGCCGCGGTTGGCGCGTCGTCCGACGCGTTCTCGTCTTTCTCTAAACCAATTACGATCTTATGACGGCTATGGCCAAGCGCATCGATCACGCTTGCAAAATTCCTGGCATAGAAGCCGTTGGGTATGACAAATAAAATTTTCAAGCATCCCTCATTTCGCGCACCCCGCGTTGCAGCTTCACGTTGCTCGGGGCAGGTCTCCCATCAGGCAGTTCATCTTATGGCTCAATGTCGTAATCGCCAATTGGCCGCCTCCGATCGCTGCAAGGCTACGCCATGCGAGATCGAGATGAGTGACGTTAAATGCCCAGCTCTGGGTATAGGCGCAGGTGTCAATGCCCAACAACGGTCCCAAATAACTGAATCCCCCGTAAGTGCAATGCAGCGACTGCGCACCGGCCACCAGAGCCGTCTGGACAGCGAGATTGTTGCGGATGGAATATAGATTGCTGGCATCGAAGATTCGGTGCCTTTCGTCGGTGCCGAAATCCAGCGTCACGTGATCGTCAAGTTGACCCTGGTTAGAAAGCAGTACGACGTTGGTTCCTCGCGCAAGACGCTCGATTAGCTGGCGCGCGAGTGCTTTGTTCTCGGTAGCGCTTGGAAAGGTCAGAGAATGGTAAAACTTGACCGCCGTGTATTGACCATCGAAGGGCAACGCAATGGTTGGAGGTGGAGCAATCAGCGCCGGCTTCAGATGTTGGTCAAGCTTGTGGGCACCAAACCGGCTACGCCATACATTTCGTAACAGGCCGTACATCGCCGACGGCATGAGAATCTGGTAGCCGGCGAGCTTGCCAGGCGGAATCACTCGATCGAGGACATCGGTCTCAAAATGTCCCGCACCAAAGGGTTTCCGATTGCCTTCGAGTACGTGCGAGGTTTCACCATCGCCATTGGTCCAAGTGCGAAACTGCTCAGGCGTCATATAGTCGAGCAAGTCGAGATAGGTGCCAGCGATGTCCTGATACCAGGGTTCCGCTCCGCCTCGTGAAATAGCGATCACTCGCTCTTTGGGAATATTGAATTTTGTGAGTTGGGCGCGAAGGTAAGGGATCCAATAGAGAAGCTCGAAGCCCACCTCCATCAACCAAGGCCCAACAATCACGGGGCGCGAATCGCCTGCACGTAAACCAAAGGAGGCAGGATCTACCATGCGGGGGTGGACACGAACGAGGTCGGTCAAATCGGCGCACGCACGGTAGACGCTCTCGCGCTGCAGTTGCTGGAGACTTTCAGCCACACTTTCAACGACCGTGCGCACCTGGTCCTTAGGTGCCTGGCGGCGAATGGCGTCGACCAAGGCGGCGGTTGCTTGACGACGAAGCACTGCTTTGGTGCTCTTTGCCGAGGCGTTTCGGAATCGCGTGACGATGATCTTAAAATCGAATAAGGCCCGAAAGCGCCGTAGCAGCCAGGCGCGAAGCCCGCGCTCGTCTATCGATGAATTGGCGGCAATTGCCTGATCATTCATGATCAAAGGTGTTTGTGACAGCGCATTGCCTGCTCAGCGTGAGACAGACACGCGAAGGCCTTGTCACGATTGACCAAAACCCCTGGGCTGAGCAAACAGGAGCACCTCTTGACAGTCAAGGCCTTTCCCAACCCATTGAGATAGCTGGAGAAGCCCTTATTCTTGACCATGACCCCACGTCCCAATATGAACCCTTTTTGTGGAGTGGCGCGATGTTCAAACCAGGGCGGTGCCTAATTATTGGCGAGGTCGCTCAGGCCCATGACGGTAGTCTTGGCACGGCACACGCTTATATCGATGCGATTGCCGACGCCGGGGCTGACGCCGTCAAATTTCAAACGCACTATGCCGACCACGAGAGCAGCCCAGATGAGCCGTTCCGGGTCAGTTTCACTCCCCAAGATGCCCACCGGCGCGACTACTGGAAGCGTCTCGAATTTACGCCGGAACAATGGCGGGGACTGGCCGAGCATTGCCGAAGGCGCGGCGTCCTTTTCTTGAGTTCACCTTTTTCGCGTTACGCCTTAAACATTCTTGAGGAATGTGGGGTGCCGGCGTGGAAGGTGGCTTCTGGCGAGGTGCCCAATTTTCCTCTGCTCGATGCGCTCTGCGCTACGGGAAAGCCAATCATTCTTTCATCCGGCATGAGTGACTGGAGCGAACTCGACCGCGCCGTGGACCGGGTGAAGGGCCACGGCAACGAACTTTGCGTGATGCAATGCACGACTGCTTATCCGTGCCCGCCGGTCGCCATCGGACTCAACGTAATGCAGGAAATGCGCGCGCGTTATGGCACATGCGTTGGGCTCTCTGATCATTCCGGAACTATGTGGCCCGCCATTGCCGGGGCGACGCTGGGCATGGACGTTTATGAGGTCCACATCACATTTCACCGCAAAGCCTTTGGCCCCGATACGCGTGCCTCGCTTACTCCGGAAAAGTTGGCAGAGGCGGTGGAGGGAATCCGTTTCACCGAAATCATGCGCGACCGGCCGATTGACAAGAATGCGAACGCCGAAGCGTGCGCCGCTCTGCGCAGCATGTTTAATCAAGGATTGGTCGCCGCCAGCGACTTACCCGAGGGCAGCGTGCTCGGGCCGGAGAGCCTCACGACACGCAAACCTCTTCGCGGTATTCCTGCCTCACAGTACGAAGCCGTCCTGGGCAGACGTCTGCGCGTGGCCGTGGCTGCCGGTACACCAATTGAAGAGACTCATCTCAGCTAGAGGGCAGCGTTAAAATGGCTCGGAAAGTTTGCGTCGTTGTGACTGCGCGTCCGAGCTATGCGCGGATTAAAACTGCGCTGCAGGCTCTAAATGCTCATCCGCAAGTCGAACTTCAGCTGGTGGTCGCTGCATCCGCTATCATTGAACGTTACGGAAATGTCGCCTCGATAATGGAAGAAGACGGTTTTCGCGTCAGTGCGCGTGTCCACAGCCTGCTTGAGGGCGACACTTTGATCGGGACGGCGAAATCGACCGGCATCGGTATGAGCGAGCTCGCCACCGTATTCGACCACTTGCGGCCGGATGTGGTCGTGACCGTGGCAGAGCGCTACGAGACCCTCGCGACAGCTGCCGCCCCAGAGCATTGCAACGTCCCTCTCGCTCATATTCAGGGGGGCGAGATCACGGGTTCGATCGATGAGAAGGTGCGTCACGCTGTTACCAAACTCGCTGATCTCCATTTTGTCAGCACCTCTCGTGCGCGAGACTACGTCATTCGCATGGGCGAACATCCTGACCGCGTCTTTAAGACTGGCTGCCCCTCGATCGACATCGCCAGGCAGGTGCTGGAGAATCCTCGTCCTGGATACAATCCTCTCGAGGAATATGGTGGGGTAGGACCGAGCCTCGACCTGTCAAAAGGCTTCATCGTCGTCATGCAGCATCCTGTCACGACCGAGGTCGACGAAACCTTGGAGAACATTCGTGAAACCGTCGAGGCAGTGAAATGCCTCACGGTCCCCGCGATTTGGTTCTGGCCTAACGTCGATGCCGGCGCGGATGTCGTGTCCAAGTTGCTGCGCACTGAGCGCGAGCACGGTGCGCTCAACAATGTCCATTTCTTTCGAAACATGCGGCCGGAGGACTTTCTTTACACGTTACTCGAATGCAAATGTCTGGTCGGGAACTCGTCTGTTGCCATACGCGAAGCGGCCTTTCTTGGCGTGCCCACGGTCAACATTGGCAATCGCCAGCGATATCGCGAGCGCGGCCACAACGTCATCGATGTGAATTACGACCGCGCGGCCATCATCGACGCGATTGAGGCTAGTATGGCTAATGGTCGTTATGAGGTTGATGAGATCTATGGTGACGGGACTGCGGGAATAAAGATCGCTGAGATCCTCGCCACCGCGCCGCTCAGCATCGACAAACACCTAAGCTATGTCGACCAAGCATGACGAAACCCCTGCACCAGGCCCGCCGCGACCGCGTCGAAGCGTTGCGCTACGACTATGCGAGCAAGCCGAAAACAACTGTGCGGCATTGCAATCTCTGCGGCCATAATCTGTTTGTGACGCTCGTCCATAGTGACCGTTATGGCTATCCTGCGCGCGCACAGGCATGTCGGCACTGCGGGCTTACCTTTCTCAGTCCGGTGATGACGGCAGAGAGCTATATCAATTTCTATCAGGGCATCTACCGACCTCTCGTCAGCGCCTTTCACGGGCGACTAATCGATGCAAGCAGTATTCAGCAAGAGCAGCGTGAATATGCCGCGCGCCTCGCCGAGCAGATCGCGCCACATCTCGCACATTTTAAAGGCGGCGACCTACTCGATATCGGCGGCTCAACTGGAGTTGTTGCCCATCATCTCAAGCGTGTATTCGGTCTACGCGCGACCGTAATCGATCCTGCCCCCATGGAAGTCGATGTGGCCAAGGCGCTGGAGCTTGAGACCGTCACGACTCTGGTCGAAGATTACAATCCAGGTGAGCGTCGTTATCAGGCTGTGCTCATGTGCCAGACCGTCGATCATCTACTCGACATAATGAGTTCCTTGCAGAAGGTCCACGAGCTATTGAGCGACGACGGAATTTTCTTCATCGACATCGTGGATTTCCGGGCTGCATATCGCCGCAACGGCTTGGTGGAAGAAGCGGTTAAAATCGACCATCCCTATTATTTGACCGAGCCGGTGATGGAGTTGTTTCTGCAGCGAGCGGGACTTGCAATTCGGGCGATCGACTACGCTCCCGATCATCTGCATGTCGGCTTCATCTGCGATAAGAGCAAGCCTGATCCGGAAGCGTCGCCGTGTCCGGAAGATGTGCGCGACTTCTTTCGCGAGATACGTGCGGTTCACAACCGCGTGCCGCAGTCTTAAGCTTCGATGGCAATCATCGCATTGGTCCCCGCCCGCGCCGGCTCAAAAGGCATCCCCGGCAAGAACATCAGGCCACTGTGCGGCAAGCCACTCATTGCCTATACGGCCGAGGTCATCAAACAGGCTGGCGTGTTCGACCGCGCCATCTTATCAACGGACTCGGCGGATATTGCGGCGGTGGGGAATACCTTCGGCCTAGAGACGCCCTTCCTGCGCCCGAAAGAGTTAGCGCGTGATGACACGCCAATGATCGACGTTATTACTCACGCAATGCAGTGGCTTAAGAATAACGGCACTCCGGCCAAACTCATTGTGTTGCTCCAGCCCACCCAGCCCTTGCGCCAAACAGTTGACGTGCTCCGTGCCATCGAGATCCTGCACGCAAGCGACTGCGACTCCGTGGTGAGCGTGGTAGCTGTGCCAGCGCATTTAAGCCCGGACTACGTGATGCGCATCGATGACGATGGAAAGCTGGTCAATTTCCTAGCCGACGGAGTAAGCGTGACGCGCCGCCAAGACGTTCGCCAGGCCTATGTCCGTGACGGCACGGTTTACGCCTTCCGTGCAGACACGGTGTACAAACATCGGAGCATTTATGGACCGGCCTGCCTTCCGCTCATTGTCCAGGCTGAACACTCAATTAACATCGACAGCCAAAGCGATTGGGAAGAGGCTGAACGAAGGCTCGGCTGCCGCTAAAGCCGCCTCTGGCGCTACTCTATGGTCTGCCGACGATCACCGGACGCGTCGGCGTCTCGGCCGCAGGCTTAGGTCTGATACTTCCGACAATATTGTCATCGGCGCGGACCAGGTGGTCGGCAAGCGCGTCGAATCCGAACTTCCTGGCGTCCGCCATCGCCCTTTGCCCGATTCTGGCAAGAACCTGCGGATCGGTCGGTAACTCGGTGCAAATCGCGGCATCGATCACCGTGTCCATGTGGCGATAGCCTTTGGGTGAGCCGCCGTCGAGGTTAGTGACCACGACTGCCCCTGCGGACATGGCGGAATGTACGCTGGTGTTATTGGCACGAACGCCGGTGGGAAAGAAAGCGGCAAAATAAGTCGTCGTCCGCAGATAGTGAAGCACTGCGGCATCGGACAGAAAGCCCAAAAAGTATACTGGGCCCGAGAAGGCCTCACGGATGTTCTTAACCGCGACGTCAAAGGCCGTTTCGATTGAGGTGCCCTCATGCAGAGCTGTCGAGAGATACAGAGAGTAGGATCTGCCAGTTTTCTTTAATAAATTGTCGAGCTTCTGGTAATAATCGCCGCGCACCTTATGCGCCATGCCGAAGGTGAAGACCGACAGTTCGGTGCGCACGAACGGCTCCGTCTCGATCAGGATGCCTGGGCACCAAGCCTCGACGACATCGGGACGGTAGGGACGAATTCGCTCAGTCAACTCGGCATTGCCTACATAGACGATGTCGGCTTCGGTGATCATTCGCCGCTCAAGCTCAGTATTGTCGAAGGCATGAAGAAAAAGTCGCAGAGATTGGGTCGCAGGCCGCGCATTGAGGAAGCGTTCGAGATCCCGGCCGTGATTGTAGGTAAATTCCGAAAGCTTGATTGAAAGCAGCGGCCGGCGTGCGGTGGTTGCCGACGGGTCGAATAACGACAATACGGGAATGCCAAGCTGATTGCCGAGCGCGAGATTGAACTTGGCGATACCGCAAGCAAGAGGGTTGAGATGATAGCCAAGGATGCAGTCCATCAGTGCTGCGCTCCGCTTGCTATTGGGGTCTATGCCTTTCGTAGACTAGCACTCTCCGCTTGTTCAGCCAGTCCATTCGGGCCTCGAGGTCGCTTCGACGCCTATACCCCTGCAAAACGAACATCAGTCTCAGCATGTCCATGTTCATGCAGGTGATGTGAGTCGGATCCGCCTCAAACTCCGTCGTCACGTCGAAGAGACTCGTCGGCTTTGGGTGAAAGCGCGTGGTGACGTAAATATAGCGCGACGAAATGCGGCAAAGATTCTGCACCGCCTTTTGCACTTGCAGCACCGGCATGTGCTCGAACACTTCCCGACAAATAACAAGATCATAGCTGTCGTTCGGGATATCCACATCAATTATGGAACCGATGCGAATGCGATCAGCCACCTCGGGCGGCGCGATCTCTTTGCTCGTCGCCGAGAAGTCGACGCCGTCAGCCGTGACGTCTATTTCTTGCAGAAGGTACATGAGAGCGCCTGGTCCGCAGCCCATGTCCATGACGCGCTTCGGCGCAAAAACCTCCTTGATCAACTCGGGATTGCGGGCCTCGATCTTACGGCGCGCCTCGATGGTGTAGGTATTCCCATTGGCACGCCAGGTTTCGGTGAAATAGTTGGCGTTGAATTCCTCCGCGCCCGGTTCCGCTTGGGTGAGAACGAAGTTCTCGTAGCTCTCAAGAGAGTTCTCGACGCCATGATGCGAAAGGAAACGGCTGAGCACGGCGCTGGATGAATCGCGCACAGTGTCAAGGTAGACGATCTCGGCACCAGCTTCCTTACAGATCGCAATCTGGCCCTCAGGAAGTCTCCCCTCCCAGTCTTTGCCTTTGACGTAGTATTTTGGCTCAAGCTTCTTGAGCACTGTTTCGGTGTCGAATGGGTTGATATGTACAAAGCTGATGGGTTTCAGTGAGTCGATGAGCTGGGCCCGCTCTTTTTGGGGCAGAAATGGGAAATGCTTGCCCTCGACATATTTGTCGGGTGCAATATTGCATAGGACCGGAACGCCGAGACCTGCAGCGGCTTCGAAATAAGTGAGATGACCGACATGCAGCGGATCGAACGCGCCATCTACCATGGCCACTCTGCCCCGATAGGCAGGAAGATCCTCAAACGCCACATCCATAAAGGCTACTCCCCTGTGCCAGCCAATAAGCCTTGGGCCCTAACCAGTCAACAATGCCCGGCTGATGGTCCGCAATCCGGCCTGTTGTCTCGCTCCCTCAATTTACGTATCGAGGAGCCGGGATAAAGTGCCAGGAGGACGAGATCGATTTCTTCAGTTCGGTAGCCCCGCACGAGGCTCATTTGCTATTCTCCTGCAATCGTAACAATCGGCGCTAGACGGTGGACAATAGCTCCCTCATGAAGTTTCTGTTCGTAATGTCCTACTCGGGTTACGTCCGCAACAACGAGCCGACACTACGTGCGCTGGCCGAACGCGGCCATCACGTCACTCTGGGGTTCAATAAGGGCCCGCGCGACGACAACGATCGCCTTGCCGACGAGCTCGTCGCAACTTACCCCTCGATCGTCTCGTGCCCGATGCCCAGCCGCCACGACGAATGGGCGCCCGTGCTTTCGTTCTTTCGGGCATGCATGGATTATCTTCGTTATTTCCACCCCGCCTATGACAACGCGCCCGCGTTGCGCGAACGAAGCGAGAAACGCTTGCCGCGTTTCGTCCAAGCGGTCTTTGCGCGGTTGGGCTTGCGCTCGAGCGATACACGGCGGCACAGATTGCACCGGGCTTTGGCGGCGATCGAAACCGCAATCCCAACCGACCCTAAGATCGACGGCGTTCTTCGCAGCGAGGCTCCCGATGCACTGATCGTAACGCCGCTTGTCAATTTCAATAGTCCTCAGACCGACTGGGTAAAGAGTGCTAAAGCTCTCGGCATTCCAAGCTGTCTCGCCGTGTTCAGCTGGGACAACCTCACCAACAAGGGACACATCCGCATCATCCCTGACCGACTGACGGTTTGGAACCCGCTTCAAGCCGACGAAGCCGTCAAATTCCATGGGGTTGACCGCGACTCAATTCAGATCACCGGCGCCCAGTGCTTCGACAAGTGGTTCAACCGGGTGCCTGCGCTCGATCGTCAGACTTTCCTCAGCCCCACCGGCCTCGATCCTCAAGCGCCCTATATCCTTTATTTGTGTTCGTCGCCTTTTGTCGGCGGTCCCGGCGAAGCTGGTTTCGTGCATGATTGGCTCGAGGCCCTGCGTCTGTCGCCAGACCCCGCCGCCCACAAAGTAAGCGTCATGGTGAGACCGCACCCTCAAAATGCTCACATTTGGGACTCAGTCGATCTTTCCCACCTCGGTGCAGTGACAATCTTTCCAACCGCAGGTGCAAATCCCGTCAATAAAAAACGCCAGGATGAATATTTCCATTCGATCCATTTCAGCAGCGCTGTTGTCGGCATCAACACCAGCGCCATGGTGGAGTCGGGCATTGTGGGCCGCCCAGTCATTACTATTAAGGACCCGCGCTTCACTCACACGCAGGAAGGCACGCTTCATTTCCATCATTTGGTGCGATCCGGCTTAGTGCATGTTGCTCAAAATATCGAGGCCAGCCAGGCGTTAATCGTTGCAGCCTTGAAGGGGGAGCTTTTCGACCAGACCCGGAGCGACGAGTTTCTCACCACATTTATTCGTCCGCACGGTCTAGGCGTGGCCGCCACGCCGCTTTGCGTCGAGGCGTTCGAGGAATTGGCTACCCTCAAGGTTGCGGCCCAGAAAAAACGGCTCCTTCGTGATGGCTTAATCCGTGCCGCTGTTTGGCCGATGCGTTATCCCATCGCGCTCATGGAAGGCGGACGCAAGAAGAGAAAAACGCCCAAGGTCAAGGCTGACTGGACCGTTGCCGCCAGCGGAAAAGAATAGCTACCACTGCGACATAGCTCCCCATCACCCCTTGGCCGCAATCCCCAATTATGCTTGATGTGCACCACGGGTTGGGGGCGGAGTCCCTTGTGGGCCTGTTCCAAAATCGTTTTGCGCTGCAGTCGTGGGAACCAGAGCTTTGAGCTACTCAGGGCGACGGCCGAGGAGCCGAACCAAAAGGCGCGTCTCGAAATGGGTCCGGCAACGCTTTGAGCGTGTCTCCAAATTACTAGGTCGCGCACGCAAGATTTTGGTTCGGCACATCACCGGCCGAATGCCCAAGCTTGGCAATCGGTGGCAAAAGATGCGCTACCGCCGTTGGATCCAACAAGGACTTCGGCACCCAGGATCGCTTTCGGAAGTGACCCGCCCAGACTTCATCATCATTGGCGCGCCGAAATGTGGAACATCGTGGTTGCAAAGCGTTCTCAACCAGCATCCGAATGTTCTCATGATCCCCGACGAGATAGAGTATTTCTCCGCACATGATGGTTATCCCATTGAGTGGTACTTCGATCATTTCGCTCAGCGCATCGCAGCAGCGAATGGTCAGCTGCCGTCATCCTACGTGCTCGGCGAGAAGAGCGCGCATTACTGCTCGATGACGCCAGAGCGCATCCGACGCGTTCGAGACCTATTGCCAGATGCCCAGCTTATCTTGATGACGCGGGACCCGGTCAGTCGGCACTGGGCTCACGCCAAACGCTACTTCGAAAAGCGCCGCTTTCGGGATCGGCAAAGAGCCGCACTCGTGGTGCCACGAAAGAAGCTTTTCGACTTCTTCACCCGCAATCAGTCCCTGGGCGAGTTCTCGAAGATCATCGCCAATTGGACATCCAACTTTCCGCCCGAGCAGCTGCTTATTGTTTCACAGGAAAGAACCCTGGCCTCGCCGCGCGAAACCTTCGACGCGGTGCTTGGACATATTGGGATCGCGACCGATTACGATCCTAGCTCTCTTACCTTCCTCTCGCAGCAGAAGAATCGGGGGCCAAAAATCGAGATGCCGGATGACGTCGCCGAATTTTTAGAGGACATGTTCGCTGGCGAGCGCCTGCGCCTGCGAAATTTGTTTGACGGTAAGCCGTTCGTCTACGGCTCCTGACTGAGGTACGGCGCGTGAAGATTGTTTTTTTGCTTCGACATGCGCTTTACCTGCGCAATTTCGAAGGCGCCGTGCGCGATCTTGCTGACCGGGGCCACGAACTCTTATTCGTTTTCTCGCCTTTGGTGAGGCGGGTGGACACGACGCTTCTAACCCAGCTGAAGCAAGATTATCCGAACATCACCGAGCATCCAATCGCTCCTCGGGTGGGATGGTGGTGGCCCGCCAGCGACGGCCTCCGCGTCATGCGCGACTATTTGCGCTATCTCGAACCTGAGTTTGCCGAGGCTCCTGCGTTGGTAGAGCGAGGTGGTGCCCGCCTTCCCGCCCCCGCACGCTGGATCTTCAAACATGTACCCGGCATGAAAAGTGCTCCAGTACGGCGGGTGCTAAACGGTGCGCTGCGCGTTATCGAGCGTGCCGTGCCTCCCGATGCTGGAATCGTTGCCGAGCTAAAAACGCTGGCACCGAATCTCCTTCTCGTGACTCCGATGATCGATTTCACTTATGGCCAGACCGAATATGTGAAGGCGGCGAGATCTCTAGGCATCCCTACCATTCTTGCGGTCGCGAGCTGGGACAACCTCACCAACAAGGGACTGATCCACGTTTGCCCGGATCGCGTTCTTGTGTGGAACACGATCCAAGAACGTGAAGCTGTGCAATTGCATGGCGTTCCGCGCGAGCGTGTCCTCAAGACCGGCGCACAACTCTATGATCACTGGTTCACGATGTCGCCGTCGCTTGATCGCGCCGCGTTCTGTTCCCGCGTCGGTAATCTCGATCCGGGCAAGACCATCATTCTTTACCTTTGCTCCTCCAGTTTCATCTGTCGAGACGAAGTGACCTTCGTGAAGGAATGGCTGTCAGAGCTTCGCGCCTCAGCCGATCCCAAGATTCGCGACGCTAACGTAATTGTCAGGCCCCATCCGGCACATGGCGAGCAGTGGCGCGGCGCCAGCCTCTCAAGCCTCGGGCACGTTGTCGTTTGGCCCCCGGAGGGCGAGGCTCCGATTAACGAGAGCCGCAAACGAGACTACTTCGATAGCCTCTATCACGCCGGAGTTGTCGTGGGCATCAACACAAGCGGTTTCATCGAGGCCGGCATTGTCGGTCGAAGAACCCTCACGGTCGCCACGCACTTCCGAACTACGCAAGAGGGCACGCTGCACTTTCACTACCTGACGGAAGGCGGCCTGCTCGAAACTGCCGCGACCTTCAGTGAGCATCTTGCTCAATTGTCGCGTGCGCTGGCAAATCCAAGCGAGACGCAGCGCGAGGTGCGCGCGTTCATCGCTGACTTCGTGCGTCCCTGTGGTCTGGATAAGCCCGCCACGCCTGTTTTCGTTGAAGCGGTAGAGTCGGGAAGAGCGCTTACAAAACATCCCTGGCAGGCGCCGTTTTACGCTCTCCTGCTTCGGTCCTTTCTCTTGCCGGCAGTTGCCCCCCTCCGGAAGGCCGTTTTGGAGGCGATCAATTTTGGCATGTACCGCGGCATCGAACGCACGAAAATGCCGCGCCTCCTGGAGCCCATAGGCAGATCGCCCCATCATTCCCACAAGATGGCTCAGGGTCTGTGCGCCGAAGCCTACCGGTCTCTGGAAAGAATGGCCCGGAGCAATCGGCCAATCATCGTTGGGCCTTGGCTTGCCGAAGTCGGCTACGAAATCCTTTATTGGATTCCCATGCTTCGCTGGGCTCAGGAAGCCTATGGTCTCGACCCAAAGCGCTTAGTTGTGATTTCCCGTGGGGGCGTTGAGAGTTGGTACCACGACATTGCCGAGCGCTATCTCGATCTGTTCGATTTCTTCGAGCCGGCGGAGTTTATGAGCTTCAATGCAGAGCGTCAGCAAGCCTCCGGAATGCAGAAGCAAAAGCGAATGTCCGAGGCTGAGAATCGCCTTTTGCGTGAGGTGCAGAAGAAACTAAAGCTTGGTGACTACGACCTGCTGCACCCCAGGCTTATGTTCAGTGGAATTCTGCATTTGCAATGGAGTGGCCGCACGTCCTTCGACCATCTCCGCCATCACACACGTTATGAGCCTCTTCCCTTGCCGCAGCGTGGCGAGATCGAGATGCGTTTGCCCGACGATTACTACGCGGTCCGTTTCTATGCCCGCGAGTCATTCACTGACTCAAGTAGCAATCGCCAGTTCGTGAGAAATTTGATCGAGAAACTCCTTGGGCGCAGTGACGTTGTCCTGCTTGACACAGGGTTTTGCATTGACGACCACGACGAAATCGCCTGGATGGAGGCGGCCACCAACGGTTACGGTTATAACAATCGGCTGATCAAGGCGGCGGATTGGATGACCCCACGCAACAATCTCGAGGTCCAAAGCCGGATCATCGCACGATCACGTTGCTTCGCTGGAACTTATGGCGGACTCTCTTACGTCGCCCCCTTCTATGGAAAGCCGTCGATTGCGCTTCACCAACAGCGGGGAGACGTTATGGATAGTCACGTCAGCACGGCACTTGCGGTTTTTAACGCCTTCAATGTGCCGTTCATGCTACTCACCCCTGATGAAGGGGATCTCCTAAAGGCCATGTTGTGAGCCGGCTTTTTGCCGGCACTGAAATCGAACGTCGCTTCACCTGACAGCTGCGCTGAAGGTGCTCCCGATCTTACCTGAGCGACGATGTTTCCTGGTTCACATCGATACCGACATCTATTCATAGATCGCAAAGTGTCTACGATGCTTTTGTCCCCGGCTGGTTCCTGGAGGAATCATCGTGGTCGATAACTTTGGGGCCGCGAAATGTCCCGGGGTGGCCAAGGCTGTCCACTAATGCTTGCCTGAAATGCGCGATTGCCAGATTTGGCAGATGCGCACCGAACAGTGTGTCAAAATTGCCTAACTCGCCACGCTAAGGCGCGCTGCCGTTGTCTGCGAGCGATTCGTTCCGCCGAGCACGAAGGATGTGCCGTCAAGAATTCCGCTCACCACGCAATCGAGCGACACACAAGCACCGGGGGCGAAGCTTTCCAGCTTCATCGGAGCGATCTCGTAAGGCGCGCCTTGGACGGTGCTGCGCTTCAAGCCGAGCATCGGGATCATCCGCCGGAAGAAGAAATGATAGGCGTACTTTTGCGCGCGCATTGTGCGCTCGTCGTCGAGCCGCTTTCGGAGGGGGAGCGATGCGAGCATGCGCTCATAGGCATCCGCATCGTTGCAATCGAAGCCAATTCCCTTGCCCCTCAGCCAAGCCTCGCCCGCAACGATCACCGGAATGCCGCGCGCGGCGAGCTCGATCCCCGTCTTGGTGGCATAGATGATCGCGGCATCGGAGGCACTGGCGAGCTGATAAGTGCTTACGTTCTCGCCCGGCCTGATCAGCGCGACGTTCTTGGGGAGTTTGGGATAGGTAGACTTGATCGCGTCGGCGATCGGCTGGCGCGACGGCAATGAGCCTGTGATCTCCGCGGGGTGCACGCGGATCGCGAGCTGCACATCGTCGCGCTTGGCGAAATGCGCGATGGTCTTTAGTACCCATTCGACCTGGTCCTTGAACGCGCGCTGGCGGTAGTGGAGCTGGGCGTCCCATACGACCGAGGTGAGAAGCGCGGCGACGGGCCTTGCCCTATCGAGCCCGATCGAAGCAATGATGTTCCCGGATCTGGCGGCGTCAGCGGGATGGAATGCAATCCAGTCCTGTGTTCCCTTCTCACGGTCGTAGAGATAGCCAATCAGCTTCCTGCGTTTGTCATCGTCGAAATCCATGTCCTCCCATACGGAAGCCGGCTCGGCGAGCATGGCGCGGTGGTAGGTCTCGCCATGGCTGAAAATGAAGCAGCCCTCGCGGTAGGCCGGGTTCCAGGCGACGAAGCGGACCCCTGCCTCTCGCGCCGCGTCGGCAACCAGCGCCTGCGGCACGTAGATGCCATGATGGCCGATGACCACGTCATAGCGCTCGCGCGCAAGCAGCCTGCGCATGGCGAACAACGAAAGACACGCGGCCTCAAAATAGCGCTTCAGAATCGCCCCTTGCGCCTTTCCGTCTTCGAGCTCGCCGCGAGCGAAAAACCGGAGCGCGCCTGATAACGCCGCCTCTCCCACGGCAAGACCGTCGAGAGTGAGGCCGCCAACCGACTCGGGCGCAGTGTTCTGAGCAAGCGATCTCGCATGGGCCCTATCGGCGTCAGTCAGCAGAGCGCCATAGCGGTGAACGGTCAGCCCGACGCCTTCTGCGCCGAACAGCTTCTCGGCCGGTGCGAGGCAGGCCGTGCAGAGATCGTCGCGTGAGCCGCGGGCCGCGAAATGCTCAGGTTTCGGATACCACGTGTAGTCGGCACCGAGGCACGCAGGGAGCACCGCGTCACAAAGAGCCACGTCGCATCGCGCGCCGCGCGCGGTCAGAGCCACGCCCAAATAGCTGTCGAAGATCGAAGAGCCGGCGTGCACGCCGACGCTGGTTGCGATCAGCACCCGAGGCGCGTTCGTATCACCGCGCGCCGCATCGCGCATCGCCTCGAAACGCGGCCAGTCCTCCCCGAGAAGCTTCCGCCAGTCAGGGAACAGGCCGTTGCGCTGGCGCCGTTTCAGATTGGCGAGGCGAATCGGCTGCATCCATGGCTGCTCGCGCAGCCTCTGCTTCAGGCGGAGCGCCTTCATCCCTTGAGCTCTTGGCGAATGCGAACTTTGAGACTAGCAGAATCGAGCCCGTGGTGGCCGAGCACCTCGGCTGGCTGGCCTGAGGAGGGCACATCGTCAATGCCGAGCCGCACCACGCGCGGCGAAAGGCAGGCGCCTTCCCGGGCGAGCGCCGATAGAAGCTGATCGCCGAAGCCGCCATTCACATAGTGGTTGTCGATGGTGACGAGCAGCTTGACACCCTCGAGCTTGTCGGCGAACCAGGCGCCGTCGATGCGGTTCAGGAACGGGCATTCGATGATCAGCGCGTCGATGCCCTCGTCGGCAAGCTCCTCGGCCGCCTTGTAAGCCTCAGCCGTCGTGATCAGCCCGTAGGTGACGATGGCAACAGCAGGCTTGTCCTTTTGCCACAAAACCACGCCTTGCCCCTCGATGAGGCGCTCGGCCGGATAGGCAAAGAGCACCGGCCAAGGCACGGAAATGAGCCTGAGGTAACCACTCCGCTTCGTCCCGAGCAGATAGTCGAGAAGAAGCGGCACCTCCTCGGGGCAGCACGGCTCGACAATGTCGAGCCCTGGCACAGAGGTGAGCGCCGAGATATCGCGCAAGCTCTGATGGCTGTGCCCCGGCGCCGCCGGAATCAGTCCTGCGAGTGATCCGACATAGAGCACCTTCGTGCGCTCCGTCGCATTGTTGTAGATCTGCTCGTTGGGCCGCGTAGAGAGGAAGCAGCCGAAGGAGTGGCAGATCGGGATCAGCCCTTCAAGCGCCATGCCGCCGGCCTGCGAGACCATGTCCATCTCGGCGATGCCGCACTCGACGAACCGGTCCGGGAACTTTTCCTTGAATGGAATCAAGCCTGTATCGAGTACGAGGTCGGCGTCCAGACCGATGATGCGGTCGTCCTTGGCGGCGCGCGCGAGCAGCGCCTCGGTATAAGCGGGGATCAGCCGCTTGGTCGTGCCCGGCGCGGCTTTGGCCGGTGGCTCGACGCTCTCGAGGCTGAGCCTTGCCACGCCAATGCGCGACAGCGCGCGGTTGACGTGATCGAGTAGCTCCTGCGCGCCGCGGCCATAGCTGTCGGCGTCAGGGGCGCCCGAGTGGAAGCGATACATGTCGGTGTCCGAGTCGAGCGCGGTATGCTCCATGAAGGACACGCCGCGGCCCTTGACCGTGTCGGCGATGATGACCTGCGGCTTCCCGGGATGCGCTTCGCAGGCGCGCAGCGCTGCCGAGAAGGCATCGAAATCGTGACCGTCGCAGCGCTCGACATGCCAGCCGAAGCTTTTGAACTTGGCAGGCAGGTCGCCGAGATCGCTGGTCTGGCTGACGCGATAGTCCGATTGCAGCTTGTTGTGATCGACGATCGCCGTGATCTCGCCCATACCAGCATTGGCGGCAGAGATCAGCGACTCCCAGATCTGGCCCTCTTGCAACTCGCCGTCGCCGGTCAGGACGTAATAGCGGCGTTCGTGACCTCTGAGGCGGTCGGCGCGCACCATGCCCTTGGCCTTGGAAATACCCATGCCGAGCGAGCCGCTGTTGATGACCATGCCGGGCACGCCAACGTCGGGATGCCCCGGCAGGCCGCCTAGCCGGCGCAAGCCGTGCAGCTTGTCGAAGGGAAGCTGGCCGAGCGCGATCAGCACCGAATAGAGGCCAGGCGCGTCATGGCCCTTGGAGGAGAAATAGAGGTCGTCGTTCTTGAGTTCGTTCAGATAGAGCCACGACACCACGTCGAGGCTAGAGAAGCTCGAGCCGATATGGCCTGACCCGGCGCGAGCGATCATGTAGAGCGTGTTCAGCCGGCACATATCGGCGAAGATGCGCGTCTTCTCCGGCGCGCTCGCCTCGTTCAGCGTGCGCACGCGATCGAACTCGCTCTTCGGCACGTAATAGAGCGTCGATTCGACGACTTTTCCGATCAGCTCTCCCAACGCATCCCTCGCCTACTTGTGATCGATGAACGGCATCTCGGAGATCTTTGGCAGCTTGAACTTGCCTTGCGCCACCGCCGCCTCCGCGTAGTCCCAATCGTACTGGTTGTTGATGTCGAAGCCCTCAGCCTCGTCGGTGAAAAACGGCATCACCGTGACGCCCGCGATATTGAGCCCGTCGAACACGACACGCGACCAGGCGATCTCGAGGCTCGCATTCTGCACATAAAGCTCTGGCAGCGCCGCCATTTGCGTCGAGTGCCAAGGCTGCGCCGCAGGAGCAAGCGGCATTAGCGGCAGCATGCGCTTGTCGCGCACCACCCACATCTTCCCGGGATGCTGCGTCACCTTCTCCACGGCGCGCAGCGAGTCCACGCCCTCTTCGGCGAGAAACTCGGACCACGCGCGCTTGGTGGTCTCGGCGGTGCGGAATGGGCTGGTTGGCCTGAGAATACTGAAGCAATCATAGGTGCGGCCTTCGGCCTTGAGGCGCTTCAGCAGGTCGTCCACCCACTCGATGTCGGGAGAGGTCGAGGTGGCGAACTCGGCCGGCCTGAGGAACGGAATCTCCGCGCCGTAGTGGTGCGCGATGCGGGCCAGCCGCCCCGTGTCGGTCGAGCAGATCACCGCATCGAAGATGCCGCTCGCTCGCGCCCCCGCGATGGCGTAGGCCATCAAGGGATGTCCGCCGAGCGGCTTCGCGTTCTTGTCGGCCACGCGTTTTGAGCCTGAGCGCGCCGGGATGAGAGCGACTACGCTTGGCATGTGACGCGGCACTCCGTTCCGCTTTAGAGCTGCTTCGGGCGAACCTGGATATAAATATCCTTGAGCTCGCTATAGACGTCGAGAGCCTCGGTGCCTGGCTCGCGCGAGCCGTTGCCCGACTGGCGCAAGCCGCCAAACGGCATATGCGGCTCCGAGCCGAATGTGCCGGCATTGATCACCGCGACCCCGCTCCTGATCTTGTGCGCGAAGTCGATGCCGCGGTCTACGCTTTGCGTGTGGATGCAGGCGGTGAGCCCGTAAGGCGAGTCGTTGGCGAGCACGATTGCCTCGTCATAGCCGCCGACGCGGTAGAGGCAGGCAATCGGACCGAACAGCTCATGCCGCGAGATATCGGCGTCGGGCGAGGCATTCTCGATCACGGTCGGCGCAAGATAGAAGCCCTTGGCGTGCGCGGTGTCGGTCAGCCGCTCTCCGCCGGTCAAGACGCGAGCGCCCTCCTGCTTCGCCTTACCGATGGCGGCGAGCATCGTAGTGAGCTGGCGCTCATTGATGACCGGACCGAAATCGTCGCCGTCATTAGGCCCGACCCTGAGCGCCTTGGCCGCAGCGATGAGCTTGTCGCGAAACGTCTCATACACCTTAGCGAACACGATGATGCGGCTGCCCGCTGCGCAGCGCTGCCCAGCATTGGAGAAGGCCGAGAGCCACACCCACTTCACCGCATCGTCGAGATCGGCGTCGTCGCAGACGATGAGAGGGTTCTTGCCGCCGAGCTCGAGCGAGACCTTCTTCAGCGTCTTGCCGCACACCTCGCCGATCCATTTGCCGACTTTGGTCGATCCGGTGAAGCTCACCACGTCGACTTTCGGATGTTCGACCAGCGGCGCGCCGCATTCCGTGCCGTAGCCCTGCAGCACGTTGAGCACGCCAGGAGGAAGTCCAGCCTCGTGCGCGATATTGGCAAACAGCCAGGAGGTGGCGGGCGTGTCTTCGGCTCCCTTGAGCACAGCGGCATTGCCGCAGATCAGCGCGGGAAACACCTTCCACGCCACATTGGCGATCGGCGTGTTGGCGGCGATGATCAGCCCTGCCACGCCGCAAGGCTGGCGCACCGTCATGGCGTATTTGTCTGGCGTCCCGCTCGTGGTGGTGCGGCCATAGAGCCTCTGGCCTTCCCCGGCAAAGAAGCGGCCGACCGCGATTGCGCCGCCGGCCTCGCTGAAGGCCTCCTTTGGCGACTTGCCGGTCTCCTTGGCGACGACTTCAGCAAGCTCCTTCTGCTGCGCCTCGAGCGCGTTGCAGACCTTGTGCAGCATGAAACCCCTCTGCACGGCAGGCGTCGCCGCCCAGGCGGCTTGGGCGCGAGAAGCGGCCTCAACCGCGGCGTCGACGTCTGCCGCGGCCGACCGCGCCACAGTGAACAGCGGCGTGCCATCATGCGGCGAGCGCTTCTCGAAGGTGGCACCCGAGATCGCGTGCCTTTGCTCGCCGTTGATCCAGTTTCCTATGGTCGCGTTCGTCGCGATGCCCGTGCCCTCCCCTATTGGCCGGTACTTCCTAGAGAGCCGTGAAGCCGCCGTCAGCAACGATATTCGAGCCCGTCACGTAGGACGCGGCGTCAGACAGAAGAAATTGCACCACGCCATTATACTCATTGGCGTCGGCCATCCGGCCGAGCGGCACTTTGGCGTTGTAGCGCTCGAGAAACTTGGGATCCTGATTGTTGTAGACCCCCCCGAGCGTAAGCGTGTTCACCCGTACGCCCTTGCCGCCCCAATAGGCCGCGAGATAGCGCGTGAGGTTGTAGATCGCCGATTTCGAGGTCGCGTAGGCCACCGGCTTGTAGAAGATCTCGCCGCGATCGCGGCGATATTGGTAGAGGCTCTGGTCGGGGGAGACCATGCCGTAGATCGAGGCGATGTTGACGATGGAGCCGCGTCCGCGTGCCGCCATGGCGCCCCCAAAGACCTGGCAGCAGAGAAACGTGCCCTTCACGTTGACGCTCATGATCCGATCGAACGAGCCTTCGGGATAGGTCTCGAAGGGGCCATTCTCCTCCGGCGGCGCGTCGGGAGGAGAGTCGAGGGCCGCGGCGTTGACCAGCCCGAAAGGCGTCTCCCAGGCCTTCTCGATAGAAGCTAAGCCCTTTTCGAGCGAGGCGCGGTTGGTGATATCGCAGGCGACTGACAGGACCCCGTCCGTCTCCTTGACGGGCACGCGGTCGACCACGGCGACTTTGGCGCCTGACTTACCGAGCGAGGCGGTGAAGGCTCGGCCAAGCTGCCCCGCCCCGCCCGTGACGATCACGACGCGGCCACGCAAATCGAACGGCGACGCCTCACCCAAAAGACAACCCTTCACGCATATGGAAAGGGGCGGCCCCTGAAGGCCGCCCCTTTGCTAGGAAATTGAAAACGCTTCTGGCAATGCCGGGCAAGGACTTAGGCCGACGCCCGGGTGATCGCCTCCTCGCTCACCGCGATCGAATCTTCGACGCGCAAGGTATCGTCGAGCTTGAGGTCCTTGATCAGCCGACGGCCCACCATGGTGTCGAACATATAGGGCTTCAGCCCGTCGCCAGGCGACTTGATGGCGATGTCCTCGGCGGTGAGGATGTGGCCCGCCGGCAGGTCACGAGCGGCAACCAGCTTCTTCGACATTTTCTTGATCGGGCCCACCTCGCTGTCGTAGCGCCGCTTCTCGCCCCTACCGAGCGAAAGCTTGGTGCGTTGGAGGTCGCGCACGAGCTTGCGCAAGCCCGTAGGCTCCAGTGAGAAGGCATGATCCGTACCCTTCTGCGCGCGATTCAGCGTGAAATGCTTCTCGATGACGCGCGAGCCGAGCACATGCGCGGGCGGGCCCATGGCGATGCCGCTGTCATGCGAGGAGAAGCCGATCACGGCATCAGGGAAAGCATGGCGGAACGTGGTGATCACGCCGAGATCGAGCTGCTCCCACTCCGGCGGATAGCCTGCCGTGCATTGCAGGATGCAGAGCTGCCGGTTGATCGGCATGATGGTCTCGTAGGCGCGCCGCACGTCCTCCATGGTACCACCACCCGTGGATACAAATATCGGCTTGCCGAAAGAGGCGACGTGCTTGAGCAGCGGCGTGTTGGTGAGGTCACCCGAGGCGATCTTGTAGGCGGGCATGTCGAGCTCGGCGAGGAAATTGGCGCTCGGGATGTCGAAGGCGGTGGCGAAGAAGGTGATGTCGAGTTCCTTTGCGTATCTCTTGAGCTCGACATATTCGTCGCGGCCAAACTCGAGCTTCTCGCGATGAGCGCCATAAGTGTCAGCGAAGGCGTTCTCGCTGTTGTACTCGGAATGGTACATGGCGCGCGTGAACAAGGTTCTGTTATCGCGCTTTTGCAACTTGACAGCGGTTACGCCGCAGTGCTGCTTGGCGACCTTGAAGATCTCCTTGCACTTTTCGACGTCGCCCTGATGATTGTTGCCAATCTCGGCAATCACGTAAGTATCGGTGTCGTCCGCGATGCGAACGCCATCAACCGTCATTTCGCGGTTCATCGCAGTCCCTCCGAGTGCCCACTCGTAACCCGCACATGTAGCCCAGAAATAGTGTTGTTTCAATGGCGGAGCCGCCCGCCGCGATGACGCGAAAATTGCCGGATTTCCGGCCTGCTTCGCATAGGAAATAAGGGTCCGATGAGAGTCCTTGTCTGGCAATGGGGACGCTTCGGAGCGGGCGCGCGCTACGCCTATGAGCTCGCACAGGCGCTTAAGAAAATGTGCGGCCACCAGACTGTGCTTTCGCTCGCCGAAGGCGCCGAGGTCATGCAGAACGAGGCGATCCGGCGCGACGTCGACCTCCCGCTTCGCACCTACGCTAATGCCTTCGAATTCGTGTGGCGCAGCGCATTGATCAGAGATGCGCTTAGGACCTTGTGCGATGCGCTCGACGCCAATCCTCCCGATGTCGCCATCGTGACCATGATGGGCTATTGGGACATCCCTCTCGTTCGGCGCTTACAGCAGAGGGGCGTGCCCGTGGCCGTCGTGGTGCACGACGCCGAGGTGCATCCCGGCGACCGCTTCCACATCATGGTGAGATTGCAGCGTCAACTCGTGCGCATGAGCGAAGGCGTGATCACGCTCACGAAATTCGTCGCCGGCCAGGTCGCCGCACGCGTGCCGCTTGCCGGCAAGGTGCAAGCCGTCATCCCGCTCCCGGCCTTCGACTTTGCCGAGATCGATCGTCCAGCGCCGCGCCTGCCCGATCCGTCGCCGGGGCGTCCCTTGCGCTTGCTGATGGCAGGACGGCTCAAGCGCTACAAAGGACTCCGGCTTTTGGCCGATTCCCTCAAGCTGATGCGCAATACGCCGTTTAACTTGCGAGTGGTTGGCGCGGTCCAGGACCAAGCCGAGATCGCGGAGCTCGCTTCGTTGCCAGGCGTCGAGCTCGACCTTGGCTGGAAGAGCGACCGCGAGCTCATTGCCCATCTCGATTGGGCAGACGCGACCGTGCTCCCCTACGTCGAGGCGAGCCAGTCCGGAGTGGCACCCATGAGCTTCATGCGCGGACTTCCTGTGATCGCGACCCCGGTAGGCGGGCTCCCCGAGCAAATCCGTGACGGCGAGACCGGTCTCCTCGCCGAGACCGTCTCACCGCAAGCTATTGCAGCTTCGATCAAGCGCCTCGCCGATGATCGGGCGCTCTTAAACCATTTGGCCGGAAACGCACTCCGTCATGCCGAGGAGGACATTGGCTGGAAAAACCTGGCTCCGCGCCTTTCCGATGTGCTCGAGAAGGTCGCGCAGCGACGCCGCTAGGCACAAGCGCTTCAACCGTGCCTGACGCGCCTTGGGCCTGAGTCCTCAAATCGAAAGCCCGCAGCGGTTCGCTCGGCGAAGAATCCAACGGCCGTAGCACGATCCCGAGCTTATTCTGGCAGGCGGCGAATTTCTGCAGCGCGTCGGCAAGGTCGCGGCCGCCGAGACTGATGATGCCATAGCGGTAACTCTGCCCGTCTTGCAGCTCGTCGGAGAGGTTTCGGCCTGGCGTCGCGTGCAGCTCCACCCTGATATCTGGATAGAGCGTAGCGAGACGCTTAATGTCCTCGTCCGAGGGCACAGCTTCAACCCGATAATCAACGAAGCTCCGCAGCACGCAGCTTGTGGCAAAACCGTAGCGGCCCTGTCGCCGAATAAAGCTAGGCTCGCGGCCTTGTGCGATATCGAGCAGCACGCGGTAGCTGTTCGTGCCGTCAACCTTCTCGTAAAGATCGGCGAATTGCGAAGCCATGCGCGGATTGATCTCGATGATCGAGATTTGGCCGGTCTCACGGTCGTACATCATCTCGATGTTGAACAGGCCGTTGTCGAAACCGAGGCCTTCCATCACCGTGGTCGCGATCTCGACCATGCGCGCCTGCACGCCCTTCGGCAACGCAGAAGGGTAATCGAAGCGCACGAAAGCGAGGGTGCCGGGAAACATGATCGAGTCGACCACGCCCATGATGCTCACCGTTCCGCCATAGGCGTAACCTTCGACCGTGACCTGGCGGCCGTTGAGCACTCCCTCGGCGATGAGGCGTTTGGTTCCGATGCTCACGCCGGCATAACGCTCGAGCATGCGATCGAGCGGCAGGAAGAATTCATCGAGCTCCTTCCACCGCGCCAGCCTGATCGCAAGGTCCGCCTCCGACGAGATTTTTTCCGCACCGATCGAGAAGAACGACTTCACCGGCTTCAGGAAAATGGGGAAGGGGAGCGGAGACGAGACTCCGTTCGCCACGTCGATCAGGGCAAAGGGCGGGACGGCATCAGGTACATGGTTCTCTTGCATCACTCGCGACAGATATTTGTGCTGGCAAATCAGTGTGATCTCGGGGTCGGGCGCAGGGACACCAAGCCGCTCGGCAACAGCTGCGGCGAGAGCCGAGCCAGGGTAGTCATCGCTGCTGATCACTCCGGCAATCTCGCGACCTCTGACTAGCTCGAGGATGCGCTCGATCTCGCCGAGCGGATCGGCAACGAGGCCAGCCTCCGCCGCTCTCTCCGTGATCAGATCCTCGAGCGACGTGCTGGCGTAGTCGTGAAAGATGAAGTCGATGCCGGACTCGGCCAAGAGTGGCAGCTCGCGATGATCGCGGTGGGTCGCGCAGATCACAAGGATGGTGCGGCTCAAATTGGTTCCCCCCGTGAAGACTCCCGGCGGACGGTTCTAGTCCATTCGAGCAGCCTGGCCTAGATTGATAAGACGCGGCGACTTCGCTACTGTCCTCGCCTCGCTAGCGAGTTGCGACACATGCCCGTCCATTTCGGCAAGATTTTCGCGGCAATTTCCTTGATCACCGTCGCCGCCTTCCTGCTGTGGCTGCTGTTCACTACCTTCTTCGCGACCGAGCAGGCCGACGAGAAGATCGAGCAGCACGGCGCCGTCCAGACTCCCATCCTGGCTGCCTAGTCCGACGCCCACTGGCAAATGTGAGCGCGCGGGTGCTTGCTTTCAGCGCCGGTCGAGAACTTCACGGATGCGAGTAGAAAGCTGCGCCTGGGTGATCGGCTTCTGAAGCAGGTCGACATCCTTGTCGACCCGCCCCTGATGCACCACGGCATTGCGGGAGTAGCCTGTCATGAACAGGATCTTGAGGCCGGGCCGGAGCTTTCTTGCCTGCTCGGCGAGCTCCCGGCAGTTCATGCCGCGCATGACGACATCGGTCAGCATCATGTCAATGCGGATTGCGGGGTGATCGAGAAACCCGAGCGCACCCGTCGCGTCGGCCGCCGCGATGACATGATAACCGAGGTCGCGGAGCGTCTCGACCATATAGCTCCGCAGAAGATAGTCGTCCTCGACCACTAGGATTGACTCACCGCTCTCTGCGGCATCGAGAGGAGTCTCATCTTGGGCGCTTTCGGATTGAATATCGGGGGCAGCGTCCAAGCGAGGAAGATAGATCTTAACCGTCGTGCCCTCGCCCGGCTCGCTGTAGATTTTGATTATGGCCCCTCGATTGCTTGACGAAACCATAGACCTGGCTCAGCCCCCAGGCCAGTACCGTGTCCGATATCTTTGGTGCTGAAGAAGGGTTCGAAGGCGCGGCTCGCCACCTCCTCGCTCATTCCATAACCGGTGTCACTTACGCAAAGAAGGACATATTGCCCGGGCGTCACCTCGTGATTGTTGCGGCAGTAGTCGCTGTCCAGGAAGGCGTTGAGGGCTTCGATGGTAAACTTTCCGCCACCGGGCATCGCATCTCTGGCGTTGATTGCCAAATTGACAATCGCCGTTTCGAGCTGCGCGTGATCGACGTCCACGGGCCAAAGCCCAGCGGCGCCGACGGCCTCGACCTTTATGCCTTCACCCAAGGTGCGCTGAATGAACTCAACGATGTTGGTGATGAATCGGTTCACATCGAGAGGTTTTGGATCGAGCGGCTGGCGCCGCGAGAAGGCGAGCAATCGCTGTGTCAGCGCCGCGGCGCGTTGAGCCCCGCGGACTGCATTGACGAGAGCACGTTGCAGCCGCGGTAATGCAGCCCCTGAAAGGCCTTTCGCAACCTGCTCAACCGTTTCCAGATTGCCGAGAACGATCATCAACAGATTGTTGAAGTCGTGGGCGATGCCGCCGCTAAGCTGGCCCACTGCTTCCATGCGCTGAGACGCAGCGAGCTGTTCCTGGGTTTCGTGCAGGCGTTGCTGGGCCTGCATTCGCTCGGTCATGTCGCGTGTGACTTTGGCGAACCCTATAACCTCGCCGTCGTCATTGCGAATTGCATCTAGCACCGCAAGCGCCCAGAAGCGAGTGCCGTCCTTGCGGATGCGCCAGCCTTCGCTCTCGAACCGGCCTTCGGTTGCGGCTATGCTGAGAGCCCTCTGCGGGAGGCCCTGATCCTGATCCTCGTCGTGAAGAAGATCCGGAAAGGGCGGCCAATGATCTCGTTTGCGGTATCCCTTTAGGCGCTCGGCACCCGAGTTCCAGCTGACGATGTTGCCTTCGAGGTCGATTGTATAGATGGCGTAGTCGACCACACCGTTTATGAGCAGCTCCAGCCGCCTGCTGTCCTCAATTTCTTCAATTCGCATGTATCTAAGCAGCGCGCGGTATGGACGTTTCCCGCAGCACTAACGACAGCCAGCCTTGTGTGTTCCGAAACGAGCTCTAAAGCTATGTCATTTCGGGTTGAACCTTGCGCTGGGCTGAACCCACGGGCCGGGATAGGTAAAAAAATGCGTTATCGCCAGCTTGGCCGCACCGGGTTGAAGGTGAGCGAGCTCTGCCTCGGCACTATGACCTTCGGCGAGCAGAACTCCGAAGCCGAAGGTCACGCGCAGATGGATTGTGCGGTCGACTGCGGCATCAACATGTTCGATGCGGCGGAAATCTATCCGGTACCTCCCAAACGCGAGACCCAAGGCCGCACCGAGTCCATCATCGGCACTTGGCTTGCGCGGCAGAAGAAGCGAGACAAGGTTCTTGTCGCCACCAAGATCGCGGGTCGCGGAACCGCCGATTGGCTACGCAAGGACCGCTCGCCATCGCGGCAAAGCCCGGCGCAGATCAGGGAAGCAGTCGAGGCAAGTCTGAAGCGACTCAGGACGGATTACATCGACCTCTATCAGCTGCATTGGCCCGACCGGCCGATGCGCGTCTTTCACGGGCTCGAATATGTGCACCTCGATGGCGATGCCCATCCCATCCCCGAGATCCTCGGTGCGCTCGCCGAGCTTGTGCAGGAAGGCAAACTGAGATTCATCGGACTGTCGAACGAGACGCCATGGGGATTGATGACGTTCCTCAAGGCTGCCGATGAGCACGGCTTATCGCGCATCGTCTCGATTCAAAACGCCTACAATCTCGTCAACCGCACCTTCGAGATCGGCCTTTCAGAGGTCGCGCAGCGCGAGAACGTGAGCCTGCTTGGCTATTCACCTCTCGGCCAGGGCTACCTCACCGGCAAATATGAAGGCGGCGCGCTGCCGCCGGGCTCGCGCAAGACACTATTCAACCGTCTTGGGCGTTATGAGAAAGGAAACGGGCCAAAGGCGATCTCGGCCTATGTCGCGCTTGCCCGCAAGCACGGCCTCGACCCGGCGCAAATGGCGATCGCTTTTGCAGTGTCGCGCCCGTTTGTGACGAGCACCATTATTGGTGCCACCACGCTGGAGCAGCTCAATACCGACATCGCAGCGACCGAGCTTAAGATTTCGGACAATCTGCTTGAGGACATCAATCAAATCCACCTTGACTACTCAAACCCCTGCCCTTGAGTGTTTATCTATCGAAGTGAGTCGTCCGTCATGCCCCGACTCTTCTCCGCCATCGAGATTCCTCAAAGCATCGCCGCGCGGCTGACGCTGCTCCGCGCGGGGCTCACCGGCGCGCGCTGGATCGATCCCGAGAACTATCACCTCACGCTCCGCTTCATCGGCGATGTCGACGGCGCGACCGCGCATGACTTCACGCTCGCCTTGAGCGAGATCGCCGCCGCTCCCTTCGAGCTCAAGCTGAACGGGCTTGGCAGCTTCGGCGGCAACAAACCGCGCGCGATTTTTGCCGGATTCGCGCCGTCCGAAGGGCTTGCCGCCCTGCGCCGAGCGAATGAGCGGGCCGCCCGCGAGGCTGGGCTTCCGCCCGAGGGGCGAAACTTCCAGCCGCATGTCACGCTCGCACGCCTTAGAGGTGCGCGCGCCGACTCGGTCGCAGCTTATTTGGAGCGCCAGGGGCGCATCGAGGCGGAGCCCTTCATTGTGAACCGTTTCGTGCTCTATTCCTCACGCGCTTCATTGGGCGGCGGCCCTTACATCCTCGAAGCTGCCTACCCGCTGGACGTCTGAAAGCGATTTCCGCCGGTGCCACGAGCGGCATGGCAACGTCAGGGACTAGCCAGCAATTTGCTCGGACCGTTGCGGATGAGTGCTCGGCCTCTGCGGGAGCGCCACGATAAGGCCAACCATGATCGCCGCGATAACTGCCGATGCAGCCGGGCGGCTCATAGCGAAACCGCCATGGTCGAATGGCTTGTCGAGAAGATCACCCAAAGTCGCACCGAGCGGTCGGGTCAGGATGAATGCCGCCCAGAACAGCCCGGCCCGCGACGCATCTGTCCAATAATACAGAGCCGCAATAACAGCCAACCCGGCGATGAATACCAAGGCACCGCCCTCGTATCCGAGACCACCCGTGTCGGCGATCCAGTCACCGAGCGCGGTTCCCAGCGTCTGCGAAAAAGTGATGGCCGCCCAGTAGAACGATTCCACACGTGGCGTGCTCACGGTGTTGACCGAGATTGTGCCCTCCGACCAGTACCAAAGCGCAAGCACGAGCATGAGGCACGCGAACAAGAATAGCGAGCCGCCGGTGTAGCCAATGCCAAGCGATCGGGTGGCAAAATCAGCCATCGTCGTGCCGAATGTTGTCGAGGCGACGATGGTCGCCCAATAGACGAAGGGATGAAACTTCTTGGCGGCGATTTGAGTGATCACCAGAAGGATCAAAACTGAAAGGAAGATCGCGCTTCCGATAAGGTAGCCCGCGTTGACGACGACGTCGGCCTTAAGCCATGTCATGGTGACCGTATCGCCGCCAGTCTCGCCAAGCGTCGTAGCGAGGATCTTGATGATCCAGAAGCCGAGGGTGACCTCGGGCACTTTGCTGTAAGTCTTGGAATCGCGCTTCATGTCAGCTCCCGATTGGCCGCTATCGGTTGATCCAGCCCGGCGAGACCATAGGAGGTCGACAATGCGTCGAATTTTCCGAAACTATACGGATTGGTAACCTAGACCCCCTCGCTGCGCCGCGGATCGCACTCGCTTCTCGGCGCGTTTCTGCGTATGCCTGAGCTTAAGTTCAAGGGCGGCAACAAGCTTTTTGATGTGATGCGCATCTTAGTCATCGAGGACGACGCCGAAACGGCAGCCTATATCGTAGAGGGCTTGAGCACCGGCGGACACGTCGCCGATCATGTCTCGGATGGACGTGACGGATTGATGCTGGCCACGAGCGGCTCTTATGACGCATTGGTGCTCGACCGGATGCTTCCGGGGCTCGATGGACTAAACCTGCTCAAAACGCTGCGAAGCGCGGGCGTCAAGACGCCCGTGCTGTTCCTCACGGCTCGCGGCGGCATTGATGATCGGGTGGAAGGGTTGAATGCCGGGGGTGACGACTATTTGACGAAGCCCTTCGCGTTTTCTGAACTGATCGCTCGGCTGAGCGCGCTTGGGCGCCGCCCTCCGCTCGCTCCAGTTCAGACGACATTTCGCGTCGCCGATCTGGAAATGGATCTGATCGCACGAAAGGTGAAACGCGGCGGCAAGAGCATCGACCTTCAGCCAAGGGAGTTCAGGCTACTCGAATATCTCTTGCGCAATGCCGGTCGTGTTGTCACGCGCACCATGCTCCTTGAGCAAGTATGGGAGTTTCACTTCGACCCCAAAACGAAGATCGTGGAAACGCATATCAGTCGGCTTCGAGCCAAGATCGACCGGGGAACCGATCAGGATCTGATTCACACAATTCGGGGGTCTGGTTATGTCCTTCGGGCATCTTCCTAGGGCTCTGCGCACGGCGAGCTTCAGGCTCGCCATCTTCTATGCGCTCCTGTTTGCCGGATCTGCCTTAATCCTTGGCTCCATCGTCTATTGGACCGTTCAGACATCGCTCAAGCGGCAGATGGATGAACGGATCAATGCCGAGATTGAGCTCCTTCGACAGGAGTTCCGATCCGAAGGTCTGCAAGAGCTGATACGCGAGATAGGGGAGCGCGCTGCCTATTTCCCGGTCCTCGACTACTTAGTGGTCGATGACAAGGGAAACCGTCTGGCCGGAAACCTACCGTATATGCCGAGCGCGTCTGGCTGGACGGATATCGAAACCGAACCAAGGGCACCGAACCCTGATGCAGAGCGAAGCTTCCATGTTCGGTCTGTTTACCTTGCCGATGGCATCCGCCTTGCCGTGGGGGACGATCTCGAGCCGCTTGAAGCGATCGAGCGAGCTTTTCTGGAAGCGCTTGGAATTGCCTTGCTTGCATTCCTAGTGCTGAGCCTCACCGGCGGATTCGTGCTCAGCATGGGCTTTCTTCGTCAGGTCGATGACATAACGCATACGGCGGAAGCCATCATTAGAGGTGAACTCACCTCTCGAATTCCACTAAGAGAGACCAATGACAACTTCGACCGGCTATCGCGCACGCTCAACCGCATGCTCGATCGTATCCAAGATTTGATGGAAAGCTTGAGCCAGGTTTCCAACGACATCGCTCACGCTTTACGAACACCGCTCGGCCGGCTTCGTCACAAGCTTGAGACGGCCCGCCTGCAAATCCGCTCGAGCCCGCAGGGTTTGGCGGCGGTAGACGCGGCAATCGAAGAGACCGACACGATCCTAGATACTTTCTCGGCGTTACTGCGCATCGCCCAAATTGAGGCCGGCACGCGCAAAGCGGGGCTTAAACCTCTCGACTTGAGTGCCCTCTTCGAGCGGGTGATCGAAGCCTACGCTGCTGCGGCAGAAGAGGAAGGCAAAACGTTGAAGGCGAACGTTGAGACCGGGCTGAGCGCCGTGGGTGACCGCGAGCTGCTCGTCGAAATGGCCGCGAATCTCCTCGATAACGCAATCCGTCACACGCCTGCCGGAGCCGATATCGAACTGAGTCTCGTGCGCAAAGGCAAAAAACTCATCGCCAGCATCGCCGACAATGGGCCTGGCATTCCCGCCGAGGACCGAGAGCGGGTTTTTCGACGCTTTTACCGTCTTGAGCGGAGCGCCTCGATCCCTGGGACGGGATTGGGCCTCGCTCTCGTGGCTGCGGTAGCCGAGTTGCACGGGATCGAGCTGGGCGCTGAAGACAATGCCCCAGGCCTGCGGATTCGGATGATATTCGATGCCTTCGAGCCCGACGAGCTCCGGACATCAACCGGGTACGTGATGGCTATCAATCCGGGTGCGCGCCCTCTCTGACATTTTCCAGCGCCTTGCCGGTCCGAGCATCAACACCAACTTCGTAGATCACTTTGTTGCTTTTGATGTCGAACGAGTAGCGTAGACCGCTGCCGCCCTTCTCTCTTTCGAGTTCCTCATCAGTGATCGTGCCGTGACGAGCCTTCAAAGCAATCGTGCGGGCCTGGTCGATGGTGACGTTTGCCTTCTGCGCCAGCTCCTCGCCCGTATAGGCCGCGGCCCTGTAGCGTAACCGAGTGCTAAACAGCCGGCGTAATATCTCATCTGCATCATGTCCTCCGTGGAAGCGCTGTAATTTGTCTTGCGCGGGTGATACGCCGGCGATGGGTGCGTTGAATTTTCCGGAACTATAAGGATTCGTAACTTGGGTTTTGTGCGCCAGGTGTGGCGCTCACTTTCGATCCAAGGCCCTAAACCCCAATTTTGGGGCCTTGCAGCGCCTGAGCCACACTCTAATCATATTCATATCGTCTCAAATGGCGACGAATCCGCTTCGGTTTTGCCCGCAACAGAGGACGCCGATGCTCTTCCAAGAGACCAGCAAAATCGTCGCCTTCCTTCGGGCCGAGATTCCGACGGAGGACATCGCCAAAAATCCGGTGGTGGTACACCCGCACAACAGCAGCAGGCTCGTTCCCGAGCGACTGCCGCCTGCCACCATCAAAGAATTGTCAGTGCTTGAGCCTGCGAAAGCGGTCAGGGCGACCACAGAAGAGTGGATCGCGATCTCGGCGGCGATAGCTGTCTGCTCGTTCTTCTGGCACCCCGCGCTATATGTGGTCGCCGTCGTGCTGATCGGTTCGCGCCAGCAGGCGCTGCTGATCCTCGGACACGATGCCTCGCACTATCGCTACTTGCCGACGCGCTGGCAAAACGAGCTCTTTGCCAATCTGTTCTTGATGTGGCCAACCTTCGCCTCGGTCGAGGGCTTCCGCAAATTTCACTCGACGCATCACCAATATACGAACCTACCCGGCGGCGGTAATCGCCACATCTGGTACACCCACGACGCCGCCGGCGAGCTCGAGCCGAATTGGGTTTTTCCCAAGACCAAACTGGGCTTGGCGCTCGTGTTGCTGCGCCGCGCGTCGTTCGTCACCGGCATATTTTGGATCGTCCTCGGCCTAGTGGGAACGGTTCTCATTCCATCGTCACACTGGATGGTCGCCGCGAAGATCGCGTTCTATTCATCGGTCGCCGGAGCCTTGACCTTGTTCGATGCCTGGGCCGCGTTCTTACTCTACTGAATCGTGCCGTATTGCACTTGGCACATTGCGGTTCAGTACATCCGCATCATCTGCGAGCATAGCGCCGTGGAGAGCGAGGAAGAGGAATACGCGATCACTCGCACCACAATTCCCACCCGGCTCGAGTCGATCATTTTCCTGCCTCGCAACGTTGGCTATCACCTCGAGCACCACTGGTATCCGAGCGTTCCGTTCTATCGTCTGCCCGACCTGCACCAATAATTGATGATGCGTGAGGGTTTTCGCGCGCACGCCGTGGTCAGGCGATCCGTCTTTATCTCTCTCGGCGAGTGCATCAAGCCCGGCGCCGGCACGGCGCGCTTCCTCCCCGCAGCTCGCCTTGAAGCTCGACCGACGCCAGGATTTTACGCGCCTTTCTTGGTGGACGTAGCTTCGTCGTTGAGCAGATCGGCCAGAAGTCCGCGGGCAGCGGCCTCGATCAGATCGAGCGCGTGATTGAAGCCTTCGCGCTCGCCAAAAAAGGGGTCGGGAACGTCCCTGTTGGCGACATGGGGGGCATAGTCCAGGAAGCGGCGGACCTTGTGGCGCGCTGACTTGGGCGCGAGCTGGATGAGCTCGTCATAGTTCGAGCCGTCCATGGCGAGCAGCAGATCGAAGCGCGCGAAGTCCTCCTTCGTCACCTGCCGTGCAAACTGGTCCGAAATATCTATGCCGCGCCTGCTTGCCGCCTCTTGCGCGCGTGAATCGGGGGCTTGTCCAACGTGCCAATTGCCAAGACCGGCAGAGTCGATCTCGAAGCGATCAAGCACGCCCTCCTCTTGAGCCACGCGGCGGAGCACCCCCTCTGCCATGGGAGAGCGGCAGATATTTCCGAGGCAGACGAAGAGGACGCGATGCTTAGCCATGCCGGCTCAAATGGCATTAAGGCTCTGCCCGCGCAAGATGAGCCGACATGGCGGGTTGCCTCCGTCGCTTCTTGCAGCACCCGCCGCATTCACCTATTTTTCCTTTGGGTTGGAGCGTTAGCACCTTCTCGCGAGGTGGAGACGATGGTCGCCTGGAACGATGCCGCCGAGCTTAGGAATGCCGCGCTCGGCAAGGAAATTGCCCTGAGCACATTCGCTGAGCGCGAGCGGAAAGTCCGCCGCGACTTCTGGTCCAAGCTCAAGCGCTTTGCCGGCATGGTCCCCTTCGTCGAGGATCTGGTTGCCGCCTATTACTGTGCGCTCGACCCGGCAACGCCGATGCGCGTGCGCGGCATGCTGCTTGCGGCGCTGGCCTATTTCATCCTGCCCGTGGACCTCATCCCAGACATGATCGCGGGCCTCGGCTTTGCCGACGATGCCGCGCTGCTCACCGCAGTGATCGGCCTGGTCGCGAGCCACATCACGCCTACGCATCGGGCTGCCGCGGCACGGGCTCTCGACAAGGAGCTCCCGGCAAAAAGCTAGGTCGCTGGCTCAATCTTAGCGTTGCGGGTTGACGATGACCTTGCCGGTGACCTTGCGGTCTTCGATCAGCTGAAGCGCTTTTGCCGTCTCGGCGAGCGGGAACCTCGCATGGACATGCGGAACGATGCGTCCCCCTTTGCACCAATCGAGGAGCATGATCATGTTGGCGCGGTGCCGCTCGGGATTGCGCTCGACGAATGCAGTCCAAAACACACCAACGAGCGAGCAGCCTTTGAGCAGCACGAGATTGAGCGGAATGCGCGGGATTGTCCCTGAGGCAAAGCCGAGCACGAGGTAGCGTCCTTCCCAGGCCATGGCGCGCAAGCTCGGCTCGGCGTGGTCGCCGCCAACTATGTCGTAGAGCACGTCGACGCCCTTGGACTGCGTGAGGTCTTTCAGCCTCGTCTTGAGGTCCTCGTCCTCGTAATTGAGGCCGTCGTCGGCACCATGCTTGCGCGCAAGTGCAAGCTTCTCTTTCGACGAGGCGACGGCGATGACGCGCGCGCCTATGAGCTTGCCGATCTCAACCGCTGCCAAGCCTGCACCGCCCCCCGCGCCAAGCACAGCAAGCGTCTCTCCTGGCTTGAGATCGCCGCGATCTTTGAGCCCGTGCAGCGCCGTGCCGTAGGCGATTGAAATGCCGGCCGCGGCTTCGTCGCTCACGCCATCGGGAATGGGGACGACTTTGCTGGCCGAGGTGACGACTTTCTCGCGGCACCCATTGCCGCCGATAAACGCCACTACCCTTTGCCCACGATTGACGCCGGTGACGTCCTCGCCCACCGCACCGATCGTGCCGGCGATCTCGGCTCCCGGCGAGTAAGGAAGCTTGGGCGTGACCTGATATTTGTTGCGCAAGGAAAGTGTGTCGAAGAAGTTGAGGCCGACCGCCGTCACCTTGATGAGGACTTCGCCAGGTCCGGGGCTCGGCTCCACCACCTCCTCGAGTCGCAGCGCCTGGATGCCGCCGAACTCACTGATTTGCGCCACGCGCATCGACGCCATTCCGCGCTCTCGACGATGGCGGGGAGCCGCCGTTTCAAACATCGAACAATCTGTGGCGGAGCGCGATGGCGACAGCCTGAGTGCGATTGACGGCGCCGAGCTTGCGCATTGCGGTCTGAGCGTGCTCATCGACTGTTCGCTTGCCGACGGAAAGGATCGTCCCGATCTCCCACGCCGATTTTCCTTGCGCCGACCAGGCTAGGACCTCACGTTCGCGCGGCGTGAGCGGCTGCTTGACTTCCGACTTCCTCCCGAGCAACTGGCGCATCCGCTCGAAGGCGTAGAGCGAGATGAGGTGAAGGCCGGGCTTTGCGTCTGCCGCGAGATCCACATCAGTGCCGGCCATCGCCACGGCGGCTTCGTAACCGCCGGCGCCATGCACTGGCACGAAGAAGCCGCGCTCCATGGTGTGTTCGGCGAGGACCCGCATCACCTCGGTCGAGCGGGGCCCGTACTCGTCGCCATAGTCTTCCCAAGTCCAATCGAAGGGAGAAGAGGAACGCAGCGCGCGGCGCATGTTCGGATCGATGCGCACATAGTCCCGATTGGCGTAAAGGTCGTGCAATCCGTCGGGAGAGTGATGGGCAAGGATCAGATCGTCCAATGTCTCGCCCGGCTTCCGCAGGATGCCGGTGAAGGCCAGCCACTCGAACCCGAACCGGGAGACCACACGAAGCATGGTGCCCAGGACGGCTTCCGGCGTATCCAGCCGGTCCAAGCCCTCGATGAAATCGAAGGTCCTTTGCCCGAAAGAGTTTGCTTTTGCTGTCATTGGTTCCCCGCTACACCACGAGTAACCCTATGCTGCGAAAACGATTTCGCCAATGTGGGACTTGGCACGCCCAAATTGTAGAGACAATTTCCGGACTTAGCAGTTGCGGGTAATTTTGCCGCGGCTAAACCTCCAGGATACAAGAAGCCATGAAATCGGCGCTTCCCTGGCCTCGCGGCTATTTCGCCATCGGCGTCGAGGGTATTTCGAAACCGGTCAATCTCGGCAACCTCCTTCGCTCGGCCCATGCTTTCGGGGCAAGCTTCGTGTTCACCATCGGCGCTGACCCGCGGGCTCTGGAGATGCGATCAGACACTTCGAGGGCAGAGACGCATGTGCCGCTTTACCACTGGCGGGACCTTGCCGAGCTCGCCCTGCCCAAGGGGTGCAGCCTCGTCGGTATCGAGATCCTTGAGGAGGCCGCTGATCTTCCAAGCTTTCCCCATCCGTTGCGGGCCGCCTACGTGCTCGGACCGGAGCGCGGCGCGCTCACGCCGGAGCTTGCCGCTCGTTGCCAGCATCTCGTGCGCATCCCCACCGCCTTCTCCCTCAATGTCGCGACCGCCGGCGCAATCGTCATGTACGACCGATTGCGTTCTCTCGGCCGCTTCGGCTCCCGCCCGGTAGCCGCAGGAGCCGAGGCCGAGCCCCCTCGACTCCACATCCAGGGCGGCCCAAAGCGCGTGCGCCGGGTTGACCGCCCCTTCTCGCCAAAGGAAAATTGAAGCTATATGCTTGGGTCCTGCTCAGGAATCGGGGACAGGGAGATGCGCCGGGCCGTTCGAGCTGCTTGCATCGTCTGGGCATTGAGCGTCACGCCTGCCTTGGCTCAAGACGTCACGCTCCTTGAGAAGTTCAAGGATTGGTCGGCTTACGCTGCAACCGGCAGTCCCAAAGTCTGCTTCGCCGTGGCCAAGCCGAAACAGGCTAATCCCCAGAAAATCAAGCGCGGACCCGTCTTCTTCTACATCTCCCGGTGGCCCGCCGATAACGTGACGAACGAGATCAGCGTGAAGATGGGTTATCCCTTTGGCGCTGGCGCCAAGGCGACGGTGACCGTCGGCACCGCCAAATTCGAATTGTTTACCAAGGACGAAGGCGCCTTCGTCGAGAAGCCCGAGACCGAGACCAAGCTCGTCGAAGCCATGAAAGGCGCGAGCGTCATGAAAATCGAGGGCAAATCGGCCCGCGGCACGGCAACCAGCGACATCTATTCACTCGACGGCCTGAGCGACGCACTCGACCGCGCCGCAAAGGAATGCAGCGGTTAATCTTGTTGCAAATCTTACCCCCTTCTTGCTTGCGGCAAGTAACGTGGCTAGCGTCGCGCTCCGGCAACGGAGCCGCGAAGGAAAAATGACAGATGAAGCCTTTCTACGCGACAATTCTCGCCGCCCTGTTCCTCACCGTGACGCCGGTGCTTGCCGAAGAGTCCAAGATCGACATGAAGAAGCTGTCTTGCAAGCAGTTCTCGGGCTACGACAAGGACAATGTGAGCATCATCATGATGTGGCTCGAAGGCTATTGCACCGATGAAAACGAGGGCGCCGTCATCGACTTCGGCAAGATGGCCGGCGACACCGCGCATCCTTTTGTTTATTGCGGCGATCATCCTGATGACGACATCATCACCGCCGCGGAAGAGGTGCTGGGCAATTAAAGAGCGCTGGCTCCGCGGGCCTTGGCTTTCCCACGCCCCGTCATGATATGAGGGCTTGAGCCGGACCGGTGCCTGACTGCCGCTGTGTCATGACCATACCGACCCTTTCCGCCGAGCGCGCCGCCTCCTTCGAGAGCGACCGTCCCACCCGAGAGCCGATCCTCGGGCTCGACCGTGCCACGCTTGGCGCGCGCCTCGTCGCACTTGGCGTGCCGGAGCGGCAGGTCCGCATGCGCTCAAACCAGCTCTGGAGCTGGACCTATGTGCGCGGCGTGACGGACGTCGGCGCCATGACCGACATCGGCAAGGACCTCCGCGCCGAAATCGGCGAAGCCTTCACGCTCAAACGGCCGGAGATCGTGACCGAGCAGGTCTCGGTCGACGGCACCCGCAAATGGCTGCTCAGGCTCGATGACGGCAAGGAGGTGGAGACGGTCTATATCCCCGAGGAGGACCGGGGCACGCTCTGCATCTCGAGCCAGGTCGGATGCACGCTGACCTGCTCCTTCTGCCATACCGGTACGCAGCGCCTGGTGCGCAATCTCACCTCGGGCGAGATCGTCGGCCAGATCATGCTGGCGCGCGACCGGCTCGGCGATTGGCCTGGCGCTTCAGCATCCGACCTGCGCGGGCTGCCCGACTCAGAGCGCAAGATTACCAATGTGGTGCTCATGGGCATGGGCGAACCCCTCTATAATTTCGACAATGTGCGCGATGCCATGGCCATCGCCGCCGATGGCGAAGGTTTAGCCATTAGCAAGCGCCGCATTACGCTCTCGACCTCTGGCGTCGTGCCCGAGATTCCGCGCTGGGGCGACGAGGCCGGCACCATGCTCGCCATCTCGCTTCATGCCGTGCACGATGAGCTGAGGGACAAGCTCGTGCCCATCAACAAGAAATGGCCGCTGAAGGATCTGCTCGCCGCCTGCCGCGCCTATCCGGGTCTCTCCAACGCGAAGCGCATCACCTTCGAATACGTGATGCTGAAGGGCGTCAACGATTCCATTGCCGACGCAAAGGAGTTGGTGCGGCTACTCGCCAAGATCCCGGCAAAGATCAATTTGATCCCGTTCAACCCTTGGCCCGCCGCGCCATTCGAATGTTCCGATTGGGATCAGATCGAGAAATTCGCCGAGGTGGTAAACCGTGCTGGCTATGCGAGTCCGGTGCGTAGTCCTCGCGGTCGTGACATCATGGCCGCATGCGGCCAGCTCAAGTCGGCAAGCGTCAAGCTCCGCGCCAGCGCCCGTCTAACGCAGGCGTAGGCCTAGCGCTGGGCCAAACCGCTGGGTGGTGCTAAATCCCGCTGCGATATCATCGGACAATCGAGGGTCTTTTCGAGAGCGGCCACAAGGTCTTGCTCAGTGTCCACGGTGATATAGAGACCACCGCTTTGCTCAGCGAGGCACTTCGCCTCCAATACACTCTGCTCGCCCGTCCAAGAGTAGGTCTGGTATCGAAAACTGATGACGTGAATGGTGAGCCTCTCGGCGGCATCATGGAGCTGTTTCGCTAGATCGCATGGTGACCGACCGCACGTTTCTTCGCCGTCGGTTACGACCACGATAACTCCCGGCTTGTTGCGATAGTCGAGTGCCGCGGCGGCTTGCTCAACTGCCGTGGTCAGCGGCGTCTTGCCGGCAGGGATCAATGAGTCTACTTCCTTCATGATAAGGTCAGCAGCGTCGGCTGTCGGTGTGAAGTTGAGCTTGACATTGCACTGGTTCCAAGGGCCGGGGCCGAAGCTGACCAGTCCCACCTTCCGTAACCGAGCTGCGCTTGGTAGCACTTGAGCGAGAGCGTATCGCACCTCATCGATCCTGGCCTGGGAGTTCGGGATGCCCAAGGTCTGATTTCCGGACATAGATCCCGAAGCATCGAACACGATCATCGCGTCATCCCGGCAAGGCGCAGCCTTGCCCTCCTCTGCCCGAGGCGCAGCAGAGTCGCCGCACAGCAAAATAAGAATGAGGGGAACGGTGTTCCAACAAATCCTGAACGCGATTGAGGCCATTACAACTCCGCAGCTATTAGACGCTCTCAGTTAAGACCACTCTCGATCTGATCGGCACGTTGCGATGTCTTGGACAGTCTAAGATCTTCTCTAAGGCTGCGATTGGATGCTCATCAGCTCGGCTGTGACATAAATTCCATCATTGTTTCAGCTAGGTTTATCACGGGAAGAGCATCGCGCCGCCCGCTCACATCGACGCAGGGCTACCTCAAACTGCAAGTGCAGCGCCCCCCACTATCCCGCACCAGCCTGAAGTCCATGGCGTATCCCCATGCCAAAAGCCCCGGTCGAGAAGCGAAAGCCCGACCGGGGCTGGGGCGCCAGCCAGCGATTAAAACGCGCGGACGATAGCGGCCTCCTGTTACAGGATGATCACAAATGGCGATCCAGCCGAGGAGTCACGGTGAGCTGTCGTGAGCAACACTGATTCCGCGCCGCAGGCGCAGCCTCACAAGCCGCGGCCCACTTTGGCCGCTGTGATCTTCGGCACCGTTTTGCGCCTGCTGTGGGCGGCGACCGCTTTTTGTCTCGCCGCCGGTGTGGCTTTGGTTGTGCTCTACCTGCTAGGTGCCTTGTGGGTAGGGAACGAGCTTCGCGCCGCCGCTCCGCACGAGCCCGCGCTGCATCATGGTGGTGCGCCGTTCTTCGGAATGGTCCTGTTCGCAAGCACAGTTACGCCCGCTCTCACGGCCCTCCCGGCGATTGCCGTCGCCATTGTCGGCGAGATCCTCCGCATTAGGTCGTGGATCTATTACGTGCTCGCCGGAGGCGTATCGCTCGCGGCAATCCCGCTTCTGGTCACGCCGTCGTCGGCCGACCTCCCAGCGGTCGCGACGAGCCAGTACATGACGATCTTTGTTGCTGCGGGCTTCGTCGGAGGCTTCATCTATTGGCTCTTCGCTGGCCGCCGGGCTTGAGCTTACCTTGTCACACGGCTTGTTTTCCACGGCGGCAACGCACAACTACCGGTGAGCATTCGAGGATAATGTCCATGAGCAAATTTCTTGTCGCCGTGGCGCTCTTGGCCGCATGCGCTAGTCCGGCCCTGGCTGGTTCAGCCAAGGTGCGGTCCCATCATGGGTATAACGGTTACAGCAGCTACCCCACCCCCGACTGGGTCCGCCCCCTCCCCCATTCAGAGCGTCTTGCGAACGCGCTCGGGGGTTGGAACCGTGGTTACCCCGGCGATCCCTATTGGGAGCCTTGCCTCTCATATCAGCGGACCTGGGGACCGGGCGCCTGCGGCGGCGGCCACTAGGGTCGACAGGCTGGGTTTAAAGGCTGAGCTTATTGTCCTTCAGCCCGAGCCATTTTAGCCTCGACAGCGCGGCGCGCGATCAGCCATGGCTCAGGCAGGTAGTGGGTGACGGTTTCACGCCACGCGGTCGATTCGGCGTCCCGGCGTCGCTTGCGCATCGCAAAACCTGACGCCCTGACGGCGAGCTTGTTCGCCAAATCCTGCAAGTCCTTCAATCTTTGGGCTGCCATTCCTCGCTTACCTTTTCGTATTTTTCTTCACTGCGGCCCAGGCCACCTTATGGGCGAGCTCCTCGAGCGATTCATTGCCGCGCCGCTTGGCCGGATCCTGGTACTCGCTCCACGCGTTATCGAAAGCTTCGCGATAGATGTCTTGCGCGTGGCTCGGGAGCGAGTTTTTGACGCTGTCGGGAAGCTCTTGATTGGTCCGATAGGGCATGCGCCTCTCGCTCCTTTGCGACCAGATCGGACATCGAAACGCTTGCGCTGCCGCTCCGGTTCCTAAGTCGCGGTTCGAACTTGGGGATTGAGAGTCTATGGACACGAAACGCGCTGCATCGCGGGATTGGAGCGCTACTGCGAGGGCCAGAGGCGCGCTCGCCCATGCCGGCGTCGGCGCTGAAAGAAACCGGGTGGAACTTGCACAAGCACGTCGCCTGGCCTTAGCCAAAGAAGAAGCCCGGCTCTTGGTGAGGAACCGGGCTCCTTATTTCAGCCCTGAACGAGGCCGATCAGACCTCGCGAGGCGAGGCTACTAGCAGTAATCCCAATAGCCGCGATTCCGCGCCGGGCTCGCCGGGGCAGAACTCCAATGCTTAACATATGACTCACGCGATGCTTGCGTAACCGCCTCGCCCGCCTATAGTCCCCGCCCGTTCCAACCGGCCTTCCTTACGAGCCTCTCATGGCAACCGACATCAAGAAGGTGGTGCTCGCTTATTCCGGCGGGCTCGACACCTCGATCATCCTCAAGTGGCTGCAGGAGACATACGGCTGCGAGGTCGTGACCTTTACTGCCGACCTCGGCCAGGGCGAGGAGCTCGCACCTGCTCGCAAGAAGGCCGAGATGGCAGGGGTGAGGCAGATCTTCGTCGAGGATCTGCGCGAGGAGTTCGTGCGCGACTTTGTGTTTCCGATGTTCCGCGCCAATGCGCTCTACGAAGGCGTGTATCTACTCGGCACCTCCATCGCGCGGCCGCTCATCGCCAAGCGGCAGATCGAGATCGCGCGGGAGACTGGCGCCGACGCTGTGGCGCATGGCGCCACCGGCAAGGGCAACGATCAGGTGCGCTTCGAGCTCACTTATTATGCGCTAAACCCTGACATCAAAGTGATCGCGCCATGGCGCGAATGGAAATTCAAATCGCGCAGCGAGCTGATCGAGTTCGCCGAGAAGCACCAGATCCCCGTGGCCAAGGACAAACGCGGCGAGGCGCCGTTCTCTGTCGATGCCAATCTTCTGCATTCCTCGTCCGAAGGGAAGGTGCTCGAAGATCCGGCGCAAGAGCCGCCGCCTTACGTCTATCAGCGCACGCTTTCGCCGGAGGAAGCGCCGGACAAAGCGGTGGAGATCACCATCGGCTTCGAGAGAGGCAATCCGGTGTCCATAAATGGCGCGCGGCTGTCGCCAGCCGCGCTCCTCATCGAGCTCAACGCCTATGGCAAGGAGAACGGCATCGGCCGGGTCGATCTCGTCGAGAACCGGTTCGTCGGCATGAAGTCACGCGGCATCTACGAGACGCCCGGCGGCACGATCCTCTACGTCGCGCATCGTGCGATCGAGTCGCTCACTCTTGACCGCGAGGCGATGCATCTCAAGGATTCACTGATGCCGCGCTACGCCGAGCTCGTCTATTACGGCTTCTGGTTCTCGCCGGAGCGCGAGATGCTGCAGGCGCTGGTCGACAAGAGCCAGGAGCATGTCGAGGGCGAGGTCAAGCTCAAGCTCTACAAAGGCAACGTCATCGTCGTTGGACGTTCGTCGACGAAATCGCTCTACTCGGACAAGATTGTGACCTTCGAGGACGACGCCGGCGCCTACGACCAAAAGGACGCTCAAGGCTTCATCAAACTGAACGCGCTTCGCCTGCGTCTTCTCGGCAAACGCCACGATCCGACGGGCAAGTGATGGTTTCGGGAATATGGCGTGACACGCGACTGCTCGATCTGTTCGGCATCGAGCTGCCGATCATCGCGGCGCCGATGGCCAATTTCGCCGGCGTCGATCTCGCCGTCGCCGTTGCCGAGGCTGGCGGGCTCGGGTCGCTGCCTTGCGCCGCGCTTAGCCCGGATCAGATTCGCTCCGGCGGGGCTGAGTTCAGGTCGCGCAGCAACAAGCCGCTCAACTTCAATTTCTTCTGCCACGCTGTATCGCCGCCTGATCTCGCAAAGGATCGGGCATGGCTCAAGCGCATCGCGCCCTACTTCGCCGAGCTCGGCATTGAGCCGCCTACGCTTCCGCTTCCGGCAGGTCATTCGCCATTCGGCGAGGCTGACTGCGCTGCGATAGAGGCGCTGCGCCCCGAGATCGTTAGCTTCCATTTCGGTCTGCCGCCGAAGCCGCTGCTCGCGCGCGTCAAGGCGACGGGCTGCAAGATCCTGGGCTGCGCGACGAGCCTCCGCGAGGGGCTGTGGCTCGCCGAGCGCGGCGTCGACGCAATCATCGCCCAAGGCGCAGAGGCGGGAGGGCATCGCGGCATGTTCCTCGAGACGGATGTCGCTATGCAGGTCGGCACCTTCGCTTTGGTGCGCGCCATCTCCGGTTCGGTGCAGGTTCCGGTCATTGCTGCTGGAGGCATCGCCGACGGGCGCGCCATCGCGGCTGCGTTGGCCCTGGGAGCATGCGCCGCGCAGATCGGCAGCGGCTATCTGACCTGCCGCGAATCGACCATCTCGCCGTTGCATAGGAAGGCTCTCGCCGACCCTGGCCGCGAGACCGCCATCACCAATGTGCTGACCGGCAGGCCCGCACGTGGCGTCGTCAACCGCTTCATGCGCGAGCAAGGCCCGATCGACGACGCAGCGCCAAACTTTCCTTTGGCAAGGCCGGCCGTCGCGCCCTTGCGGGCCAAGGCAGAATCGCAAGGCTCGGCCGATTTCTCGCCGCTCTGGTCAGGTCAAGCGGCTATTCTGCCGCCGGCAATGGGCGCTGGCGAGCTCACGCGCAAGCTCGCCGAGGAGGCGCGCGCTATTTCGGCATGATCAGCGCGTGCTTGGGGAACTTGGCGAACACGCTCTCCGGCACGCCGAAGAGCAGAAGGTCGGGATTGGCCGCAATCCACGCGGTGATCGAGACCGATTGATAGGTTGCGTTGTTGAGCGCGAGCACGACCTCGAGATTATCGCTGCCAGTCCTGAACCGTGGGGAAACTTGATTTACAAGGCTGGCAGGCGGCTGTCAGTCGATTTCGACACTGACTTTGCGCTTCTCGCCGATATTGGGCTTGGTGCCGGTAAGCCGCGCCCTGGCGAATTCGAACGCGGCCACCGCCGAGCTTGCCGGCCCGTCCCACATCTCCGCCCGCTCGGGCTCGATCTTCATCACCAGCAGGTTCGGATCTTCCGGGCCGCCCGGCCACCAGACCTGCTGCTCCTCGTTCCACAGCGCCTTTGCGCGTTCAGGATCGCGGCTCACGAACGCCTTTCCGGTGATGGAGAGATAGACCTTCTCTTTCGCGTAGACGAAGGTAAGGCAGACGTTGGGATTGGCTTCGATCTCGTCGTCCTTGAGCCCGCGCACGTCGGTCAGGAACCAGATCGTCTCGGTGTCTCGTTCGGGCCGTGCTTCCAAAGGCCGCGCCCGCAGGCCTCCTGCAAACCGCGTCACCATCATGCAGATGCCCGCCTTGGCAATAACCTCCCAGACGCAGTCGATGTGGCTCTCGTTCTTTTCCGCCATGCCCCGCGCAACGCCGCGCCACGGCGCGAGTTCCGCTCAGCCGAGGCCATTGCGCCTCTGTCACACGCGCTATATATCCGTGCCATAGAGACGCGCGGGCCGCTTCGGCCCGCGTTTGCGCATTAAGAGCTTCCATGAACCTCCGCAACATCGCCATCATCGCCCATGTCGATCATGGCAAGACGACGTTGGTCGACCGCCTGCTCCAGCAGTCCGGAGCTTTCCGCGAGAACCAGCGGGTGGCCGAGCGCGCGCTCGATTCGAATGACCTCGAGCGCGAGCGGGGCATCACCATTCTCGCCAAGGTCACGTCGATCCTGTGGAAGGATACCCGCATCAACATCGTCGACACGCCGGGTCACGCCGATTTCGGCGGCGAGGTCGAACGCATCTTGAACATGGTCGACGGCGCGCTGGTGCTGGTCGATGCTGCTGAGGGCCCCTTGCCGCAGACCAAATTCGTGGTGTCGAAGGCGCTCAAGATGGGACTCAAGCCCATCGTGGTGATCAACAAGGTCGACCGCGCCGATGCCCGCCCGCAGGAGGTTGTGAACGAAGTATTCGACCTGTTCGCCGCGCTCGATGCCTCTGACGAGCAGCTCGACTTTCCGATCCTCTACGGTTCGGCCAAAGAAGGCTGGATGGCCGCGAGCCCGATGGGGCCTAAGCAACTCGGCATGCAGCTTCTGTTCGACCTCGTGCTGAAGCACGTGGCGCCGCCCAAAATCGAGAGTGGCCCATTCCGACTGCTCGGCACGATCCTCGAAGCGAACCCCTATCTTGGCCGCATCGTCACCGGCCGCATCACCTCGAGCTCGATTTCGCCGAACCAGCCGGTCAAGGTGCTGGACCATACCGGCAGGCTTGTCGAGCAGGGCCGCGTTTCGAAGGTGCTCGCCTTCCGCGGGCTCGAGCGGATCGGCCTCGACGAAGCAACCGCAGGCGACATTGTCTCGCTCGCCGGCCTGCCCAACGCCACTGTCGCTCATACCATCTGCGCGCCGGAGGTTATGGCGCCGCTGCCGGCGCAGCCGATCGACCCCCCGACTCTGTCCATGACCTTCCGCGTGAACGACTCTCCGCTCGCCGGCACCGAAGGCACCAAAGTCACCGGCCGCATGATTCGCGACCGCCTGCTGCGCGAAGCCGAGGGCAATGTCGCGCTCAGGGTCACGGAATCCGAGGAGCGCGATTCGATGGAGGTGGCGGGCCGCGGCGAACTCCAGCTCGGCATTCTCATCGAGACCATGCGCCGCGAGGGCTTCGAGCTATCCGTCTCGCGTCCCAAGGTACTGCTCAAGCGGGACACGAACGGCTCACTGCTCGAGCCGATCGAGGAGGTCGTCATCGATCTCGACGAGGAGCATTCCGGCATCGTGGTGCAGAAGCTTGCCGAGCGCAAAGCTGAGCTTGTCGAGATGAGGCCTTCAGGGGGCGTCCGCTTGCGCCTCGTATTCTACGCCCCGACGCGCGGGCTGATCGGTTATCAGGGCGAACTTCTCACCGACACGCGCGGCACCGGCATCATGAACCGCCTGTTCCATGACTACGCGCCGCACAAGGGCCCGATCCAGGGACGGCGGAACGGCGTGTTGATCTCGACCGACCAGGGCGATGCCGTCGCCTATGCGCTGTGGAACCTGGAAGATCGCGGGCCGATGATGATCGAGCCAGGCACGCGCGTCTATCGCGGCATGATCGTTGGCGAGCACACGAGAGACAACGATCTCGAAGTGAACGTGCTCAAGGGCAAGAAGCTCACCAACATTCGCACGACGTCTAAGGACGAGGCGGTGCGCCTTACCCCGCCGATCCGCATGACGCTCGAGCGCGCGCTTGCCTATATCGCCGACGACGAACTGGTCGAGGTCACGCCCAAGTCGATCCGCCTGCGCAAGCGCTACCTCGATCCCAATGAGCGCAAGAAGGCCGAGCGCCAGCGTCTCACCGAGGACGTTGCCTGATCTTCCCGACGACTATTGGCAACGCCTCCCATACAAATTGCCAGACGAATCCTGCTCGTCTCGATCTACCTCCAAGGCTCCTGTCGCTATAACAACAGCAATTTTCTGCTTACCGGCGCGTTGTTCGCCGGTCGACTGTGGCTTCCGACCTAGGAGGATTTTGCATGATGAAAGTCGTTGGACTTGCGCTTGCTCTCGCGGTGGGCGCCACCGGTTTTGCCCTCGCCAAAGATGCTGACGATGAGAAGGTGCCCGCCGCCGAGGTGACCAAGATCGAGGAGACTCTGAGCACGCTCGGCTGCAGCGGCTACGAGTCGGTCAAGAAGGAGGAGCAGGGCATCTACGGAATCGAAGATGCCAAATGCAAGATGGGCATCGTCGATATCAAGCTCGACAAGGACTACACCGTGATCCTGATCTCGCGTTACTGATCACTACAGCCTACGTATCGCGCAAGACGGGCCGGCTTCGTGCCGGCCCGTCTTCGTTTTGGCGGAGAGCAGAACGAGCTTCGGCGCGCGCGCCACAGTCGCAGGAAAAATAGCGCCCCCCCTTTGCCGAGCGCAGGCACTCGCGTTAGGCTAAACGCCATGCCCGTCGACGTCGTCCACATAAGGCCTGCGAGACTGAAGGATGCTCCTGCTCTCGCTGCCGCCTATGAGGAAGCTTGGCGCGGAGCCTACCAGGGCATCATCCCCCATCTCTCGCTTCAGCGCATGATCGCGCGCCGCGGCTTGCGCTGGTGGAAGAGCGCGCTCCGCCGGCGGACACCGCTTCTCGTGCTCGACTTCGACGGCGAGGCTGCGGGCTACGTAACCTATGGCCGCTCGCGCATAGGCCGCTCGCCGTTCCAAGGCGAGATCTTCGAGCTTTATGTGCATCCCACCTACCAGGGCTTCGGCCTTGGCGAGAAGCTGTTCGACGGCGCGCGCATTCGCCTCGCCGAGTTAAGGCTCAAGGGGCTGCTGGTCTGGGCGCTTGCCGACAACGATGCAGCATGCGGTTTCTACCTTCGTCTCGGCGGCAAACCGGTCGCAGAGGGGGCCGAAAGCTTCGGGGATGTGTCGCTGCGCAAGGTTGCCTTCGCCTGGGCCTGAAGGTTCAATTTTCCCCCTACTGGCGGCTGCAGACCGCGCTGCCACAATCGTTAACCTTAACCATTTTCTAAAATTGTGCCGTGTTCTGCTCTGCCAGGGTGTATTATTGCGTGAGTGATGGGTTTCCCTCCCCATCACAGGTTCCCCCCAACGGAACCCGAAGGAGCCCCGATCCCCCGTACGGGGCTGCTTCTTTGTCAAAGTGCCACGAAGCGAACTTCAGCCCCGTGCCTCAAGGCGCGGGGCTTTCCTTTTCCGAACTCCAGTGGAACGCTTGCTTCTCGGGACGTGCACCCATGCCTCTAACCGACCTGATCGGCGCCCCGCAGATCGCGGCAGCCCTAGTGCTCGCGCAGCGCGGCCTCGAGGAGCTCTACTCCGCGCGTAATACCAGAGCCCTGCTTGCCGCCGGCGCGCATGAGGAAGGAAGCACTTACTACCCCGTTGTGGCGGCGGCCCATCTCGCTTGGATCGCCTCGCTTGCCTTCCTCATCTCGCCCTCGGCGCCGATCATCTGGCCGCTCGTCGCCTATTATCTTGCCCTGCAGGTTGTGCGGTATTGGGTGATCGCCAGCCTCGGCCGCTTCTGGACGCATCGCGTCATCACGCTGCCAAGCGCACCGATCCATCCCGAGGGTCCCTATCGCTACATCTCGCATCCCAACTATGCCGTGACGCTGATCGAAACGTTCGTGCTGCCGCTTGCCTTTGGCGCGCTCGCGCTCGCCGTCATCATGACCGCACTGTGGTGGGTGGTTCTTGCGGTGAAGATCAGAATCGAGGACGAGGTCCTTGCTGCTCGCAGGTCCGCTCACAGATCGATCGCGACGAAATAGGCTGAGAAGCCGGGGCCGAAGGCGATGAGCAGATGAGGCCCCTTCGCGCCCTGTTTGATGGCGCGGTCGAGGGCGAACAAGGCGGTCGGTGATGACATGTTGCCGAAATCGCGCAGAATCGACGCCGAAAGCGCCAGATCGCTGCGGGAGAGGCCGAGAACTCTCTGCGCCGTCTTGAGAATCTTGGCGCCGCCGGGATGCAACAGGAAACCGGCGAACTCGCCGAGGCTCATGCCGTTCGCGTCGAGAAAGCCCCGCACTGCCGGAGCAAGATGTTTCCTGATGAGCGCCGGCAGTTCGGGGCTGAGGACCACGCCGAAGCCGTCCTCTTTGATATCCCAACCCATGATGCGTTCGGTGTTAGGCCAGAAATGATCGCCGACCGCGACGATGCGGCCCCTGCCCTCGCCGCCGTCCTTTGCGCGCTCCCCGTGGCGCAGCACGACGCCGGCAGCACCATCGCCGAATAGCGCGGCTGAAACGAACATCGCCATGCTCGGATCGGCGATGCGGAGACAGAGGCTGCAAAGATCGACGGTGAGAAACAGGACATGCGAGTCCGGCGGCATGGCCTGCGCGTAACGCGCCGCGCGCGCCAGCCCCGCGACCCCGCCGCCGCATCCCAGCCCGAAGATCGGAATCCGCTCGACCGACTGAGGGAACTTGAGCCGGTTCATCAGCTTGGCGTCGAGGCTTGGGATGGCAAGGCCGGTGATGGTGTTCACCACCAGCGCGGACACGTCCTTGAGCCCGATGCCAGCATTGGCAAGGGCCGCGAGAGTCACCTCTTCCAGGAGGGCCAGCGCGTGACGCTGGAACACTTCGGTGCGCGCTTCCCAGCCGTGGCGCTCGTAATACCAGTCCTTCGGCTGACACGCGTAGCGAGTCTCGATGCCGGTATTTGAATAGAGCGTGCCGAGCCGAGCCAGATGGGGAAAGACCGCTTTGGCCCGCTCGGCGATGTCCTCTTGTGAGACCTTGTGCTCGGGCACGGCGACCGCGACACCTGCGATCTCGACGTCGAAGCCGGTCGTCCGCTGCCGCGTCTCTTTCGGCTTGCTGGCGGTTTTCAGCATCGCCGGCTCCCACCGTCGCTTCGCTGGCACTATCGGCCTTTCCGATGGCTGGAGCCAGAGGCGCAAATGGCGCATCCGCGTCAATTCTTCGTGTGCGAGCCTGGCATCATTCCGCCACAAACGACTCGCGGCGGCCCTTGAGACGCCGTGTGTAAAGAGCGAGGCGGGGCTTGTGGGGGATGGAGCTTGCATCATAGAAGGGCGCGGGCCTTGCCGCAATTCTTGGCGGGGCAGACAACCGCTGCTGATGGCCATCGACAATGAGTGACATGAGGATCGCCGTGCTTGGCGCCGCAGGGCGCATGGGCCAGACGCTGACCCGCGTGCTTGCCGCCACACCCGGCTGCGTGGTCGCGGGCGGCATCGAAGCCAAGGGCTCGCCCGTGGTCGGCCGTGACATTGGCGAGGTGGCCGGGATCGAGCCTCTCGGCGTGGCCATCACCGACGATCCCCTGCCGGTGTTCGCCAGCGTTCAGGGCGTGCTCGACTTCACCACGTCTGCTTCGACCGTGGCCTTCGCCGCGCTCGCGGCGCAGGCTCGCATCGTCCATGTCATCGGCACGACAGGTCTGTCCGAGTCCGACGAGGCCAAGATCGTTGCCGCCGCCCGTCATGCCACCGTCGTCAAAGCCGGCAATATGAGTCTCGGCGTCAACCTGCTCGCCGGTCTCACCGCCCGCGTGGCGGGAGTCCTTGGACCCGAGTTCGACATCGAGATCTTCGAGATGCATCACCGGCACAAGCGCGACGCGCCGTCGGGCACCTCGCTGATGCTCGGCGCCGCAGCTGCCTCAGCGCGCGGCATTTCGCTCGATGAGCGCGGCGTACGGTCGCGCGACGGAGAGACCGGGCCGCGGCGCGAAGGCGACATCGGTTTTGCGGCACTCCGAGCCGGCGACGTTGTCGGCGAGCACAAGGTGATCTTCGCCGGGCCTGGCGAGAGGATCGAGCTTGCTCATATCGCGACCGACAGAGGAATTTTTGCTCGCGGCGCGGTCAGAGCCGCACTCTGGGCGAAGGGCAAGGCCCCTGGCCTCTACAGCATGAAGGATGTTCTCGGCTTGTAAGCAGGCAACCCGAAACCCAACTTTCGATCATGTCTGGCAAAATGCCGTGTACATGCCTAAAAGGTGCATTCCGCCTACCGGGAATGAGTCCCAAAACGGAGGTCATGGTGCGCCCAAACTTAACCTTCCTCCTATACGCTCCCCTCAGCAAGGGAGCCGCCTCGGCGGGTTGAACGGCGGGACCAGCCATGATGGCGCACGCTGATGGAACCCAAGATGCAGAGCCGCAACCGCGCCGCAAGGTTCTGGTTCTCGTCCGCCACGGCGAGAGCGAGTGGAACCGGCTCAACCGCTTCACCGGCTGGAAGGATGTGGACCTGACCGAAGAAGGCATGTTCGAGGCGCACCGCGCCGGCGCCATGCTCGAAGAGGAAAATCACAGATTCGACGCCGCCTTCACTAGCACGCTGAAGCGCGCGACACACACGTTGCGCATCATCCTCGATGAGCTCGAGCAGGAAGACCTGCCCATCGTCAAAGACGCGGCGCTAAACGAGCGTGATTACGGCGATCTCATGGGCATCGACAAAGATGAGGCGCGGAAGCGCTGGGGCGATGAGCAGGTGCACCTGTGGCAGCGCTCCTACGATATCGCGCCGCCTGGCGGCGAGAGCCTCAAGGACACTGCCATGCGGGTGGTACCGTTCTTCGAAAGGCGCATCGCGCCTGAGCTGCGTGCCGGCAAGAGCGTGCTCGTGGTCGCCCATGGCAACTCGCTCCGCTCACTCATCATGGCGCTCGATCGGCTCACGCCGGAGCAGGTCATGGACGTTCAACTCGGCACCGGCGTGCCGCTGATCTACCGCCTCAATGCCGACGGTTCGGTCGCCGAGAAGCGCGACCTTGCTGCCTAGCGCCTTAGGCGCGCACCCCCAACCCTTCGCTAGTCCTGCTGCATCTGCCGGTAGACCATCTGCAACGCTTCGGGCGATACGCCGATTTCGCCCCTGAACGGGGTGTCGAAAATCGCGATCACGTAGATCATGGTCGTGGTGAAGAACGAAACGAGTCCGCCCAACAGGAGATGGGTGCTGACTCTGAGATCGAACAGCCAAAAAAAGATCATGTTGATCAAGGCGCCGAGCGCCACCGTATACCACATGACATGGGGCATGCCCGAGGAGACCCTATAGAGGCGTGTGCGCCGGGTTTCGATAAATGAGTCGAACTGTTTGAGCGCCGTCTGGTGAATCGCCCCTTGGCCCGGCGTGCCAGGTTCGAACTGCGCCATGCGCCCATAGATCCCCGCGACCGGATTAGGGCCATCGAGCTCCGGCATGATGCCCTGGCGTTCCTTCGCCCAAGCTTCCTCGATAGTCCACCGCACGTATTCACGCACTAGCGCCTTGAGATCGGCGCGGTATGGCTCGGGGTAGCCTGAGATGTCACGGTAAAGTGCTGCGAGTGCCGCGGCCTCGGCGACCACCGATCATGGGAGAGCAATACAGCTTGGCGCGTGTTATGCGGCGCCCGGACTTCGCGCCGAGGACAGCGCGGCCGACAGCGCAACAGCGAAATCCTCGCGTTCGTCATCCGTGAGGAAGCTCGCGAACACGAGCCGGTTGCCATGCGAAGCAAGCGAGAGCTGGGACGAGCGGCCGATGCGCGACTCGAGCGAGAGCCTCACCCAATAAGGATTGAAGCTCCAAGAGCGCGCTCGCCCGGAAGGATCGACGCGGGTGATCGTGAGCGTGTCGTTGGTGAGGTCGACCGTTTCGTAGAGACGTAGCGCCCGGAAATTGAGCTTGAAGGCGATATAGATCAGCGCCACGTCGAGGCCCATGAAGCCGATCACCGGCCAGGCGCCGAGCAGGTAGAACAGGAGTCCCGTGCCGAAGCTCACCGCGCATACCGCACCCATCAGCACCATGAAGCCCTTAGGCCCGAGCGATCGGTGCGGCGTGAGCACGGCGCTGAAGCGCGTTTGACCTTGTGGAGCTGGCGCGGGCTCTGTCATAGCAGGAGAGCTAATCCTCGATCAGTGGTAGACAAGGCCTCGTGGCGGTTCAATCCAAAATGCGCGCCCCCGCAGGAAATGAAAAGCGCAGAGTCAAGCGCGCTCCGGGCTCAAAGCTCACCCAGGAACAGGTCGACGAGATCTTCCGCCGATTCCACAAGTCGAACCCTCATCCCAAGACGGAGCTTCATTATCGCGACCCATTTACATTGCTGGTCGCCGTGGTCTTGTCGGCCCAGGCTACCGATTCATCCGTCAACCGCGCCACGCCCGATCTGTTCCGCGTCGCCGACACGCCGGAGAAGATGGTGAAGCTCGGCGAGGCCGGGCTGATCGACAAGATCAAGATGATCGGGCTTTACCGCTCCAAGGCCAGGAACCTGATCGCGCTGTCCAAGGCGCTCGTAGAGCAGCATGAAAGTAAAGTGCCCGATAATCGCGAAGCGCTTGAGGCGCTCCCCGGCGTCGGGCGCAAGACCGCCAATGTCGTGCTCAACGTCGCCTTTGGCGAGGGCACGATCGCCATCGACACGCATGCTTTCAGGGTTGCGAACCGCACCGGGCTCGCGCCCGGTAAGACCCCGTTGGAGGTGGAGCTTACTCTCAACCGGATCGTGCCGGAGCGCTACAAGCATAGTGCCCATCACTGGCTGATCCTGCACGGCCGCTATGTGTGCAAGGCGCGGCGACCCGAGTGCTGGCGTTGCCTTATCAACGACATCTGCCTTTACAAACCGAAGACACCAGCGCCGGCCTAATGCCGCCACGTTGGGTTCTTAATAGCGCTCATCTAAAATGAGGATCAGAATGCAGAACGACCTGAACAAACCCAATCGCATCAAGTACTTGCTCCCGTGGATCGGCATGGCCGCGGTGATTGGGCTGATGTGGGGCGCATTCGCCGAGTGACGCGCTTTCGGAACAATGCCGCCCAGGCGAGGTTTGTAGGCTAGAGGGAACCCGCGCCGGTGTGGGAACTGGCGCGTTTGCCCCGCATCAGAGAAGGCTTGGCGCACGAACGTCAGCCCCGTTTCGGACAGCGGAGGCCTATCATGCCAGCCAATTCTGCAGACTGTCGGGAAAGAGCGCAGCGTTGCGCCAAACTGGCGGCGGCGGCAGCCACGCCTGAACTGGCGGCAGTGCTTTCGGATATCGCACAGAAATGGGCGGTTCTCGCCGGCGAGCTCGATCGCACAGACCGCGCACTCGCCCCTTGGCAGATGCCCCAGCCAAAACGCTCTTAACACCCGCCTCTTCATCATGGCCGGGCTTGGCCCGGCTATCCCCGATCGTCATTCCCGCGAAAGCGGGAATCCAGTAATCGCCGCCTTCCGTTATCTCTGGCCGCAGTGGTTACTGGATGGCCCGGTCAAGCCTTGGAGCCAGGCAGATGAGCTCGATAAGCCAATGGGACGAAGAGGATGAATTATTCCGGGCTTAGTCGCGGTGCTGCGGGCCCATCCCCTCAAGCTGCGTGATGGTGCGCGGCGGCTCGAGCATGTCCGCTACGACCTTTTCATAAACGGTATCGAACTCAACTTTGCCTTCGGAGGCGATCTTCATCACCTGCTTACGCAAAGTCTCTTGGCGCTCGTCATCTGCCTCCGTATTGCGGAATGGCCGACACGCTTCGAATTGTGCCCAGGCAGCTTCGTAGACGCGCTCGATGATCTCGAGGTCTAGCGGATCGAAAGCGTGAGGATGCTTGAAAGACCCCGTGGCCGACTCCTCTACCTGTTGCAGGCGGGAACGCCGTGATCTGCTCTCTCAGCCACCGGGGCCTGTTACCATGTGCCGGTGATTGGATCATTTTGCGCCTAGCGCGCGCGAGTAGCGAGTCACTTATCTCGCAATGCGGCACGTTATTGCAAGGTCATGAAAGGGCGAAACTTTATTAAAAGCCCTTCGCGTATTCGAGGCATTGAAATTGAGTCTTACTGACCGGGAACTTCATCAAGGGGTTGTCATTTTGGCTTTCGTGGCGGGGTCACGGAGGAAACCATGGCGCGAGACCAATTCTTCGTGGTACTGCACGAAGGCCGCTGGAAGATCAAGCATAACGACCAGCATTCAAAGCCTTACCACAGCCAAACCGCGGCTCTCAAAGACGCGATCGATCAGGCACATGAGGTGCACAAGAAGGGCGGACTTTCTCAGGTTCTCGTCCAGCGAGAAGACTTGCAGTTTCGCGAGGAGCGGACCTTCGGCAAGGACCCCTATCCGCCCGCGGGATAGCGTAGGTAGTCCTTAGTTCTTTTGATGCCAGTCTGCCAGCCTCTGCGCCGTTTGAGGTCCTCCTGACCTAAACCTATCCCCGCGCCCCAGATCGCACTTACACTCCCCATCACCTCGTGCAGTTGAAGGGGCGTTCTCATGAGGCGTTCGTGAGGCGGCACGAGGTGCGGCGCCTGCGGGCTCATGTACGCAACATGAGCACTCGGGCGGTGTCGGGGGCTCCCCCGGACCCACTAAGAGGTCCTGCTGGGAGCCAGCTGATCGACCGGCTTTGTCCGGCAACGAAAAGCGGGGCCCGGTGCCGAGAAGACGACCGCGATTGGCGCGCTGAGAGGCGCCGCGTGCCGCAAGGCACGAACCATAGGTTTGCGCTTTTCGGCGCGCCAGCCCCCTTCACTCGCGGGCTCGTTCTCCGGCGAGACGTCTTGTCGTGCCCGCGAGGTTCTAGGACGCAGCCCGCGGCGCGACGCG
>Ga0105247_10000186_pt1 | contig 60603 bp, 57 predicted proteins | sample KBSS24metaG_FD_81519 | JGI IMG/M metagenome (GOLD analysis project Ga0105247, IMG submission 81519) | Switchgrass rhizosphere microbial communities from Kellogg Biological Station, Michigan, USA - KBS S2-4 metaG | ecosystem: Host-associated > Plants > Roots > Rhizosphere > Soil | place... | reverse complement strand
CGCCCTTGAAGGGCTTGGCGTTTCGGGATTCGGCGACGAGGGCGACGAATTCGACCCGGCGTTGCACGAGGCCGTTCAGCACGAAGGCGATGGGACGCATCCCATCGTCGGAACAGTGATGCGGCGCGGCTACAAGGTCGGCGATCAGGTGGTCCGCCACGCCCTCGTCGGCGTGGTCGACACCGTGCCCGACGCCGAGGCAGCCACGGACACGCTCGATGACGGCGGCGCGCCGACCGGGCAATCCGCAGAATCAAACGACAATTAGAGAAGAAGGTAAGGAGGTGACGCGGTATGGCCCAGCGCGAATGGGTCGAAAAGGACTTCTATAAGGAGCTCGGCGTCTCCTCTGACGCCAGCGAACAGGACATCAAGCGGGCGGCCAGAAAGCTACTCGCCGAAAACCACCCCGACCGCAATCCGAGCAACCAGGCGGCCGAAGACCGGTACAAGGCCGTGTCAGAGGCCAAGGAAGTGCTCACCGATCCGGCAAAGCGCAAGGAATACGACGAGACCCGTCGGCTGTTCGCCAACGGTGGTTTCGGGCGGGGCAGGTTCAGCGGCGGGAACTTCGGCGGATTCGGCGGCGATGGCGTCGAGTTCAACTTGAACGACTTGTTCGACGCAGCCGGCCAGACCGGCGGCGCGAACATCGGCGACCTGTTCGGCGGGCTGTTCGGCCGTGGGGCTCAACAGCCGCGGCCCAGCAGGCCGCGTCGGGGTAACGACCTGGAAACAGAGACTGAGCTGTCGTTCATGGAGGCCACCAAGGGCGTGATGATGCCGTTGCGGCTCACCAGCCCGGCGCCGTGCACGAATTGCCATGGCAGCGGCGCACGTCCGGGCACAAGCCCGAAGGTGTGTCCGAACTGCAACGGGTCCGGCGTCGTCAGCCGCAATCAGGGCGCATTCGGTTTCTCAGAACCGTGTACCGAGTGCCGTGGTAGCGGCTCGATCATCGAGCATCCGTGCGACGAATGTAATGGCACCGGGGTGACCACCCGCACCCGCACCATCAACGTGCGGATCCCGCCTGGTGTCGAGGACGGCCAGCGTATCCGATTGGCCGGCCAAGGCGAGGCCGGTTTACGCGGAGCCCCGTCGGGCGACCTGTATGTGACCGTACACGTCAAGTCTGACAAGGTGTTTGGCCGTGACGGCGATGATCTCACCGTCACCGTTCCAGTCGCCTTCCACGAGTTGGCTTTGGGCGCAACGCTTTCCGTGCCCACGCTGGAAGGCAAGGTCGGCGTGCGGGTGCCCAAAGGCACGTCCGACGGCCGCATCCTCCGGGTGCGGGGACGTGGGGTGTCGAAACGCGCCGGTGGGCACGGCGACCTGCTCGTCACCGTCAAGGTGGCGGTGCCGCCGAACCTGGAAGGCGAAGCGCAGGAGGCGTTGGAGGCCTACGCGAAAGCCGAGCGGGCCAGCGGGTTTGACCCGCGCGCGGGATGGGCGGGTGCGTGATGGCCAGGAATGAGGAAGCACGCACCTTCCTGATCTCCGTGGCCGCCGAGTTGGCGGGGATGCATGCGCAGACCCTGCGTACCTACGACCGGCTCGGGCTGGTCAGTCCGCAGCGGAGTTCCGGCGGCGGCCGCCGCTACTCGCAGCATGACGTCGATCTGCTGCGAGAGGTGCAGCGGCTGTCCCAGAACGAGGGGGTCAACCTCGCAGGCATCAAGCGCATCATCGAGCTGACGAATCAGGTCGAGGCGCTTCAGCGCCGGCTCGCCGAGTTGGCCGACGAACTGGAGGAGTTGCGCGGCAGGCAGCGCCGCGACGTCGCGGTCATGCCGAAGAGCACGGCTGTCGTCGTCTGGCAGCCGCGCCACAAGCGCTAGCTAGCTCACCTTGATCGAGAACACCGTCGTGTCCGGCTCACCCGGCCGCGCGCATCGGTAGCCGCTGCGGCGCAGTGCGTCGGTGGGCGCGGTCATCGGTTCGAAACAGATGACCGTTTCGCCCGCGGGCGCGAACACCTGTGCGGCGGGGTAGCCCCGCTCGAATCGCACCTCCAGCCGACGTCCGCCGCCGGAGACCGCGAACACCGCGCCGTCGTCGACCTGATCGAAGCCGTCGTCGAACACCCGGTCACCCAACTCGTCTGTGGTCGCAGGCATTTCGGCCGTCGCCCCGGTTGGAAGGCCGGTGTCGTCGAGGACCAGGTGGCGCATCGTCGGCATCTCCACCTGCCACTGAGCTCTCGGCACGCCGGGCAGCTGCAGGTACGGGTGATATCCGTACACCAGCGGCACCGCCTTGCCGGACGTCGGCGTCACGGTGGTGCTGACCGTCAGAGTGCAGTCGGACAGCTCGACGGTCAACTCGACCAGATGCCGGAACGGGAAGCTCGCGAGCAGTTCGTGCTGCGCTCCGAAATCCAGTTCGGCGCTGAGCTTCTGGTCGGAAACCCGCTGTGTTTGCCATGCGGGATACGCCGCCAGCAGACCGTGGATGGGCAGACCGTTGTTGTCGGTGCGCACCCCGTGGGCGTCCGGCGCGAGCGTGACCGTCTCACCCTCGACCTCATATGTCTTGGCGCTCAATCGGTTTGCCCACGGATAGAGCAGCGGGATGCCCATCGTCTTGCCCGCTGACACATACGCGTCGAGGCCGCGGCGCTGCCCCAGCAGCTCGCCACCGTCGTCGGACAGCGACGTGGCGATCATGCCCGCGCCGGGCACATACACCGCAGACAACGCGGACGAAGGGTCTCGCAGGATGACGGGCGTCAGATCGGCCATGGCGTCCAGCCTATCCGTCAGACGGGTTGGCCCACCTTGATCCGGAACTGCGCGATGGCGGACTCGCCCGGGTTGACCACCCGGTAGCCGCCGCGGCGCAGCGAGTCGGTCGGCGCTGCCATCGGCTCGAAGCACACCACGTCGTCGTCGCCGGGTGCGAATACCTGCGCCGCGGGATAGCCCTTGTCGAAGTGCACCTCGATGCGCCGGCCGCCGCCGGAAACCGCGAACACCGAGCCTTCAGGCACTTCGTCATACCCGTCGTCTAAGAACTTGTCGCCCAACGTTTCTGTGCTCGCTACATGCTCTTCCGTCGCACCGGTCGGGATACCCCACGCGTTGACAGGGCGGAACCGCATAGCCGGCGTCTCGATCTGCCACTCGGCGCGCGGCGCACCGGGCAGTTGCAGGTACGGGTGAAAGCCGAAGCACAGCGGCACGCGCGCACCCGTCGTCGCGGTCACCGTGGTCTTCACGGTGAGCGTGCGGTCCTCGAGCGTCACCTCCAGTACCACCAGGTGTGGGAACGGGAAGGTGGCCAGCAGTCCAGGGCGCGCCGCGTAGTCCAGTTCGGCGGTCAGCTGCGATTCGAGCTGCGTGGTGACATGCCAGTCCGGGTAGCCGGCCAACGTGCCGTGAATTGGCACGCCGTGCTGGTCCGTGCGCACGCCACCCGTGCCCGGCGTCAGCGTGATCACGGCGCCGTCGACGCCATAGCCGTTGCTGCTCAACCGGTTCGCCCACGGGTAGAGGATCGGGATGCCCATCGTGCGGTGGGTGGATACGTAGGCCTGCAGGCCGCGCCGCTGGCCGAGGAGTTCCACGCCGTCGTCGGAGAGTGACGTGCCGACCATGCCTGCGTTGGGGACATAGGTCGCGGTCAGGGCTGACGACGGGTCACGCAGCGTGACGTATTCAAACTCCGGCATCGATGTCGATCCTGCCACGGGTCCGGTTAGATCAAAAGATGATCCAGTATAGGTGGCTGCTGGCTCCCGTCTTCGCCGTGGCGTGCTTGCTGCTTGCCCCGGTTCAGTCGGCAGTTGCGCAGCCGTATGACGACACGGAGGCGCGCAACCTGGCGACGGTGCGCGCGGGCTTCGACGCGTGGCGCAATGGGACGGGCAGCCCATATGACGCTCTCGCCGACGACGCGACCTGGGAGATCGTGGGCAATTCACTCGCCTCCCGTGTCTATCCGGACAAGGAGGACTTCGTGGCCAATGTGATCAGGCCATTCAATGCCCGCATGGCTGCGCCACTTCGCCCGACAATTCGGGATATCTACGCCGACGGGGACACTGTGATCGTTTTCTTCGACGCCGAGGGCATCGCACGTGACGGGGTTCCGTATCGCAACACCTATACGTGGTTCTTGACACTGCGCGACAACAGGATCGTGAATGCGTCGGCGTTCTTCGACAGCATTGCGTTCAACGACCTCTGGCAGCGGGTGCCCGCCTGACGGTCAGTCGTAGACGATCACCGCACGTCCGACGAAGGCGCCGCGGCCCAGCGCGTCGATGTGGTCGTTGACGTCGTCGAACCGGACTTGGGTCACCGAGTCCTTGATCTGCCCTGCCTCGGCAAGCGCGACCACTTCGGTCAGGTCGTTGTAGTTGCCCCAGAAGGAGCCGAAGTAGCTGAATTCGCGGCCAACGAACGGGAACAGCGGAACGTCGGTCCGATTGCCGACCAATCCAACCGACGCGACGGCGCCCTCTGTGGCCAGCAGCGCGAACGCCAACCGCACGCTCTCCTCGGCTCCCACGCATTCGATGACCGCGTCGAGCTCGCGACGGCCGGTGGCCTGCTCGAGCACGTCGCGCACCTCGTCGTCCGACCTTCCTCGGGTGTTGATGGTGTGGTCGGCACCGTTTTCCGTTGCCAGCGCCAGCTTTTCATCGCTGCGGGCCATGGCGATCACGGTGGCACCGCCGAGCAGCTTCGCGTACTGGACCGCATACGCGCCCAGCCCGCCGACCCCCATCACGCCCAGAGTCGTTCTTCAGGCCGCGGTACGGCGTCAGGCCGGCGTCGGTCAGCGGGGCGAGCGAGAGGGGTGACAGGTTGCCGGTGACGGTGATCAGCTGCTGGTAGGCGACCGGGACGTACTCCTGATAACCGCCGTGGGGACCGAACCCCACCCAGCTTCCGTGGTTACAGATCTGTTCGTTGCCGCCGTGGCACTGACGGCACGAGCCGTCCCCGTGGGGACCGAAGACGACGACTGGATCGCCCTCGGAAAGACCCGCGGCGCGGGAACCGCTGAGCCGATGCGGTCGATCGTGCCCGCGATCTCGTGCCCTGGCGTGACCGGGAAGTCCATCGGCAGACTGCTGTGGAAGTAGCCGTCGATCAACTGAAAGTCGGTGCGGCACATACCAGCACCGCCGACCTTGACGAGCACTTCCGACGGCCCGATATCGGGGATGGGGATCTCCTCCAGAACCAGCGGCTGCCGGTAGCCGTACATCCGCGCGGCGCGCATCTTCGTCATGGACGCACAGTGTATTGCGTTGCCGATCTTGATGGAACGGTTTAGCTGGCCAACGGATCGTGCTGAATGCGTTCGGCGGGTGCGCCTTTGGTGATCAGCGCGGCCTTGGTGGCCTCGACCATCTTCGGCCCGCCGCAGAGCAGGATTTGCCGGTCGCCCCAGCCGCCGTAGCGCGTCACGACGTCGGGCAGCATGCCCGTTTGCCGCACATGCAAACCGCGGGGCGGCTCGACATCTGGGTATTCGGCGGCCCATGGCGGATCGGTGTTGAACTCCGACACCGGCGTCACGGACAGCCACGGGTTGGTCGACGCGATCTGCCACAGCGTGCGCAGGTCATAGAGCTCACTGGGATAGCGGGCACCGAAGAACAGGTGTACGCGCGGGTTCTCGCCGTAGCGGGTGAGGTCCATGATCAGCGCGCGCAATGGCGCCAACCCCGTGCTTCCCGCGACCATCAGCACGTCGCCGCCGTCGCGGTCGACGTGCATGCCGCCGTGCGGGTTCGACAGCCGCCACCGGTCGCCGGACCTGGTCTCGTTGACGATCGCCGTGCTGACCATGCCGCCGGTGACCGAGCGGATGTGGAACTCGATCGCGCCGCCACGGTCGGCGGGGATCGCCGGGCTCAGGTAGCGCCACCGCCGCGGCCATTGCGGCACCTGGACCGTGACGTACTGGCCGGGGTAGTAGTACAGCGGCTGATCCAGTTGCAGGCGGACCACCGAGACGTCGCGGGCTACCCGTATGTGCTCGAGCACCGTGCCGTCGCGGAACGGCGGACCCTTCTCGGCATCGGCGGCACCGCTCATCACCCCGATGATCAGCGAGACCGCGTCGTGGGCGGCTTCGGCGAGCTTGTCGTCCCAGCTGCCGATGAGATGGCTGCGCAGTGTGGTCAACAGCGCGTCCTGCATGTTGTCGTAATGTCGTTGCGCGACACCGTATTTGCGGTGGTCACGGCCCAGCTGAGCCAGGAACGCCACCGGCTCCTGGGCGCGCTGCGCGATCATCTCGGTGAACAGCCACGTCATCGCCTTGGCGAATGCGGTGCGTTGTGCGCCCATGTCGGGCGGAAACAGGTCGCGCGCCGAGATGTCGATGGCGAACCAGCGGGTGTAGAACCTGCGGATCAATTCGTCCGACCCCAGCGTAGGGTCGACCGCGTCGCGCAGTTTGCGCAGTGCGTCACGGTCATCGAGTCCCACGCCGCCCGAGTTTAGGTGGGCGCGGACCTGCCCTGGCGAACAGCGGCGATCACGATGAGTGCCGTGCCGGCAACGGCCCAGCAGGCCAGCACGGCGATGGCGGTGATCGCGCCCTCACCGGCGAAGAAGGCGGTGGACCGCAGCAACGTCACGGTCGCGCCCTGCGGCAACCACTGACCGAGCGCGCCCCACCCGCTCGGCAGCATCTCCGGCGCGCTGTTCAGACCCGAAAGGGGGTTGCCCAGCAGTAACGCCAGCAGTGCACCAATCGCGAGCCCGGCGCGACCGAACAGCGAGCCCAGGCCCAACATAGACAGCCCGGCGGCGAGTAATCCCAGGGTCAGCCCGGCCGCGACGCCCCACGTGTTGTGGTCGATCGAGCCAAATACGTAGCGCAGGAGAGCGGCGATCGTGATGGCCGCCCCAGCGGCGAACACGACGGCGGCGACGAAACGCGTCCACACCTTGTACCTGAGCAGCAACACCAGGGCCACCGCCGGTAGTAGGCCGGCGAGCGTGATCGGCAGCGCTGATGCGGCCAGGCCCGCGCCGCGCGGGTCACTGGCGGTCGGCGGGGCGAGGTCCTCGGTGTGCAGTGGCATGCCGGCCTGTTGGGCGATGTCGTTGCCGATCTGCGTCAGCATCTGCGCGACCATCGGGCTGCCGCCGGTGGCGATGAGCAGCCTGGGCGGTCCGTCGGGGCCAAACGAGATGCCGCCGTAGACATCGCGATTGCGGATCGCGTCGCGCAGCGCCTCCTCGCCGGGGTAGTAGGTGATCGCAAACGCGGCGGGTGCGTGCTGTTCGAGGATGTCGGCGATGCGCCCGCTCGCGGCCATCGGCCCCGCCGCGCCGATCGGTACGTCGTGCGGCTTGGAGCGGGCCGCAGGCAGCGCGAACGCGATCGCGAGGATCGCCAGCACGACGGTGAGCACGACGATGATCCCGGCAGCGCGGATCGCCGCGGGCGGTTCATGGCCGGGTGACGCGTGGCGGGTGTGCCGTACGGGCGTGCCCAGCGAGGTCCCTGTCATGATGATTCCTTTTCATCCGTCGTTGAATTAATCGCTCGCAGGAGCGTAACGCCGCGTGGATCAGATTTCAACAGTCATTGAAATGTTAATGTCGACAGATGGCTTCACCAGCCAGGACGACGAAGCGCCGGGGTCGACGCCAGGGCGAACCGGTGTCCCGCGACGCGGTGCTGTCGGCGGCAAAGGAGCGGTTCGCGACTGAGGGCTACGAGAAGACCACGCTGCGCGCGATCGCCAGGGACGCGCATGTCGACCCCTCGATGGTGCTGTACCTCTTCGGGTCGAAAGAGGAGCTGTTCCGCGAGTCGCTGCGCCTGATCATCGACCCTGAGGTGTTGGTCGCCGCGCTCACCGGCGCGACCGACGACGAACCCGACATCGGCACCCGGATGGTGCGCACGTATCTGCGGATCTGGGAGACGCCCGACACCGCCGCGACCGTGCGGGCGATGCTGCAGTCGGCCACCTCGAACTCCCACGCGCACGACGCCTTCCGCGGCTTCATGCAGAACTACGTGCTGACCGCGGTATCAGGTGTGTTAGGTGGCGGCGAGCAGGCACGGCTGCGGGCGACGCTTGCCGCCAGCCAGCTCGTCGGAACGGCCCTACTGCGCTATGTCATCGAGGTGCCGCCACTGGCGACACTGCCGGTCGAGGAAGTGGTTGCGCTGATCGCACCGACGGTGACACGGTACTTGACCGCCGACGCTTCCGAGCTCGGTCTACGCGGGCTATAGCCCGTGAATTCCCTTGAACAGCACCAGAAGACCGATCACGATCAAGATCGCCGCGACGAGGGTTGCGTGCTGCTCCTCCATCCACTCCTTGAGCCGCTGCAGCGCTCCGTCGAGGCGGTCGCCCGAGACCGCGTACGCGAGAATCGGAATTGCGACGGTCGACGCGGCGACTGCCACGTACCAGATCACCGCGATCCAGATATGTGCGCTGCCCAGGCCGGCGGTGCCGATTGCCAAACCCGCTGCCGCGCAGATGAATAACACCTTGGGGTTGACGACGGTCAGCGCCAGTGCCGCCAGGCCTGCCCGGGCCGGCGTGAGCTTGCCCAGCCTCTGCATCCAGGCAGGCGTGTGCGCGGAGCGCTTGCGGGTCAGCCAGCGGTAGACGCCGAACACGATCAACGCCGCGCCGATCACGATGCGCAGCCACGACGCCCAACCGGGTGGCGTGCCGAGATCACCGAACAGACCCGAGATCTCGACGAAGACGATCGTCAACGCGGCGAGGCCGATCAGCCAGCCCGCCAGGAAGGCCAGGCCTGCCGGTCTCGGGTGCGGCGTGTGCAGCACCAGCACCGCCGGGATGATCGACAGAGGCGAAAGCGCGACGACTAGCGCCAGCGGGATGAGTTCAGTGAGCACTGGTCGAACTATATGTACGTGCCGGCGTCGTAGCGGCAGGCTTTCCAATCCGCGCCCTCGCGGAGGAATTCGACGTCGAGGGTCTTGGCGTCCGGACGGTTGGCGGCCTGAAATCGGACATTGGCCACGGCGTCACGATCGGTCACCTGAACCGAGTTGATCGTGATCTGCGTGGGCCCGTCGGAGTTCCTGCTGGCATACCAGCCCGCTTCATACCCGGCCGCTCTGAGCAAGTCGGCACACAGATGGGCGGCGAATCCGCCGTAATCCGAGCGGTTGTACGACCCGTTCATGCCGTTGAGTACCGCGCGGACCTGGTCCTCGTCGGTGGCCGCCCGTGCGGGCGCTGATGTGGTCGCGACTAAAGCGATGCCACACGCGATCAGGAAACCGATCCGAGCGGTCCAGTCCACTGATAAATCGTTACCGATGACCCGGTGCAAAACGGTTCGACGCGCCGTCACGGCCACGAGAGTTGGGTTGATGCACGCCAACGGGGAGGCAGGCGTGTCAAAACCCCACCCTCGGCCGGAAAATTCGTCAGACTTGAGCGGAACAGACTCAACCTTGACGACGTTGAACATCGCGACAAGCATTTTCCCTAGCTCAAAGATGGAGGTGTCGTGGACTCGTTCAACCCGACGACCAAGACTCAGGCGGCGCTGACCGCGGCTTTGCAGGCGGCAAGCTCCGCAGGCAACCCGCAGATTATGCCTGCCCACCTATTGATGGCACTGCTCACCCAGAACGATGGCATTGCCGCTCCACTATTGGAGGCCGTCGGCGTCGACCCCGCGACCATTCGCACCGAGACGCAACGGCTGCTCGATCGGCTGCCCAGCGCCAGCGGGGCCAGCTCGCAGCCCCAGTTGTCCCGTGAATCGCTGGCCGCGATCACCACGGCCCAGAATCTCGCCACCGAGATGGACGACGAGTACGTCTCGACCGAGCATCTCGTGGTTGGCCTGGCGACCGGCGACTCCGACGTGGCCAAGCTGCTGACCGGACACGGGGCCTCGCCGCAGGCGTTGCGAGAGGCGTTCGTCAAGGTCCGCGGCAGCGCCAGGGTCACCAGCCCTGACCCCGAGGGCAGCTACCAGGCGCTGGAGAAGTACTCCACCGATCTGACCGAGCGTGCCCGGGAGGGCAAGCTCGACCCTGTCATCGGACGCGACAACGAGATTCGTCGCGTCGTGCAGGTGTTGAGCCGTCGCACCAAGAACAACCCTGTGCTCATCGGTGAGCCCGGCGTCGGCAAGACCGCGATCGTGGAGGGCCTGGCCCAGCGCATCGTGGCAGGCGACGTGCCGGATAGCCTGCGCGACAAGACCGTCGTCTCGCTGGACCTCGGTTCGATGGTCGCCGGGTCGAAGTACCGCGGCGAGTTTGAGGAACGCCTGAAGGCCGTCCTCGACGACATCAAGAACTCGGCGGGCCAGATCATCACGTTCATCGATGAGTTGCACACCATCGTCGGCGCAGGCGCGACCGGCGAATCATCAATGGATGCAGGCAACATGATCAAGCCGATGCTGGCCCGAGGCGAGCTGCGGCTGGTCGGCGCCACCACGCTCGACGAGTACCGCAAGTACATCGAGAAGGACGCCGCGCTGGAGCGCCGCTTCCAGCAGGTCTTCGTGGGTGAACCGTCGGTGGAGGACACCGTCGGCATCCTGCGCGGCCTGAAAGAGCGGTACGAGGTGCACCACGGCGTGCGGATCACCGACTCCGCGCTGGTTGCCGCGGCGACGCTGTCCGACCGCTACATCACGTCCCGCTTCCTGCCCGACAAGGCCATCGACCTGGTCGACGAGGCCGCGTCGCGGCTGCGGATGGAGATCGACTCTCGCCCCGTCGAGATCGACGAGGTGGAACGGCTGGTGCGCCGCCTCGAGATCGAGGAGATGGCGCTGGAGAAGGAGGAAGACGCCGCTTCGAAGGAGCGGTTGGAGAAGCTGCGCGCCGAGCTTGCCGACCAGAAGGAGAAGCTGACCGAGCTGACCACCCGCTGGCAGAACGAGAAGAACGCCCTCGACGTGGTCCGGGATCTCAAGGAGCAGCTGGACACGATGCGCGGCGAGGCCGATCGCGCCGAGCGCGACGGCGACCTGGCGAAGGCCGCCGAGCTGCGCTACGGCCGCATTCCCGAGGTGGAGAAGAAGCTCGACGCGGCGGTGCCGCAGGCCGAGGCGCGGGAGAACGTCATGCTCAAGGAAGAGGTCGGGCCCGACGATATCGCCGACGTGGTTTCGGCGTGGACCGGCATTCCCGCCGGTCGGATGCTCGAGGGCGAGACCGCCAAGCTGCTGCGCATGGAGGATGAGCTCGGTAAGCGCGTCGTCGGTCAGCGCAAGGCCGTGCAGGCCGTCTCTGATGCGGTGCGCCGCAGCCGCGCCGGCGTGGCCGACCCGAACCGCCCGACGGGTTCGTTCATGTTCCTCGGACCGACGGGCGTCGGCAAGACCGAGTTGGCAAAAGCGTTGGCGGAGTTCCTGTTCGACGATGAGCGCGCGATGGTCCGCATCGACATGAGCGAATACGGCGAGAAGCACTCGGTGGCCCGCCTTGTCGGTGCGCCTCCCGGCTACATCGGCTACGACCAGGGCGGTCAGCTGACCGAGGCGGTGCGCCGCCGTCCGTACACGGTGATCCTGTTCGACGAGATCGAAAAGGCCCATCCGGACGTGTTCGACGTGCTGCTGGCTGTGCTCGACGAAGGCAGGCTGACCGACGGCCAGGGCCGCACGGTCGACTTCCGCAACACCATCCTGATCCTGACGTCCAACCTGGGTGCAGGCGGGACGGAAGAGCAGGTGATGGCCGCGGTGCGCTCGGCGTTCAAGCCCGAGTTCATCAACCGGCTCGACGACGTCATCATCTTCGACGGGCTCAACCCCGAGGAGCTGGTGGAGATTGTTGATATCCAGCTGCAGCAGCTGGCCAAGCGGTTGGCGCAGCGCAGGCTCACCCTCGAGGTGTCGCTGCCCGCCAAGAAGTGGCTGGCCGAGCGCGGATTCGACCCGCTCTACGGGGCGCGTCCGCTGCGGCGGCTGATTCAGCAGGCCATTGGTGACCAGCTGGCGAAGATGCTGCTGGCCGGTGACGTGCACGACGGCGACGTGGTGCCGGTGAACGTCAGCCCTGACGGGGACTCTCTCGTCCTGGGCTGACCTACCGCTCGGGCAATATAGAGCCCGTGATCACGCCTGTGCCGGGTAAGCCCAATCTGCTCCTCGGCGCCTACGACCTGGCCACGCTGGGTTACGGCGCCGAGGAGTTCTTCATATCGGGGAGTGCTTCGTCTTATTCGTCCGAAGAGACAGCGGACTACACCACTCGGATCGTTGTTCTCCGACCGACCGACGAGGCCAGATTCAACGGCGCCGTTGTCGTCGAGTGGCTCAATGTCAGCGGCGGCATCGACGCGCCCGCCGTCTGGTTCATGGCGCATCGCGAAATCGCCCGCGCGGGCTTCGCGTACGTCGCCGTCTCCGCCCAACAGGTCGGCATCCAGGGCGGCGCCAGCCTCGTTGGTGCCGACATGTCGCTGAAAGCCCAAGACCCCGAACGCTATTCGCGTCTGCATCACCCGGGAGACGCGTTCTCCTATGACATCTACTCACAGGTCGGCCGTCTGCTGAGGGACGGAGCGGTCGACGGACTCGATCCGGAAATCCTTCTGGCGGTGGGCGAGTCGCAATCGGCGGCCTTCCTGACGACCTACGTCAACGTCGTCGATCCACTCGCCGCTGCATACGACGGATTCCTGGTCCATTCCCGCTTCGGACCCGCCGCGCCGCTGGACGGCGCCAACATCTTCGAAGCAACCGAGACCGGGGAGCAGGCCGTGCCGTTCCGAAGCGATCTGCGCGTCCCACTCATCACGGTCATCACCGAAACCGATGTCATCGGCGGCTTTCGCGTCGGCTATCACCTTGCGAGGCAGTCCGACAACGGGCGACTGCGGGCGTGGGAGATTCCCGGCACCGCCCACGCCGACAACTACACGATCCGCGTCGGCTTCATCGACGACGGGTCCGTGCCGCTGGAGCAGATCGTGTCCGCGTACGCGCCCACCAACGAACTGATGGGTGCGCAGCTTTCGTACCGCATCAATTTCGCCCCGCAGCACCACTATGTGCTGCAGGCGGCCATTGCAGCCCTTCACCGCTGGGTCAGCACGGGTGAGTTGCCGCCGTCCGCTGCGCCCATCGCGCTGATCGAGGGCGACCCGCCAGAGCTTGTGCTCGATGCCAACGGGCTCGCCAAGGACGGGCTCCGCACCCCGTGGGTCGACGTGCCGATAGCGCGGACGTCGGGCCTGGCCCCCGATGACAGCCCCATGTCGTTTCTGTTCGGGTCGGGTGAGCCGTTCGACACCGAGACCCTGCGCACCCTCTATCCGGGCGGTTCGGCCGAATATCTGGAGAGGTTCACGGAAGCGCTCGATCGGGCTGTCGATTCGGGGTTCATCGTCGCGGCGGACCGTGGGGAGATTCTCGAGCTGGCCGCTGCTAGCTTCCCAGGCGATTGATCAACCCGGTCAAGTCTCCCGTCTCTACCTTGCGGGTCTGGCCGCCGGCGTCGAGGAACGCCCGCATGCGTTGTGCGGCGGCCGGCCCAGCGAGCGTTTCACGGAACAGTTGGTCCTCGACCCGCAGACCCGGCACGGGGTCACCGACTGCGGCGTCGACGGCGCGCTTGGCCGTGGCGATGACGTCGAGCGGGAATGACGCGATCCTGGCCGCAAGCGTGTCGACGAACGGCCGCAGTTCGTCCGGAGGCAGCGCGCGGTTGACGTAACCCCACGCGTCGGCGGTGGCCGCGTCGGTGTCCTGACAACCGAGGACGACTTCCAACGCCCGGGCACGGCCGACGAGCCGCGGCAGCCGCTGCGTGCCGCCACCGCCGGGGATGATGCCGATGGCGACTTCGGGCTGGCCGAGTAGCGCCTTGCCGAGCGCAGCGAAGCGCATGTCGAAGGCCATCGCCAATTCGCTGCCGCCACCGCGGGCGATGCCTTCGATGACGGCGATCGTCGCCTTAGGCATGGTTCGGAACGCCTCCAGCATCGCGTGGAACGGCGTCAATTCGTCGTGCAGTGAGGTGTCGTCGCGCGGTAGTGCCTGAATCAGCGTGATGTCCGCGTGGGCGATGAAGAAATCCGGGTCGGCCGAATCGACGACCACCACACGGACGTCCTCGTCTGAGGCCACTTGCCCCGCGAATCGGCCGAGTTCCAGGATCAGGTTCACGTCCAACAGGTTTATCGGCGGGTTGTCGATCGTCGCGCGGCAGATTCCATCCGCGACCGAGATTCGAATGCGCTGGTAGCCGTCGTAGCCCATGCAGCGCGACATTAATTGACGCCGACGCCGCTGGTGAGCGTTCGTGTGACGGTCTTGTGATCCGCTTGAGTTCGGGAATAAGGGGCCCCAGCAGATAGGCTTGGGGCAATGGTCCCCCTCTGGTTCACGCTGTCCGCGCTCTGCTTTGTGGGTGCCGCGGTGCTGCTGTACGTCGACGTCGACCGTCGACGCGGACTGGGCCGACGCCGTAAGTCCTGGGCGAAGTCGCACGGTTTCGACTACGAGCACGAATCGGCCGACATTCTCAAGCGCTGGAAGCGCGGGGTGATGTCGACCGTCGGCGACATCACCGCCAAGAATGTCGTGCTCGGGCAGATCCGCGGCGAGGCGGTGTTCATCTTCGACCTCGAAGACGTCGCGACGGTCATCGCGTTGCACCGCAAGGTCGGCACGAACGTCGTCGTCGACCTGCGCCTCAAGGGCATCAAGGAGCCGCGCGAGAACGACATCTGGTTGCTCGGCGCGATCGGCCCGCGAATGGTGTACTCGACCAACCTCGACGCCGCTCGCCGCGCCTGCGATCGGCGGATGGTGACGTTCGCCCACACCGCGCCCGACTGCGCCGAAATCATGTGGAACGAACAGAACTGGACGCTGGTGTCGATGCCTGTCACCAGCACCCGCGCGCAGTGGGACGAAGGCCTTCGCACCGTGCGCCAGTTCAACGACCTGCTTCGGGTACTGCCACCGATACCGCAGGGCACCGCGGGCCAGGCGGTCGCCCGCCGCAGTGGCTCGCCGAGCCGCCCGTTGACGCCTGCGCCTGCCCGGTCTGAATTGCCTCAGGACCGGGCCGACCTGCCGCCTGGCCGTGCTGATGTGCTCCCGCCCTCCCGCCCCGAAGTCGGCCGCTATGCGCAGCCTCGCCCGGATGTCGTTCGCCCTGAACCGATGCACCGCCAGCCGCCGCCACCGTCGCGCAACGGGCGGCAGTCTCCGCACTACCAGCGCTAAGTACTCTCTAGGGCATGCCACGCCCCGTCGCACTGATCACTGGACCGACGTCTGGGCTCGGCGCTGGATTCGCCCGCCGCTACGCCATCGACGGCTACGACCTGGTACTGGTCGCCCGCGACGCCGATCGGCTGGGGTGCCTGGCCGCCGAACTGCACGACGAGGCCGGCGCTCAAGTGGAAGTTCTCGTCGCCGATCTGGCCGTCGAAGCCGACCGCGCGGAGGTGGCGGACCGGCTGGCCGCCGGAGTGCGGGTTCTGGTGAACAACGCGGGATTTGGTACGTCCGGGGAGTTCTGGACCGCCGACCTGGCCTTGCTGCAATCCCAGCTCGACGTGAACGTCACCTCGGTCATGCACCTGACGCACGCCGCGCTGCCGCCGATGCTGGCCGCCCACGAGGGCACCGTGATCAACGTCGCCAGCGTGGCCGGCTTGCTGCCCGGCCGCGGGTCGACGTACTCGGCGTCCAAGGCGTGGGTGATCGCCTTCTCCGAAGGCCTGGCCAACGGTCTCACCGACACGGGTGTCGGAGTGCACGCGCTCTGTCCCGGCTTCGTGCACACCGAGTTTCACGCGCGCGCAGGCATCGAGATGAGCGGCATGCCGTCGTTCCTCTGGCTCGAGGTCGACGATGTGGTGCGCGACTGCATGGCCGACGTCGCCAGGGGCAGGGTGGTCATCGTGCCGGGGCTGCAGTACAAGGCGCTCACGACCGGCGGACGGATGGTGCCGCGAAACCTGATGCGCGCCATGACGAAAGCCGTCGGCCGCGGCCGGAATAGAACTTGAGCCGCACCTAGATGTCGCTGCGTGCACTAGTCGCCGTCATGGGGGCGACGGTCCTGGTCGGCTCGGCGTGCTCTCGTGACGGCGACACGGGGGGTCCCTATTCCACGCAATCCGTGACCATCGGCGAATCGCAGTCGATCCTCGGCTGGAACATGTCGGTGACGAATCTGCGGTTCGACGCCGACTATGTCCTGGTCGATGTGGATGCCTCCGCATCGCAGAAGGACGGTGCGCACGCAAAGCCCGAGGACATCCGCTTCGGACTCTACGGCGCCCTTGCTCATCCGATCGAGGCCAATGCGCTCGGCGGCTGCAAGGATGTGACAAACCTTGCGCTGCAACCATTGTCTGCTCCTACACCGGACCGGATGACCGGCACGGTCTGTCTGGGGCCGCAGCGCGACCAGTCGCAGGTACGCGGTGTCTACGTGTACTCGCCGCGGGAGCGGATCCCGGACACCTCCGCGGCATACCCCGCGGCGTTTCCGGTCGGCGTGCTGCCGACGAACGAGAACGACACGGGGTTGATACTCAAGACGACGAGTGTCGACGCGTTCCGCGCCGACGGCGCGCAGCTCGACCCGTCGGCAATGGGTGACCCAAACGCGTTCTCCGGCAACGGCTATATGCTGCTCGGCCTCGAAACCGACGGGCTGGCAACGCGATACCGCGACGACTCGGCCCGCCGCGGCGGACCCATGATGGTGCTGGCAGCGCCGACACTGCCCGCCCCTGGGCTGAGCCATGCCTGCGACGTCTACGGCGCCTCGGTGCTCGTCTTGCCCGACGCGTCGCGCGACGCCGTCCAGGTCCGCGCCTCACTGTGCACACAAGGCGAGATCAACAAGGCCTTGCTGTATGCGACGGTGTCGATGGTCGGCACCCACGCCGCACTGTGGACCACACATGACTGAGCCGCCCGGCCCCACCGAGTGGGGCGAAAGCCCCGGCGTGGGGCCGTGGGAAGGCCCGTTGCCCGACGATCCGCGGTACGACACCGGGCTGCTGCGTGACGGTGACACCCGCAACGTGGTCGACGCATACCGATACTGGACCAGGGATGCGATCATCGCCGACATCGACGGGCGCAGGCATCCGCTGCACATCGCGATCGAGAACTTCGGAAACGACGCGAACATCGGTGGCGTGGTGCGGACGGCCAACGCGTTCGCCGTCGACACCGTGCACATCGTCGGGCGACGACGCTGGAACCGGCGCGGAGCCATGGTGACCGATCGCTACCAGCGCCTGCGCCACCACGACACCACCGCCGATCTGCTGACCTTCGCCGCGGACGCCGGGCTGACGGTCGTCGCCGTCGACAACGTGCCCGGCGCGGCGCGCATCGAACACACCGCGCTACCGCGTGACTGCATGCTGATCTTCGGCCAGGAGGGGCCTGGAATCACCGACGACGCAAAGGCCGGCGCCGCCATGACCGTGTCGATCGCGCAGTTCGGATCGACCCGCAGCATCAACGCCGCCGTTGCTGCGGGTATCGCAATGCACACCTGGATCACTCAACATGGGGACATTTCCAACGCCTGGTAGGGCAGGATCTAGCCATGGATCAGGTATGGGCTAACCGCGCGGCTAGCGCGGAAGCCGCTATCGCCAAGCGGCACCTTAAAAAGCTCTGGGGCTTGCCCGGCACGCAGCTGGGTGTTGTCGCATGGCCCGCGGCGCGGAGGTACCGGACGTTCGGCATCTGGCACTATTGGTGGCAGGCCCATCTGCTGGACAACCTTGTCGACGCGCAGGTACGCGACCCGACGCCGGAGCGGGAGCAGAAAATCGCCGACCAGATCCGGGCACATCGGCTGCGCAACAACGGATCCTGGGTCGACGACTATTACGACGACATGGCGTGGCTGGCGCTGGCGCTGGAGCGGGCCGGCCGGCTGGCAGGCGTCGAGAGACCCGGTGCGATGAAGACACTGTCGGAACAGTTCCTCAACGCGTGGGTGCCCGAGGACGGCGGCGGCATTCCGTGGCGCAAGCAGGACCAGTTCTTCAATGCGCCCGCCAACGCGCCCGCCGCGATCTTCCTGTCCCGCTATGACGACCGGCTGCGGCGCGCCCAGCAGATGGCGGAATGGATCGACGAAACGCTGATCGACCCCGAAACGAATCTGGTGTTCGACGGCATCAAGGCCGGCTCGTTGGTACGTGCGCAGTACACCTACTGCCAGGGCGTGGTGATCGGTTTGGAGACCGAGCTCGCCGCCAGGACGAAAGACGCCCACCACGCCGAGCGCGTGCACAGGCTCGTGAAGGCCGTCAGCGACAACATGGCTCCCGACGGAGTGATCAAGGGTGCGGGCGGTGGCGACGGCGGATTGTTCAACGGCATCCTGGCCCGCTATCTGGCGCTCGTGGTGACCACGTTGCCGCAGAACGGTCCAGCGGACGCCGAGGCCCGCGACACCGCCCGCTCGATGGTGCTCAAGTCCGCGGAATCCGCATGGGACAACCGCCAAACGGTGGACGACCTGCCGTTGTTCGCCGCGTTCTGGGACCGCGCCGCCGAAATCCCCACCGGCGCCGGCAAGGACGCGCAGTTCGTCGAGGGCGCGGTCAACGCCTCTGAGATACCCGAACGTGATCTATCGGTGCAGCTGTCGGGCTGGATGCTGATGGAGGCTGCCCACGCTACCGCCGCGAGCGGCGACGACGGGAGCGCCGCAATGGGCGACAACGGCACCGCAGACGAGTGACCGCAGAACCCCTACCGCGGATCGTTCGCCTGCTGCCGGGTCGGTTCAGCCGCGACCCCAAAGCGCCCGGTACGAGGGAAAACACCGCGGCCGCACTGCTGCTCGCATGCACCGTTGCGGCGATCCTGTGGGCCAATTCGCCGTGGGCGGAGACGTATTGGGCCTTACTGGACTCCCATGTCGGTTTCACGTTCGGAGACAACACCTTCGAACTGACGGTCAGGCATCTGATCAACGACGGCCTGATGACGTTCTTCTTCTTCATCGTCGGTCTCGAAGTCACGAGCGAGTTCACCATCGGTGGTCTCACCGATCGCGCCAGGGCGTCGGTGCCCGTCGTCGCCGCGATCGCGGGCTTGACCGTGCCGGCCGTCATCTTCCTGTTGTTCAACGCGTCGGGCGAGAACGCGCAGGCGTGGGGAGTGGTGATCTCCACCGACACCGCGTTCCTCATCGGTGCGCTGGCGATCATCAAGCCCAAATACCCTGCCCGGTTGCGGATATTCTTGCTGACCCTGGCCGTGGTCGACGACATCGGCGCGCTGTGCGTGATCGCACTCTTTTACTCCGATCGCATCCAGGTCGTGCCACTTGTCGTGGCGGTGGCGTTGATCATCGCGATCGCATTGGTCCGGTTCCTACCCGCGGCCAGGGGCCCGGCATACGCCGCTCTCGGGTTCGCGCTGTGGATCGCACTGTCCATGGCCGGCGTGCATCCCACGTTGGCCGGGGTCGCACTCGCGCTGCTGATCCCCGTCTTCACACCCGACCGTCAGCAGGTGGAGCAGACCGTCGACGTGATCCGCGCGTTCCGCCAGTCACCCAACTCCCAGTACGCTCGCGCCGCCACACGCGGTCTGCGGGAATCGATTTCGATCAACGAGCGACTGCAGGCCGAAATCGGTCCCTACGTGGCGTTCGTGGTGCTGCCGCTGTTCGCATTGGCCAACGCGGGGGTTCGCCTGGGCACGGACAGCGTGATGGCCGCGCTGCAGTCGAAGCTCACCTGGGGCATCGTCGTCGGCCTGGTAGTCGGAAAGTTCATCGGCATCACGGGCGCGACGTGGTTCATGCAGCGCACGCGCCTCGGCGAGTTGGCGCCGGGGCTGACGTTGCGACGGGTCGCCGGCGGCGCTGCGCTGTCCGGGATCGGTTTCACCATTGCACTTTTCATCGTCGACATCGCCATCACCCAACCGACCCGCCAGGACCAGGCGCGCATCGGCGTGCTACTCGCGTCTGCGGTGGCGTTCCTCGCGGGATGGGCGATCTTCCGGATCACCGACTGGGTCAGCCCACCCGAACCGGTGGGGCTCAAGCTGATCCGGCCCATCGACCCCGACCGCGACCACATTCGAGGAAATCCACACGCCCCGCTCACGCTGGTGGAGTACGGCGACTACGAGTGCCCGTTCTGCAGCCGTGCCACCGGCGGCATCGACGAGGTGGTCGCGCACTTCGGGGACGAATTACGGTACGTGTGGCGTCATCTCCCGCTGGAGCGGGTGCACCCGCGCGCATTCGACGCCGCCAGGGCGGCCGAGGCTGCAGGGCTGCAGGGAAAGTACTTCGAGATGGGGAAAATGCTGTTCGCGAACCAGGACGATTTGGAGTGGTCGGACATCTATCGCTACGCCAACGCGATCGGGCTTGACCTCGAACGGTTCGACGACGACGTGCGCGTACATCCGACGAAGGTGCTGCACCGGGTGCAGGACGATGCGCAGGACGCGGAGCTGATGGACCTCAACTCGACACCGACGTTCTTCGTCAACGGCCTACGGCACAAGGGTCCGTGGGATTCCGCGAGCCTGATCCGGGCGCTGGAGGCCAGCAGACCGTAGGCGCGGCGGACGTGGTAATGGCGTAAATCGGCCCCCTCACTTTCATTGCGAGGGGGCCGATTTCGTGATGCGGATTACTTTGCGGCGCCGCCGGAGTCAGCATGGCCGCTGCCATTGGAGTTGTCTCCGCCGGAATTCGCGGCCCCTGCCTTGCCGAGGTGGGTTCGCGGACCTGCGGAACCCCCACCGAGCTTGGTGGTCAGCTTGTCTTGCACGCCACCGACGACCGCGGATGCCCGCTGCCGCGGGGCGGGTGCGGACGCAGGCGCGCCGGACTCGGCCGAGTTACCGTCGCTCAGGTCGGTTGCGCCGTTGGCACGCTTGGGCAACCGGCCCAACAAGGTCGACTTGGTCTTGGCTCCGTCGGTGCCGGTCTGACCCGACTTGTCTTCCACGTCCGCCCCGTTCTTGAGGTGGGGCGTCACGTGGAGGGTGATGAGTCTATTGCTGGTCGTGCTGACGTCGGTCACGCTCGAGGCTGGCGCGGGCAAAGTGAGTAAGCCCGCGATTGCCTTGCCCGCCTGCAGCATATTCTCGATCGTCCCGAACCCGACAGCGGAGGTGGTGAGAAGGCCGCCGGCTGGATCAATCGTTGACGGCAGATCACTTGGGAATCCGTTAAGGAACGCGTCGGCCAGTACCGCCGGCGCACTGACAAGGTCGCTCACGACGCCCACGAAATCGCCGCTGCCCGCCGAGGTGAGGATGTCTTGGCCGAGCGCACCGAACGCCGATACGGTCGCATTGATCGGGTAGATGGGGGCGAGGGCGACCAAGAGCAGCGCGAGGGTGCCGTTCTTGGCGACGTTGTCGAGGTTGCCCGCCACGTTCTGAACGACTGTTGCCGGTCCTTCTATCAGAGGCAGGCCGATGTTGAACAGTAACCCGGCAAGTACGTACGAGAACACGGTGTTTACCGCACCGGCGAAGTCGCCCGCCGACAGTTGATCGCGTGCGGTCTCCAGCTCCGCGGGGAGGCCCTGAATAGTGGTCATGACCCCGGCACCCGCGCTCTGGAGCGAGCCCCCGATGATTTTCGCGTTGCCGATCGAATTAGTGAGTACTTGTCGCAGGATCGGTGCCGGGTCGGCCAGCGCCTCTCCGCCGAGTCCCACGAGGTTGTTGAACGTGTTCGTAAAGAGTTGGGTGTACGCCGTGATGGGATCGAAGGCTGCGGTGAGCTCGACCGACGCAGATGAAACACGCGGCGCGGGCATATGGATCTCGTCCGGCGGTGGCGAGATGGGAGTGACGGCTATGACGCTGGCCCCAACCAGCGCGACACCAGTCGTCATGTATGGGCGAAGTGCGGTGTGCATAAATCAAACCCCTTACGACGTTGTGAGCTGGGACACAAGAAAACTTACTCCAGCGTCAGTAAGAACGGCTAAGCAAAGTTTCGGAAAGGTAAAATTGCCCAAATGAAGGGGGCAGACAGCAACAACACCCAGCAGCGATTGCATACGTTACCTATGCAATCGTGTGACAATGCAATGTGTGGCAAACAATTGCGTCACAAGCGAATAGTTCCTTTAGAAACTACTTTCCGCTGCCTAGTTACGTCTCGCTTCGACTTAGCTCCACAACGTGACGTGGATCTTGGGCCGAAACCGCGTGACTCCGACGCCCGTGCCACGCAGCATGGCCTGGGTGCACCGCGGCGTCGTGATGAAGCGGACAAGCTCGGAGACTGCGGGCTGACGCGCGGCCGGCGTCAGCGTGAGGACGCTCCACTCACCGGGCGTCTGCAACCCTTCGCCCTTCACCTGTACCAGGCGCCCCGCGGCCAGATCCTTCCCAACCGTGAAGCCGATCGCGAGGGTGACCCCGCCGACGCGCTGAACCTCCTCCAGGGCCGCGGCGTCGCTCTGGAAGATTCGCTGTTGTGCTTCCGGAATCGCCAGGTTGCGCAGCATCGCAGCGATCTCACCGTCGACGCTGCCTGCCGACGGCCCCAGCATCCATTGCTGTTCGCGCAGCACCAAAGGGGTTGGAGGATGAGAAGTCAGCGGATTCCCCGGCGCCGTGACGGTGAGGATCTGATAGTTCAGGAAAGGCCGCACGACGATCGGGTTGTCGGCGGCGTCGAGGTCGGCCTGGCCTGACGGGAGGGCCTGGCCAAGCGCAATGTCGACGGCGCGCGAGGTGATCAGTTCCCGGAACCTGCTTGTCGGGTGCACGCTCAGCTCGACAGACAGATCCTTCGCGCGCGACGAGAACAGTTCGATCAGTCCCGGCGCGGCGTGCTCGGCGAACGCGCTCGACGCCGCGATGCGCAGCAGGCGCCGTCCGTGAGCGGCCTCGGTCACCTCGATCGCGGTCTGTTGCTGCAGCCCGAGGATCTCGACGGCGCGGCTGGCCAGGCGCAACCCGCCTGGCGTGAACGCCAGCCCCGCGGAGGTCCTGGAGAACAGCGGGTCGTCCAATTCCTTGCGCAACTGCGCCACATGCATGGAGATGCCAGCGTCGGACATGCCGAGTTCCGCAGCCGCCGCATGGACCGACCCATGACGGACAACAGCTGAGAAAGCCCGGAGTTGAGCCGGTGTCACGATTCGAGCCTACTGACTTAAGTAATCACTTAACCGCTCATTGACGCCCCCGAAAGGCGGGCGAACACTCGTGCACATGCAGGTTCCTGGACCTTTCGAATACGAACGCGCCACGAGCGTCGATCACGCCATCGGCCTGCTCGACCGGCTCGGTGACGGAGCGATGCTCGTGGCCGGCGGCCACAGTCTGTTGCCCATGATGAAACTGCGCATAGCCAACCCTGAGTACCTCGTCGACATCAACGACCTGGTCCCCGAGCTCGGCTACATCGTCGTCGATCCGACGCTGGTGCGGATCGGTGCGATGACGCGTCACCGCGAAGCACTGGCGTCGGACAAGCTGGCGGCGGTATGTCCCATCTTCCGCGACGCCGAACGTGTCATCGCCGATCCCGTCGTGCGCAACCGAGGCACTGTCGGGGGATCGCTTTGTCAGGCCGACCCGGCCGAGGACCTCACAACCGTCTGCTCGGTGCTGAACGCGAGTTGTCTGGCTCGCGGCCCGTCCGGTGAGCGCGAGATCCCGATCGACGATTTCCTCACCGGGCCGTACGAGACATCGCTGGCGCATAACGAGATGCTCATCGAGATACGGATCCCGTTGCGACACAACAGCTCAAGCGCCTACGCCAAGGTCGAACGGCGGGTGGGCGACTGGGCGGTGGCGGCGGCAGGCGCCGCAGTGACGCTCAACGCCGACATCATCGTGGCGGCCCGGCTGGGCCTCACGGCGGTGAACACCGACGCCGCCGCGCTGGCAGCCGTCGGTGACAGGCTGGCCGGGCAGCCTGCCAGTGAAGAGACCTTCGCGCAGGCGGGTCGCGATGCGGCGCAGGCCTGCAACCCGGTGACGGACATGCGAGGCAGCGCGGAGTACAAGCGCCATCTCGCCTCCGAGCTCACCATCCGAACATTGCGTTCCGCTGTCGAACGCGTACGTAACGCCCCGGCCGCGGAAGGGAACTAGCCATGCAAGTCACCATGACTGTCAACCGCGAGCAGGTCACCGCCGAGGTCGAGCCCCGGACTCTGCTTGTCCACTTCCTGCGAGACCAGTTGCGGCTCACCGGAACCCACTGGGGCTGTGACACCAGCAACTGCGGCACCTGCGTGGTCGACATGGACGGTGAACCGGTGAAGTCGTGTACTGTGCTCGCGGTGATGGCCAGCGGACACAGCATCCGCACGGTCGAGGGTCTCGAGGTCGACGGACGGCTCGATCCCGTGCAGGAGGGCTTCATGCGCTGTCACGGCCTGCAGTGCGGCTTCTGCACGCCAGGGATGATGATCACCGCCAGGGCCTTGCTGGACGGTAACCCCGACCCGACCGAGGACGAGATCCGCGAAGCGATCTCCGGGCAGATCTGCCGCTGCACCGGCTACACCACGATCGTGCGGTCCATCCAGTGGGCGGCCAACAACGCCGATGTGGAGGCTAAGGCATGACCACCGTCGAACTGCGTCCAGAAGACACCGCCGACAACGATCAGAAGCCGTGTGGGCACGGCCGGATGCTGCGCAAGGAGGATCCGCGGTTCATCAGGGGTCGCGGCAACTACGTCGACGACGTCCAGCTGCCCGGCATCCTGCACCTGGCGATCCTGCGGTCACCGTACGCGCACGCCCGCATCGTCGGCATCGACACCAGTGCGGCACAAGCACATCCGAAGGTCAAGGCCGTGGTGACGGGTGCTGACCTCGCCGAAAAGGGACTGGCGTGGATGCCTACCCTGTCCAACGACGTGCAGGCGGTACTCGCCACCGACAAGGTGCGGTTCCAGGGCCAAGAGGTGGCGTTCGTCGTCGCCGAGGATCGGTACTCCGCACGGGATGCGTTGGAACTCATCGACGTCGAATACGACCCACTCGATCCGGTCATCGACGTACGCAAGGCGCTCGGTGCGGACGCGCCGGTGATCCGCACCGATCTGGAAGGCAAGACCGACAACCACTGCTTCGACTGGGAGACCGGCGACGCCGCGGCGACGGAGGCAGCCTTCGCGAAGGCCGACGTGGTCGTCAAGCAGGAAATCGTCTATCCCCGAGTGCATCCCGCGCCGTTGGAAACCTGCGGCGCCGTCGCCGACCTCGACCCGGTCACCGGCAAGCTGACACTGTGGTCGACCAGCCAGGCGCCGCACGCACATCGGACGCTCTACGCATTGGTGGCCGGCCTGCCCGAGCACAAGATCCGGGTCATCTCGCCCGACATCGGTGGTGGCTTCGGCAACAAGGTGCCGATCTATCCCGGCTACGTCTGCGCCATTGTCGGATCGCTGCTCCTCGGCAAGCCGGTCAAGTGGATGGAGGATCGCAGCGAGAATCTGACCAGCACTTCGTTCGCGCGCGACTACATCATGGTCGGTGAGATCGCCGCCACCAAGGACGGCAAGATCCTCGCGATCCGGTCCAATGTGCTGGCCGACCACGGGGCGTTCAACGGCACTGCCGCACCGGTGAAATACCCCGCAGGCTTCTTCGGGGTGTTCACCGGCAGCTACGACATCGAAGCCGCGTACTGCCACATGACAGCGGTGTACACCAACAAGGCGCCGGGCGGGGTGGCGTACGCCTGCTCGTTCCGCATCACCGAAGCGGTGTACTTCGTGGAACGGCTCGTGGACTGTCTGGCGCATGAGCTCAAGATGGATCCCGCGCAGCTGCGGCTGCAGAACTTGTTGAAACCAGACCAGTTTCCGTACAAGTCCAAGACCGGCTGGGTCTACGACTCGGGTGACTACGAGACGACCATGCGTCTGGCGATGGACATGATCGGCTACGACGAGCTGCGCCGGGAGCAGAAGGAGCGCCGTGAGCGCGGCGAGTTGATGGGCATCGGCATGTCGTTCTTCACCGAGGCAGTCGGTGCCGGGCCGCGCAAGGACATGGACATCCTTGGGCTGGGCATGGCCGATGGCTGCGAGCTCCGGGTCCATCCGACGGGCAAAGCCGTTGTGCGGCTGTCGGTGCAGACCCAGGGCCAAGGGCATGAGACCACGTTCGCCCAGATCGTGGCCGAAGAACTCGGGATCCCTCCGGACGATATCGATGTGGTGCACGGCGACACCGATCAGACGCCGTTCGGGCTGGGGACGTACGGAAGCCGGTCGACACCCGTCTCGGGAGCCGCCGCCGCCCTGGTCGCGCGGAAGGTCCGCGACAAGGCGAAGATCATCGCATCCGGCATGCTCGAGGCCTCGGTAGCCGACCTGGAATGGGACAAGGGCAGCTTCAGCGTGAAAGGTGACCCCTCCGCGTCGGTGACCATCCAGGACATCGCGATGCGCGCGCACGGCGCGGGCGACCTGCCGGAGGGTATCGAGGGTGGCCTGGACGCCCAGATCTGTTACAACCCCGAGAATCTGACCTACCCGTATGGTGCGTACTTCTGCGTTGTCGACATCGACCCGGGTACGGCCGTGGTGAAGGTCCGCCGTTTCCTGGCAGTCGACGACTGCGGCACGCGGATCAACCCGATGATCATCGAGGGACAGGTGCACGGCGGCATCACCGATGGCATCGGGATGGCCCTGATGGAGATGATCGCCTTCGACGAGGAGGGCAACTGCCTCGGCGGGTCGCTGATGGACTACCTGATCCCGACCGCGGTCGAGGTGCCGCACTTCGAAACCGGGCATACCGTGACCCCGTCACCGCACCATCCGATCGGGGCCAAGGGAGTCGGGGAGTCCGCGACCGTCGGCTCACCGCCTGCGGTGGTCAACGCGGTCGTGGATGCATTGGCGCCGTTCGGAGTTCGGCACGCCGACATGCCACTGACGCCGTCGCGGGTCTGGGAGGCGATGCAGGGCAGACCGACTCCGCCGATTTAGAGGAGCGACCATGACTATGAGCGAACGGGTCCAGCAATTGCGGCGCTCGCGGACGCCGTTCGTCCACGCGACAGTCGTGCGGGCGCAGCAGCCCGCGTCCGCACATGCCGGTGACCAAGCAATCCTGTTGCTGGACGGCACAATCGAAGGCTTCGTCGGCGGCCACTGCGCACAGAACTCCGTCCGCAAGGCGGCACTCGGTGCGCTGCAGGCCGGTGAAAGCGTGCTACTGCGGGTCCTGCCCGACGGCGACGTCCACTTTCCCGAGGCGCCGGGTGCCTGCGTCGTCGTCAACCCGTGCCTGTCCGGCGGCGCGCTGGAAATCTTCCTCGACCCGCAGGTGCCCGCCCCCCTGGTGCGCATATGTGGCACCACCCCGATCGCGGAAGCGCTGGCAGCGATGGTCGCCGCGCTCGGTTATGAGGTGCACCGAGACGGCGAGTCCGACCTGGCGCAGGCCACGGCCGTCGTGATTGCCACGCACGGCGGGCCCGAAGCCGAGGTGATCCGCGCAGCGCTGGACGCCGGCGTGGGCTATGTCGGACTGGTCGCAAGCAGGGTCAGGGGCGGCGCGATCCTCGATGGGCTCGACCTCACCGACGCCGAACGGCGACGCGTGCACACACCCGTCGGCCTGTCGATCGGTGCGAAGACGCCGTCCGAGATCGCCGTTTCCATCCTCGCCGAGGTCATCCGGGCCGTCCGAGTCGAGGGCGTGACCGCACCCGACCGCAAAGTCACTGCGTGCGCGCCGAGAGAAGAAGCATGCCACGGTCACCGATAACCGACGCATTGTTCGCCGGTGTCGACGAGGTGATCAGTCGTTTCGATGCCCAGGACTACCTGCTCGACGTCGGCACCGCCTCGGCGATCTACCTGGCCGTGGTGCTTGGCCGCCCACTACTTCTGGAGGGCGAACCCGGTGTCGGCAAGACCACCGCCGCGAAAACGCTTGCGGCCGTGCTCGATGCACCGCTGCTGCGGTTGCAGTGCTATGAGGGCCTGACGGCCAGCGAAGCGCTGTACGACTGGAATTATCAACGACAGCTGCTGAGCATTCGGCTCGCCGAAGCGCGCAGCGCAGGCATCGAGGAATCCGACCTCTACACCGAAACATACCTGGTGGACCGACCGATCCTCCAATGCGTGCGATACCGCGGCCCGGGCACGCCGGTTCTGCTGATCGACGAGATTGACCGTGCGGACGACGAATTCGAGGCGCTGCTGCTCGAGTTTCTCGGCGAGTCGGCGGTCACGGTTCCCGAACTGGGCACCTTTGTGGCGCAGCGCCCGCCGATCGTGGTGCTCACGTCGAACCGCAGCCGCGACCTGCACGACGCATTGCGGCGGCGATGCCTCTACCACTGGATCGACTACCCGGATCCGCTCCGCGCGGCCGAGATCGTCCGCCGTACCGTGCCCGGTGCGACGAACGCTCTCATTGAGCACGCTGCTCAATTCGTCAGTGGTACAAGAGATCTCGACCTCGACAAGCCGCCAGGCGTTGCCGAGACGATCGACTGGGTGGCGGCCCTGGTCGCGGTGGGCGTAACGGACCTCGTCTCCGCGGACACCGAACGTGCGCTCGCAGGAATCGGCGCTCTGGCGAAGACACCCGATGACTACGCTGCGATCAGCGACGCGCTCGCACAGTACAGCTCGAACTGAGAGGAATGACCGAATGAAGATTGCGAACGAGTTCACCGTCAGCGCCCCGATCGAGGACGCCTGGGACGTCCTCACCGATCTCGAACAGGTCATCCCACTGATGCCAGGTGCGCAATTGACCGGGCGCGAAGGCGACGACGTATTGGGCAAGGTCAGGGTCAAGGTGGGCCCGGTCACGAGCGAGTTCAGCGGCAAGGTGCATTTCGTCGAGCAGAACCGCGACGAGCACCGTGCCGTGATCGACGGTAAGGGCAAGGAATCACGCGGTACGGGCAACGCGGCTGCCACTGTCACGGCTCAACTGCACGATGCCGGGGATCACACCCGCGTCACCGTCGACACCGACCTGAAGGTCGTCGGCAAGTTGGCCCAATTCGGAGGCAGTATGCTGCAACAGGTTTCGGAGAAGCTCCTCGGCGAGTTCGTTGATTCGCTGGAGGCGAAGCTGGCGGCGAACAATGCGCCGGCCGCACCCGCCCAGAACGGCGTGGCGCCGCCCGTAGCCGCGGCGCCGATCCCGCCGCAGGCATCAGAGCCCATCGATCTGCTCCAACTCGCCGGTGGCAGTGCGCTCAAGAAGTACGGTCCGCCCGTCTTCGGCGCCTTCCTGTTGGCGGCCGTCGTGTTCACGCTGGGACGGCTGCGCATGGCGCGAAAGGCGCTGCGCGGGAGGCGATGACCGCACCCCTGCTTCTTCGTGGCGTCGACCTCGCCGCATTCGCTGTCGCGCTGGTCAACCGGCTGCACACCGGTGGTGTGGTGGTGGCCGCAAGCGGCCCAGCGGGATTCGTCGAGGCGCTACGACATGACTGGCCGGGCACCCGGTCGCAGCTCTATTGGGCGGCGCGGCTGACGCTGGTGAACCGCGTGGAGGACCTGGCTGCGTTCGATGCGGTCTTCGAGGCGGTATTCGCCGACGCCGTGCTGGGCGTTGATCCGCCGGGCCTCGAGCAGAGCATGGGCACAACCGCCGCAACCGACCCGAGTGTGTCCGGCCGTGCCACTGTCGTCGCGGAAGGTGGCCTTCCGTGGACCACCCGCCCCGCGTCGATCACCGCCGTCGACACTCACGCCGCCGACATCGGGATACCCGACACCCTGCCGAGTCGGATCGTCGTGCGGGCGGATGAACCCTTCGAGCGGTTCGATACCGACGACCTCCGGTTGCTCGGTGAATGGCTGGAGCGGTCGCTGGCCCATTGGCCCCGGCGCCGCAGCCTGCGTCGCGAACCGCACCGGCACGGCAAGCGGATTGACCTGCGGCAGACCATGAAAGCCTCGCGCGCCACCGGCTGGGAAACGATCCGGGTGGCCCGTACCCGCAGCCGGGAACACCCGCGCCGAGTGGTGCTGGTCTGCGACGTCAGCCGATCGATGCAGCCGTATGCCACGGTCTATCTACATCTCATGCGTGCAGCAGCTCTGCGGCAGAAGAGAATTCGACCCGAGGTCTTCGCGTTCTCGACGTCGCTGACCCGGTTGACCGCCGCGCTGTCGCACCGCTCGGCGGAGGTGGCGTTGGCACGAGCCAATGCCAAGGTCACCGACCGGTACGGCGGCACGCGTCTTGGGAGCTGCATCGGCGAGCTGGTTTCGGCTTCACATGGCAACTCGCTGCGTGGTGCGGTGGTGATCATCGCGTCCGACGGGTGGGACAGCGATCCGCCTGAGGTACTCGACCGGGCGTTGGCCCGCGTGCGTCGTCGGGCACACAAGCTGATCTGGCTCAACCCACGAGCCGCGCAGAAGGACTTCCGGCCGCTGGCCGCGTCGATGGCGACGGCACTGCCGTACTGCGACCTGTTCCTGCCCGCGCATTCCTTGACGGGATTGCGGGAGTTGTTCGCCGCGTTGGCCTAGGCCTCGGGCGCGGGCTCCCCGGCCGCCCGCTTGGCCGCCCGGCGCCGCTTGTACCACTCGATGAACATCGGCGTGACGGACGCCAGCGCGATGAGGATGAAGATCGGCTCGAGCAGCTTCTGGATGATCTCGAACTGGCCGAGCCCGTACCCGAGGAGCGTCAGACCGACTCCCCAGGCGACGGCGCCGATGACGTTGAAGAGTGTGAATGCGCCGTAGCTCATCCGGGCGGCGCCCGCCGTGATCGGCGCCAGGGTCCTCACGATCGGCACGAACCGCGCGATCACGATGGCGAACGGGCCGCGCTGTTCGAAAAACGCGTGGGCCTCATCGAGATATCTCTGCTTGAGGAACCGCGCGTTCGGCCTGAACATCGCGGTACCGACGTACCGGCCGATGAAATACCCGACCTGTCCGCCGAGAATGGCGGCGATAGGGATGAACACCAATAGCTGCCACAGCTGGAAGCTGGCCTGTCCAGCGGCGGCTGTTCCAGCGGCCAGCATGCCGGCGACGAACAGCAGCGTGTCCCCGGGCAGCACCGGGAACAGCACGCCCGACTCGACGAAGATGACGACCAACAGCCCCACCAGGGCCCAGGTACCGAAGTAGCTGATCAGCTTGATCGGGTCCAGGAAGTCCGGCATGAGCGCCAGCTGGGTCGCAGCCGCCGACACGGCGGTGGTGGTATCCATGGCCCCCCAAGATACCGGCGCGCCCCTGTGAGCCCTCCTGTTCCGGGCTGTGCCGGGCCGTCTGCGGCGCTAGTGTCCGGCTATGACCACCCACAAAGCCGTACATGTCGCGTCTGCCAATGCACCGTTGACCCTCGTCGACGTCGAGACCGCTCCGCCCGGCCCTGGCCATGTCCGCATCGTGGTCGCCGCCTGTGGTGTGTGCGGGACCGACGCCGGCTTCATCACCGGTGGCTTCCCGAACATGACGTGGCCGCTGACGCCGGGCCACGAGATCGCGGGAACGATCGCGGAACTGGGCGACGGTGTGGAGGGCTTCGCCGTCGGCGACCGGGTGGCCGTCGGCTGGTTCGGTGGTAACTGCAATCGGTGCATCGCGTGTCGGAGGGGACAGTTCATGCAATGTGTGAATGGGGAGGTACCGAGCTGGCAGTATCCGGGTGGCTACGCCGAATCGGTAACCGCTCCCGCGACCGCGCTTGCCCGCATCCCTGACGAACTGTCCTTCGCTGAGGCGGCGCCGATGGGCTGCGCGGGGGTGACGACATACCACGCGCTCCGCAAGACCAAGGCGGTCGCGGGCGACAGGGTCGCGGTGCTGGGCATCGGCGGGCTGGGCCACCTCGGCGTGCAGTGGGCGAAGGCGATGGGCTTCGAGACGATCGCGATCGCGCGGGGCGCGGACAAGGAGGCCAACGCCCGGGAGTTGGGTGCGCACCACTACATCGATTCGCGGGCCAGTGACGTCGCCGAGGCGTTGCAAGCCCTCGGCGGTGCGTCGGTGGTGCTGGCAACGGCGGCCAACTCGGCGGCGATGGCGCAGACCGTCGGCGGCCTCGCGCCGGAGGGCGAACTCGTCATCGTCGGCGTCACCGCTGAACCGCTGCCGATCGCACCCCTCCAGCTGATCACCCCGGGTCTGTCCGTGGCAGGCCACCCATCGGGCACGTCACGCGACGTCGAGGAGACGATGCACTTCGCGGTCCTGTCGGGTGTCCGCGCGTGGATCGAGGAGCGGCCGCTGGCCGAGGCCGCCGAGGCATACGCCGCGATGGGTGAGGGCCGTGCGCGCTTCCGGATGGTCTTGACCATGTGAGCTATCGGGTGCGGCCACCCCGGTCCGACGGAGCTGTTGACGAATTCCGGTGTTTGCCATTCGGCGTTTCTGCAATCGTTGCGCGCGTGTCGGTGTGTCGACCGTGCCTACCGGCTTGGCGCTGAACTCCCGAGTAGTGACCGTTCCTGCGATACTCGCTGTAGAACACGGATCAGCGAGAGGAACGGTTTCATGCCCATCGCAACTCCCGAGGTCTACGCAGAGATGCTGGGTCGAGCCAAGGAGCATTCCTTCGCGTTCCCTGCGATCAACTGCACGTCCTCGGAGACCATCAACGCTGCGCTCAAAGGCTTCGCCGATGCGGGCAGCGACGGCATCATCCAGTTCTCCACCGGTGGTGCCGAATTCGGCTCCGGCCTCGGCATCAAGGAGATGGTGATCGGCGCTGTCGCGTTGGCCGAGTTCGCCCATATCGTCGCCGACAAGTACCCGATCACCGTCGCCTTGCACACCGACCACTGTCCGAAGGACAAGCTGGACAGCTACGTCAAGCCGCTGCTGGCCATCTCGCAGAAGCGCGTCTCCGAGGGTAAGAACCCGCTGTTCCAGTCGCACATGTGGGACGGGTCGGCGGTGCCGATCGACGAGAACCTCGACATCGCCCGCGAGCTACTGAAGGCGGCCTCGGCCGCCAAGATCATCCTCGAGATAGAGATCGGCGTCGTCGGCGGCGAGGAGGACGGCGTCGCCCACGAGATCAACGAGAAGCTCTACACCAGCCCCGAGGACTTCGAGAAGACCATCGAGGCGCTCGGCCACGGCGAGCACGGCAAGTACCTGCTTGCCGCGACGTTCGGCAACGTGCACGGGGTCTACAAGCCGGGCAACGTCAAGCTGCGTCCCGACATCCTCGAACAAGGTCAGAAGGTCGCTGCCGCCAAGCTCGGATTGCCCGAGGGCGCAAAGCCTTTCGACTTCGTGTTCCACGGTGGCTCCGGCTCGCTGAAGTCCGAGATCGAGGACTCGCTCAAATACGGCGTGGTGAAGATGAACGTCGACACCGACACCCAGTACGCATTCACCCGTCCGGTCGCCGCACACATGTTCACCAACTACGACGGTGTGCTCAAGGTCGACGGCGAGGTCGGCAACAAGAAGACCTATGACCCTCGCACTTACATGAAGAAGGCCGAGGCCGGCATGTCTGAGCGCATCATCGAGGCATGCAACGACCTGCACAGCGCGGGCCGGAGCGTTTCGGCCGCCTGAGCCGGCAATGCACCACGGCCGGCTGAGCCGACAATCCAGTACCGCCGATGTTTGCCTTTCGTGATCCCGACGGCAACGGGTTGGAGGTCACCCAGGAAATCGAAAGCAAACCAGGCTAGAGTCGGCCCGGTGAAGCGCCGAATTGTGATCGCCTGCTGCACCCTCGCGACCGCCTTGGGGTCGCTCGCGGTCGCGTCACCGGCCGGTGCCGACGGCTGCCCCTACGGCACCGTGCCCACCCGTTTCCCCGGGGTATGCACACAGGGTCAGGCGGGCGGCCCACCGCCGGCCGGCATCACCGTCCCGCAGCAGGGTTCCGATCCAGTGATGATGCCGGGCCAGTTCGCGACGATCAACGGCATCCCGTGCAACCAGGAGCACTTCGCCACCTGCTACGCGATGTCGCAGCAGCCCTAACTGGGCGCCTGGCAGATCTTCCACTGCTCGTCGCGGAACTGCAGATCAAAACTGCGCGTCGAACGGGTCTCTGGCGCATATGCCATGAACGTGGTGACGTTGGCCTCGGCGTGGTCGCCGTTGACGACCACCTGATCGATGCTGGCGACGACCGGGTACTGCTTGGCCGCGGCGACCCTGGCATGGGTGTCCTGCCACGCCCGGTCGTCGTAGTTGACGTAGCTGTCACGGGTGGTGCCGCAGGTAATGCTGCGTAGCGCGGGCAGGTCACCCTTCTGGATCGCCGCGTCGAAGTTCTGGATCGTCGTGCGGACCATGTCTTCTTGCGACACCTTCGGCGTCGAGTCGCGGGTCAACAGTATTGTGCCGAGAATTGCGACGGCCACCAACGCGGCGATGACCAACAGCAAGGCCACCACCCAGCCCCAGCTGCGACGGGTGCGCGGTGGCTTGGCAGCATCACCACGTGGCGGAATAAGTTGCGGCGCAACGGGTTTCTGCGCGCCCACCGACTCGGCAGGCACCGGTGGCATCACCTCGGTGGCCGGATCGGCCGGCGTGTCGATCTTCTGGGTCGACCCGTCGAACCCTGAGGGCGCGGTGAACCGGCGCTCCTGGGGCTTCGTATCTTCTGCCGGCAGTTGGGCTTGCGCCTCCGGTGACAGCAGGATCTCGGTAGCGGGTTCGTGCTCCGGGTCGGTTACGGCCTCGGCCTTCTCGGTTTCGTCCGCCTCGTCGGTGGCTTCCACCGTCGGTTGGGTGGCTTCGTCCGGTTGGTCAGGCCCTGATGGGTTCGACATCCGTGCTGCGGTTCCTCCCTCTACGCGCTACTGGTGAAGCGTAGCGGCACAATGAGGCCATGACGCGTATGGGAGATCTCCTCGGACCGGATCCGGTGCTGCTGCCGGGCGATACCGCAGCGGAGGCCGAACTCGCCGCTGCCGAGAACCCGTCGATCGTGGCGGCCGCACATCCTTCGGCGTCGGTGGCATGGGCCGCTCTGGCGGAGGATGCGCTTGCCGACGAGAAGGCCGTCACTGCCTACGCGTATGCCCGCACCGGCTATCACCGCGGCCTGGATAAGTTGCGCCGCAACGGGTGGAAGGGCTTTGGCCCGGTGCCCTACAGCCACGAGCCCAACCGCGGGTTCCTACGGTGTGTAGCCGCGCTCGCGCGGGCCGCCGAGTCAATCGGGGAGACCGACGAGTATCAGCGTTGCCTGGATCTGCTCGACGACTGCGATCCGGCGGCACGCGCCGAACTCGGGCTCGCCTGAGTCACTCCGCTTCGCATTTGCAGTCCGCGGCGCCGTCGGGCGGCTCCACCTGAACCGTTGCGTGGTCGAGCCCGCGGGCCGTCAGCACGGCACGGGCGTCGTCGAGCACCGCCGCGGAGTTCCGGGTGCTGGTCAGGTGCGCGGTCACCATGTCCTTGCCCGGCACCAGCGTCCACACATGAAGGTCGTGCACCTCGGACACGCCCTCGACGGCGCACAGGGCAGAGCGCAATTCCTCGACATCGATGTGGCTCGGCGACGACTCCGACAGGATGTGCAGCGCCGCGCGGGCCAGCGAGATGGCGCGGGGCAACACCCACAGCGCGACGAAGACCGCGACCACCACGTCGGCGTAGGGCCACCGCGTCGTCACGGTGACGATGCCCGCGATCAGCACGCCGATGCTGCCGACGGTGTCGGCGACGACCTCCATGTAGGCGCCCTTGACGGCGAGGCTGTCCTTGGAGTGCGACCGCAGCAGCAGCACGACGACGGCGTTGGCCACCAGCCCGGCCAGCGCGACGACGATCATCGGCACGCCGGGGATCTCCGGCGCATTACCGAGGCGGTCGATGGCCTCGTAGAGGATGAACACGGCGACGCCGAGCAGCAGCACGGCGTTCGCGACCGCGGTGAACACCTCGGCCCGGTGCCAGCCGTAGGTCCGCTTGGGCGACGTGCTGCCGTGCTGGGCCAGCAGCACCGCGGTCAGGCCCATGAACATCGCCACGAGATCGGTGAGCATGTGGCCGGCGTCGGAAAGCAGGGCGAGCGAATTGATCACCAGCGCGGTGGTGAGCTCGAGGGCAAAGAAGGCGGTCAGGATCCCCGCGGCGATGACCATGCGACTGACACGGGCGTCGGCATGGCTGTGATCGTGTCCGGCACCCATAGCTGCAATCTATGCGTAAAGACGCATATGTCGCAAGGCCGCGCCGTCAGAACCAGGCCGACCAGAACCGGGTGAGGTCCATGCCGAGGCCGATCAGGCCCCGGGGCACACCGGAGACATCGAAGAACCACAACACCACCCCGAAGAACCAGCGGTTGACTTGAGGGGTGAACAGCAACAGCAGCAGGACGAAAAACGCCCACTGCTTGGCGGGCTGCAGCGCACGCTGCGTCTGGGGGCTCAGGTGTGGTTCGAGCGCGCTGTAGCCGTCGAGGCCGGGGACGGGCAGCATGTTCAGCACGAACGCCGTCACCTGCAGGAAGCCCAGGAACGCCATGCCGCCCCAGAACACCAAATGCTCCGGCTCCCAGAACAGTCTCGTCACCACGAGAAGCACGACCGCGAAGACGAGGTTGGTCGCCGGACCGGCCAGGCTGACCAGGGTCCTCTGCCGCTTGGTCATCCACGATGTGCGCACGTACACCGCACCGCCGGGCAGGCCGATGCCGCCCAGCGCGATGAACAGCGCGGGCAGTCCGAGCGAGAGCAGCGGGTGCGAGTATTTCAGCGGGTTCAGCGTCAGATAGCCGCGTGCCTCGACGTCGCGGTCGCCGAAGCGCCACGCGGTGTACGCGTGCGCGAACTCGTGGAGGCAGACTGACACCAGAAAGCCGGCGATCACGAATGTGAACACGCCGACGTAGGCCAGCGGCCGGGTGGGGTCTGCGGACAGCCATGCCAGCACCGCGCCGGCGATGGTGATGGCCACGATCGCCAGGAAGATCGGGCTGGGGCGCACCGATTGGCGCAGCGGGCGGATGCTCACGTCACGAAGCTACCGCCCCGAGCAGTCGTCGCAGCTCCGCAACTCCAGATACCGCCGTTTCATGATCGTCGGCGCAGGAAATCACGTTGAACACCGAGCAGCCGGCGTCGATGTACGGGTGAAGGAATTCGGCGACGTCTTCGGGTGTCCCGTAAGGCGAATAGCGCTCGAAGGGCTCGAACGGCATCTGGTAGAAGGTCTGCATCCTCTCGGCGAGTGGCGCGCGGGCGGCCTCGCGGGTGGCGCCGAAGCCACACCAGACGTTGATCGCGTGCGTAAAGCCGCTCGGGTCCCTGCCCACCAGGCGTGCATGCTCAGCGACCTGATCCACCACAGAACCGAATCGCCCGGCCGAGACCCAGATTCCCAGCCAGCCGTCACCGAACCGGCCTGCGCGCCGCACCGCCGCATCGGACCGGCCGCCGACGGTGATCGGGATGGGCGACGACGGCGCCGGAACGATTTGGGCGTCGCGGATCGAGAAGAACTCGCCGTCAAAGCTGACCGGCTTGCCGTCGGAAAGGCTGCGCAGGATCTCCAGCGATTCGTCCATGCGGCGTCCGCGCGTCCTCGGGTCGACGCCACAGATTTCGAACTCGTGCGGATCCTCGCCGCCGATCCCCACGCCGAACATGAGCCTGCCCGGTGCGAGTTCGGCGATGCTGGCAAGCTGGCGCGCCACGAGCACCGGGTGGCGCAGCGGAAGCAGGTAAAGCGCGACGTAGCAAGGCAGGTCGGGGTAGCGGGTGAGCAGAGCAGCAGCGTCGATCAGGGCGTCTGCGCCCGCTCCGACGAAGAAGCTGACGTGATCGTTGACGCAGATGTGATCGACAGCGGATTCGGCGATGTGGCTGAGCAATGCGTCGCGCTGCCCGGCAGGAGCGGCGAACTGGCCGACAGGGGCGAAGATGCCCACTCGAATAGCAGTCATGCGGCCAGACTGGCCCCGCGGTCTTCAGCGGAGTTTGCGTGGCGATGAAATCGCCTGGTCACGGGACGCGCAGCCAGCCCTCGGTGTGCCGATAAAACGTCGACCGGCGGACCGGCCTCGGCGCGGGCACGCCGTCGCGCACCACCAGCGCGGCGTCGGTGCCGAGCTGTGCGGCGCGCCCGGACACCCAGCGCGTCGGCCGCATGCGGCTCGACAGCACGCTCGCGCGCAGGCCGGGCATCGTCTGCATCGGCTCGATCCGCACCCCGGTCACGTCCCCGTCGAACAGCAGCGTGTCATCAGTGACGGCTTCACCGTGGATGGTTCGTGTCTGTTCGTCGGGCGGCAGCCAGTGCGCGGCGCCGACGATGGCGGATCCGGTCTCGTCGCGGATGAGTGGAACCCGTCGCGCCTTGCCGGTGCGGGCCCGGTGGGCGTTCCATGGCCGGCGAACGTGGCCCACCTCCACATCAAGCCGGTCGGCCCGCAACAGGTGGGTCAGCACCGCGGCGAGATCAGCATCGGACCCAACGACGACGACCCGGCGGCAATCGGCGATGTCGTCGAGCCCGACTACCGGCAAATCCCGTAGTGCGCGGGGTAGTCGACGGCCGCCGAACAGCAACACCGCCACCCCGGCGGTGGGGTCGGAGGGCGGCAGAGTCATTGAGCCACAACGGATTGTGTCCCGACAGCAGTCTGGTGGCGTTCAGTGTCGGCGATCGGCGGCACCGGTCTACCCTACCGGCCCTGACCACGGCAGAGCGTTCTCCCGCGGGCGGCCTGCCCCGTCGGCGAGGATGACAGCGTGCGAACTTGGTTGTCCGCGTTCGGGTTTGAGGGCATGCCGACATGCCGCACGTCGTGCCCGAGCCGCGCCGTTTGCCAACACCGGGCAAAGGGGCGAACTGCGCCTCTGACCGCCGGGACGGTGGTGCGGTCTTACCGGATACGGCCGTCCGATGCAAATGCAACACGGTTTCAGGCTGCGTCGGCGGGCAGCCGTTATTCGCCGATATGGGGTGGCTCTAGCTATTCACGGGAGTCGCTCGAAACCCTTTATTAAGGTCGCGTACAACTCTGATTAACCATTTGCTAGCTGGAATCGTGTTGCGGAATTTGCTTGCGAATTACCAGTTCAGGTGGTCTGCGGACTTAGGCTGACGGCAAAGTGAAATCTTGCTAAAGTCGTTCGTCCTACGTTCTGTATGTGAGTACATTTCAACCGTCCTTCGTCCAATCTAAAGGGGTTTCGGTGCGAACAGTCCTGCAATCACCCATTGCCGCGCTCACCGCGGTTTGCATTTCGATGCCGGCCGCGGTTACGGCCGTAAACTTCGAAAGTGCTGACGCGGCGAAAGGGTGTGCGCTCCACACTGTCTCCTCGCCAGCGGTGGCGCTAGCGTCGGCAACATCCGACCTGAAACTCGTCCTCGCGAACGTCGAGAGCGCTGCCGAGGTCGGCGGCGCCGCGGCGAAGAGCCTTGGACAGAAGGTCGAGATCCTCGCACTCCCGAAGAGCCTCGCCGCCAGTGTCGCCGAAAACGGGACCGGCGGGCTGTCGAGCACGATTGTTGACGCGGGCCGTGACGCCGCGGCGAACATCCTCGCCGAGGCCAACCAGGCGTCCTTCACGGACAACATCTTGACGCGGGCCCTGCAGGGTGCGTGGAACTTCACGTTCTGGCTCGGCTCGAGCAGCAAGCCACCGCTGCCCGAGGGGTTCGACCCGGCGACCTACGTCTCGCTCTCTGTCGCTTTTGCGAACCTCGTCAATCTGTCAGTGCTTCCGCTGACCGTCGCCAACCTGCTGCTGTCAGGGCAGTGGGATGCCATCCCCACGACGATCACGAGCACAACCCAGAAGGCCGTGAACTCGCTTTTCGGGGGCCTGCCGACCTCGTTCCTCGAGACCCTGAACTGGGTTCTGACGGGCAACCCGCCAACCGCGACGCTGGGCGCTGCGGCCACGGTTGATTCGTTGCAGGCCAATCAGGAGTCCGTGCTCGCGGCCGCGCCGACGCTGACTGACAACATCCTCACCAGGGCGCTGCAGGGTGCGTGGAACTTCACGTTCTGGCTCGGCGCGAGCAGCAAGCCGCCGCTGCCCGAGGGATTTGATCCGGCGACCTACACGTCGCTCTCTGTCGCCTTTGCAAACTTCGTCGCTCTGTCGGTGCTTCCGCTGACCGTCGCCAACCTGCTGCTGTCGGGCCAGTGGGGTGACATCCCCTCGACCGTCACGAGCACTACCTCCAAGGCGTTGAACACGATTGTCGGCCTGCCGACGTCCTTCCTCCAGACCCTGAACTGGGTTCTGACGGGCAACCCGCCCGCTACCAATCTGGCGACCGCTACGTCGGTTGATACGTTGCAGGCCAATCAGGAGTCCGTGCTCGCGGCCGCGCCGACGCTGACCGACAACATCCTCACACGCGGACTGCAGGGGGCGTGGAACTACACGTTGTGGCTCGGCGCGAGCAGCAAGCCGCCGCTGCCCGAGGGGTTCGACCCGGCGACCTACACGTCGCTCTCTGTCGCGGCTGCAAACCTGATCAATCTCTCGGTGCTTCCGCTGACCGTCGCCAACCTGGTGCTGTCGGGCCAGTGGGATGCCATCCCCTCGACGGTCACGACCACGACCCAAAAGGCCGTGAACTCGGTCGTCAAGGGCCTGCCGACCTCGTTCGTCCAGACGGTGAACTGGGTGGTGACGGGCAACCCGCCCGCCGCACCCGCAGTGGAGAGCACGCTGCTCAAAGCGTCAGTTGAGGGCGATGCGTCTGACCAGGATGCGATCGCCAAGGGAGGCAGCACCAAGCGCGGAGTCCTCAGTGGCATCGTCAACAACGGTGGTGGCACCACCAAGGGCGGCACCATCAAGCCCGGCGGCGTTATCAAGGACATCCTGAACGGCGGCGGCACGACCAAGGGCGGCAGCAGCGAGAACGGTGGCAGCAACGAGAACGGTAGCGGCAGCACTGAGAATGGCGGCGGCTCGACGAAGGGCAGCACCACCAAGGGTGCCCACCACACTGTCGGCCACAAGCTTGGCACCAAGAAGGACGCCGACAAGGGCGGGAAATAGGCTCAGCCGGATTGCCGATGTCCGCCCCCTCCGCAACGGAGGGGGCGGATCGGCTTACCGGGAATGCAGTGGCAGCTCGCTGTCGGATCTGGCCGTACTTGTCTGTCGTTCAGTGCTTTTCGCAATCTCTCCGGAGCCGCCAAGGTCGGAAGCTACTGAAAAGCCAACGCTTTGAGGGTGTTCCGGGGACATGCCACGGTCCCGGTTGCGCAATTCGGCCCACCCAGTCGAAAGACTGCTCTCGGCACGCCAGGTCACGGCCATGCGCACGAGTCCACTACCCTAACGGGCGTGACAGGCAACCACCGGCCACCAACCGCCACCGGAGAGCCTGGGCGGATGGATGGATTCGATCCAGTCGGGGGATGGGTCGCGCAGCCACTGGTAAGTATGGCTAGTCACCATGGTTTACCAGCGGGTTTAGGCTCAGCTTTAGCACAATAAGCGGGAGAAAAAGCCATGCCGGCAATCGTGCTCATCGGCGCCCAATGGGGAGATGAGGGCAAAGGAAAGGCCACCGATCTACTCGGTGGCCGCGCGCAATGGGTCGTGCGTTACCAGGGTGGCAATAACGCCGGCCATACCGTGGTGCTGCCGACAGGCGAGAACTTCGCGCTTCATCTCATTCCGTCGGGCATCCTCACCCCTGGCGTCACGAACGTCATCGGCAACGGCGTGGTCGTTGATCCAGGGGTGTTGCTCACCGAGCTCAAGGGCCTCGAGGATCGCGGTGTCGACACCGAGCGACTGCTGATCTCCGCCGACGCGCACCTACTGATGCCCTACCACGTCGCGATCGACAAGGTCGTCGAGCGTTACGCGGGCAGCAAGAAGATCGGCACCACCGGCCGTGGTATCGGCCCGTGCTACCAGGACAAGATCGCCCGCATCGGAATCCGCGTCGCCGACGTCCTCGACCCGATGCTTCTTGCCGAAAAGATCCGGGCTGCACTGGAATTCAAGAACCAGGTACTGGTCAAGATCTACAACCGCAAGGCGTTGGATGCCGCCGAGGTCGTCGACAACCTGCTGACCCAGGCCGAGGGTTTCAAGCACCGCATCGCCGACACCCGGTACCTGCTCAACGACGCACTCGAAAAGGGTGAGACGGTGCTGCTGGAAGGCTCGCAGGGCACGCTACTCGACGTCGACCACGGCACGTATCCCTTTGTGACGTCGTCGAATCCGACTGCGGGCGGGGCGGCCGTCGGATCGGGCATCGGCCCGACGCGCATCACCACAGTGCTGGGCATCCTCAAGGCGTACACCACCCGCGTTGGTTCGGGTCCGTTCCCCACCGAGTTGTTCGACGAGAACGGTGAGTACCTGTCGAAGACCGGCGGTGAGTTCGGGGTCACGACGGGAAGGCGCCGCCGCTGTGGCTGGTTCGACGCGGTAATCGCTCGCTACGCCACTCGGGTGAACGGGATCACCGACTACTTCCTGACGAAGCTCGACGTGCTGTCCAGCCTGGAGACGGTGCCGGTCTGCATCGGTTATCGCGTTGACGGCAAGCGCGTCGACGACATGCCGATGACGCAGAGCGATATCGCCCGCGCTGAGCCGATTTACGAGGAACTGCCCGGCTGGTGGGAGGACATCTCCGAAGCTCGCGAGTTCGACGACCTGCCCGCCAAGGCCCGCGACTACGTGCTGCGCCTGGAAGAGCTTGCCGGAGCTCATGTTTCGTGTATCGGCGTCGGGCCCGGTCGCGACCAGACCATCGTGCGCCGCGACATCCTGGCGGCGCGGTGACAGACGATCCGCATCTGGTCGATCCCGAATACGACAAGCATGGCGGGTTCCCGAATTTCGAAGCGGCCGAGCCAGGGCCGGGTTTCGGACGGTTCCTCGCCGCGATGCGACGGGCACAGGATCTGGCGGTGTCGGCGGATCCCGACAGCGACACTTGGGATCTGGCCGCCGACCGTGCCGAGGAACTGGTGAAGCTGCTGGGCCCCTTCGAGGCACCAGAGGGCGTCGGCCCCGCCAACCGCGTGCCGTCACTGCCTGGCGCCGGCAGCCTGCTGATGCCGCCGTATCGCGTGACCAAGTTCGAACCCGACGGTGTCGAGTTGAGCCTGCAGTTCAGCAGGTTCTCCGTGGGTGGGAACTATGCGGTGCACGGCGGCGTGCTGCCGTTGCTGTTCGACTCGGTGTTCGGCATGGTGATCCATGCGGCGGCCCGGCCGATCAGCAGGACCGCCTTTCTGCACGTCGACTACCGCAAGGTGACGCCGATCGACACCCCACTGACAGCGCGCGGGTGGGTACGCGAGACTGAGGGCCGCAAGGCGTTCGTCAACGCGGAACTGCACGACCTGGCGGACAACCTGCTCGCAGAGGCGAACGGGCTGATGATCAGATTGCTGCCCGGCCAGCCGTAGCTGTGCCACGATGACGGCGTGCCCGATCGTCAACTGCGCAGCCTGTCCACCCCTCGAGCGGCGGCGGTGGCCGGTGTGCTGTTCGCGCTGCTGTTTGGAACAGCCCTCGCGTTGATCCGCCTTGCACTGCCGGAGGGCGCAGAGCCGGGCGTGCAGTGGCTGAAGGATGGCAGCATCAATCTGAAGATTTCCGCGACGATCATGCCGTTCGCCGGCATCGCGTTCCTGTGGTTCATGGGGGTGGTGCGCGACGGGCTAGGGCGTTATGAGGACAAGTTCTTCTCTACCGTGTTCCTCGGCAGCGGGCTGTTGTTCCTTGCGATGATATTCGTCTCAGCAGGTGTGGGCGCCGGCCTGGAGCGCAGTGACGCCGCGGCGCATCCCGATGTCGCGACGTTCGGGCAGATGGTGCTGCTGGCGGTGCAGAAGACCTACGCGTTGCGGATGGCGGCGGTCTTCATGATCTCGCTGGCCACCATATGGCTGAAGACGGGGCTCATGCCGCGCTGGCTGGTCGGGGTGAGTTATTTTGCCGCGGTTGGGCTTTTGATCGCCAGCGACATCACCATGTGGCTGACGCTGGCGTTCCCGGCCTGGGTGTTGATGGTCAGCATTCTGCTGCTGGTGCGAGCAGGCGTCGTCGATCTCGACCGCGACGACTAGTCAATCCTCCACCCGCAAAGCCTTTGAGGGACAGAGTCTTACCGCCTCACGGGCATTCTCCTCTTCCTCCTTGGGCACCTCGTCGACGAGCATGACGACGATACCGTCCTCGTCCTGATCGAAGACGGCGCCGGCCGCCATCACACAGTTCCCTGCGCTGATACAGACGTCTCTGTCGGGCAGGACCTTCACCACGTCACCTCCAGTGATTTCAAACCGTAGATGAAGTGAAACGACCGGAACGCCACATCGGAGAAGTCTTCGGCCAGCGCTAGCGTGGGGAAGCGGCGCAACAGCGCGGGGAACGCGATCCTCATCTCCATCCGGGCCAGCGGGGCGCCCAGGCAGTGGTGCACGCCGTGGCCGAACGCCAGATGGCCTGGCGCGCCGCGGCCGATGTCGAGCACCTCCGGCGAGTCGATGAAGTCGGGGTCGCGATTGCCCGACGGCAGCGACACGAACACGAGTTGTCCGGCAGGAATCGGTACTCCGGCGATCTCGACGTCGGTGGTGGTGATGCGCGGAATCGCACTGTGCACTATCGACAGCCAGCGCAGCAGCTCCTCGACGGCGGGCCCGATCGCGTCAGGATCGTCGCGGACCGAGACCAGCTGGTCGGGATGTCGCAGCAGTGCGAGCGTGCCAAGGCCGAGCATGTTCGACGTGGTTTCGTGACCCGCGAGCAGCAATAGGCCTGCGACGCCGATGAGTTCGTTGTCGGTGAGCTCGGTGCCGTGCTCCCGGACCAACATGCCGAGGATGTCGTCGCCTGGCTGTCGGCGCGCACGCTCGACCAACGAGCCCATGTATTCGCGACCTCGTCGGACGAGCTCGAGTCGTTCCGCAATCGGGATGGACAGGTCGAGTTGGCGGGCGCTGCGGCGCTGGAAGTCGTCGCGGTCGTCGTAGGGCACGCCGAGCAGCTCGCAGATCACCAGCGACGGGATCGGCAGCGCGAAGCTGGCCACCAAATCCGTTGGTGGTCCTGGCTTTTCCATCGCGTCCAGTTGCGCGTCGACGATCTCCACGATGCGCCGCCCCAACCGCTTCATCCGCCTGATCGTGAACTCAGGCGTGAGCATGCGGCGCAGCCGCTGATGTTCGGGCGGGTCGAGGCCGAGTAGATTGCCCGCGCGTGCGCTGGCCTGTTCCTCCTCGGCGACCGCCGGCGCGCCCGGAACGACGAAACCCGGTGGCCGGGCGTTGGAGAACCGTTCGTGGTCGGAGAGCACATCCTTGATGTCCTCGTAGCGGGTGACGAGGTAGACGGTCATGCCGAACGCGTTGGTGGCGGTCCGCACGCCGTCGGTCTCACGGATCTTGCGAAGCTCGGGAGTCGGATTGAACGCATTGCGCCGCATGTGCAGCGGCGGCAGCTCCGGCGCTTGGGTCATGTTTCGAAGCTACCCGCGGAAAACTAGTCGCCGCTTTCGGGCAGGTCGGGGCACTGGTCGTGATACGCCATACCCGGCACCCAGGACTTCCACGTTTCCCGGCTCATGTTCGCGGTGAGCTTCGCGCAGAGTGCTTCTGGCGACACCGTGGGCACCGGCCATACGCGCAAGGTTCCGTCAGCGCTTCCGGTCACGATTGTTCGGCTGTCCGGGCTGAACACAACGCTGCTCACACTGGCGGTGTGACCGGCGAGAGCCGGACCGAGAGCGACGCCGGTTTGGGCGTTCCAGAGCTGAACTGCGCCGTCGCTGCTGGTGGCGGCAACGGTAGTGCCGTCAGGACTGTATACCGCCGCGGGCACGATGCCGCCGCCGAAGACAAGAGGATCAACTGCGGGCTGTAGCGTTTGCGCATCCCAGATCGTCACGTTGTTGCGGAAACTTCCGGCGATGATGCGGAGCCCGTCGGGCCTGAACGCCAGTTGCAGATCCTGATAGTCGTGCCGTACGGGCCCGACGAGTAGGCGACCAGTATGTGCATCCCACACACGCATCGTCTTGTCGAAGCTGCTTGTGGCGATGCGCTGGCTGTCTGGGCTGAAGGCGACAGCGTAAACGGAAGCGTCGTGCTTGAGCGGTTCACCGATCGGGGTGAGTGTTTCGGCGTTCCAGATCCGAACGGTCATGTCGTCGCCACCGGTTGCGATCAGGTGCCCGTCCGGGCTGAACGCGACGCTGTTCACCGCGGCGTCGTGTCGGAGCGGTTGGCTGACTGGCGTGAGTGTGTTGGCATCCCAGATGCGCACGGTCTTGTCGGAGCTGGCGGAAGCAATGCGACGTCCATCCGGACTGAACGCGACGGACAGAATCCAATCCTCGTGTCCTTCAAGCGGTGCGCCGACCGGTTGATGGGTCTGCGCGTCCCACACTCTGACCGTCTTGTCGGAGCTGGCGGAGGCGATGCGCTTCCCATCGGGGCTGAATGCCACCCCCGTCACAGCGTCGTGGTGCCCTGTCAGCGGGCGGCCGGTGACTGTGTCCCAGACCCTGACGGTGTCGTCCATTGCGCCCGAGACCACCCGTTTGCCGTCCGGGCTGAACGCGATGGGACCGACGGCGTTTTGATGGCCAGTCAACGGTGGACCAAGCGGTTGCAGAGTTTTCGCGTCCCACAACCGGACTGTCCGGTCGTCGCTACCCGTCGCGATGATACGGCCGTCGCGGCTGAATGCGACGCCGTTCACTGTGCTGGTGTGCCCACTGAGTTGCCCTGTGGGAAGGCCGGATTGCGCATCGAAGAGATGCACGGCGAAGTCAATCCCGCCTCCCACCGCGATGCGCTGACCATCCGGACTGAATGCCACCGTCGCGCCGATCGCTCGCTGGCCGGTCGATAGCGGCTCTCCCAGAGGCTGGCCGGTGTCGACATCCCATCGTTGCGCCAGGCCGTTGCGGTCGCCGCTGACGAGTCGGTGCCCGTCCGGACTGAATGCGATGCTTTGGATCTCGACGTCTCCGCGGAGGGGTGCCCCGATGGGTTGCCCGGTGTGGACGTCCCAGAACCGTATGGTCTTGTCGTTGCTTGCGGTGGCGATGCGGTGGCCGTCCGGGCTGTAGGCGACGCCGTTTACGACGTCTTCGTGGCCGCGCAGGGGGGCCCCGATGGGTTGTGCGGTGTGGGCGTCCCAGAACCGTATGGTCTTGTCGTTGCTGGCGGTGGCGATGCGGTCTCCGTCGGGGCTGTAGGCGATGCTCTGAAAATGCTTTTCATGACCCCGTAAGGGTGGGCCCGCGGGTTGTCCGGTGTCGGCGTCGAAAATCTGCACCAGGTTGTCCGCCTCTTGCGAGGCCACCGCGATGCGACGGCCGTCGGGACTGACGGCGACGTCGTTCACCCACGCGTGTGCGTCGATGATCTTGATCAGGTCACGTTCGGTCTGAAGGGCGCTGAGTATCGGGTATTCGACGGCGTTGTTCGACGGAAAAGTGCGGGCGGCGAGGATCAACTGCATAGCGAGATCGTCGCGGTCCCGCCCCAGGTTGGTCAGCTTGTTCAGGCCGTTTGCCACCAGGTCATTCGCGAGCGCGTCGCGGCTGCGGGCGTCTGCCTCGAGGCGCTTCTTGTTGGCGAACACGAAGCCCGCCACGGCGACCAGTGCGACGACGAGTGTCACGGCGAGCACGGCCCGCAGGATCCTGGCGCGTTTGCGGAGCGCGACGGCATGCGCTTGTGCCGTAAGCAATTCCGCCTTGGCTTCGGCGTCCTGGTGTTCACGCGACGCCTCGAGGAATTCGGCCGAGCGACGAACCCGCTCCCCGAATACCGGGGATTCGGCCAGTTCCTTTGCCGCGGCCAGGCGCACGCCCCCGATCAGCCATTCCGGGCTGCGCTCGTTGCGTTCCCAGTCCGCCGCGGCGCGGTCCAGGCTGTCGGCCAGCTTCAGGCCCGTAGCCTGCTCACGCAGCCATGTTGCAAGCGAGTCCCATTGGCGTAGAAGGCTTTCCAATGCGACTTCGACCACGGTCTGTCCATCGCGCTCGTCCTTTACCAGCAGCCGCCGCACGACCATGGCGTCGATCAACTCATGGCTTTCCGGTGGCAGCTCGTTCCAGCTCGCGACCCGACGCGACGGCGCATCGGTGTCGGGGTCGACCGTGGCCAGCCAGGGAATGAACGCGGCGCGCAGGGTATCGAGTTGTTGTGCTCGGTGGTCGGGATCGGTGGCCAGAAGCTTGTCGATCTCGGCCTCGACGATGTGCGCCATTCCGCCCATCGCCTCGTAGTTGGCCAGCGTGAGCTGTCCGGTGCTGCCGTAATCCAGATACAGCCGTGAGAGCGTCAAGGCGAGCAGCGGCAGGCTGTCCGCTCCGCCGGTGGCATCGGCGAGCAGCTGCGTCACCAGCGCAGGATCCAGGTCCAGGCGCAGGCCCGCCGCGGTGGCACGCTCGGCCGGTCCGGTGATCACGTCCTTGTACTCGGTGAGCGGCATCGGCTTCAAGTCACCGAATTCGCGGGAGTGCACGCCGATGAACTCGGGCGCCTCCTGCAAAGACTGGTAACGGTCGGCGCGGATGGTCATCACCGCGACAATCGGTAGTGCGTCGATCGCGCCGGCCTGTAGCAGGGCGCCAAGCAGCGCGAGACAGGTGCTGCCTTCCGGGCCCGCGTCGGCGGAGAACAGCTCCTCGCCCTGGTCGATGGGAAGCACCAGTGTGGGCGTCACGCCCTCGCCTGCAGTGTCGCGCTGCGCCTCACGCAACCAGGCCGTGAGTTGCGGCGTCTCGCTATTCAGGCAGGCGGCTTTGACGTCACCGAGCGCAGGACCACCCGGGCCTGCATGTGATCGAAGCTGCCAAATCGCCTGCGCCAGACCATTTTCGCCGGTCACTGCGGCGCGCTCAGGCCGCACGATGTCGGCCACCAGGAAGTTCCTGTGGTCGCGCCGCAGCCGGGGGAGCAGACCGGCGCGCAGGAACGACGACTTGCCCGCCCCCGACGGTCCGAGGATCACGAACAGTCTTTCCACGCCCGTCGTCCGCATGCCGCGCAGCGCGTCCAGGCCGCGCAGGATCTGCGCGTCGCGGCCGAAGAATACTGCCGCGTCGGCATCCTCCATCGACTGCCACCCCCGATACGGGGCGCGGTTTTGGTCGTCTTCGGGTGGCCACGGGAAGTATTCGGCGCCGATCCCGGCCTCGCGCAGGCCACGCAGGAGCCGCGCCAACCCTTCGGCGCTGAAGACCACCGGTTCGCCCTCATCGGACTCGACCGTGATCTCCTCACCGCGACCGTCGGTGAACAGATCACATATCTGCCACTCGCGCACCCGGTCGCCCTGGGCCGCGGGGTCGATACGGGCGCAGAAGACGCGCTTGTTCAGAGATTCCGCCAGCCGGGCCTCGGCCACGCATTCCCCCGACGCCTCCCAATGAGGGGAGATCAGGCATATCACCGCCTCGCAGCGATCCACCGCGCGGGCCAGTTCGGACTTCCAGCGCACGCCCGGCGCAAACCCGGTCTGCGGGTTGACGTCGAGGAAGATCTCGCCCTTCAGGCTCGGCTCGGCCAGCGTCAGCCACCGGAACAGGGCCTGCGCGGCCGCGTTGTCCCGCCGCGAATGGCTCAGGAACACGCGGTACATCGGCTAATACTGACGTGTCAGTCCGGTCTGAATCTTGAGTATCGGGCTACTCGATTCAGCGTGTCGGGCTCCCGCGGAACACGAACTCCTCGATCAGCTTGTTCACAACGGGCGGGTTCTCGAGCGCGGCCAGATGCGCGACCCCTTCCAGCACGGCGATCGCCGCGTCCGGTATCGCCTCGGCCATCGCGATCGTCTCGGGCAGCGGGAACGTCGCGTCCTCGACACCGGCGACGACCAGTACGGGCGTCTTCACCCGGCTCAGCAACGCGCGTTGGTCCGGCCTGGCCGGCACCACGCTGCGAACTGCCCAGCCACCCGAACGAACGTCGACGCGCTGCACCGTGTCGCGCACGAACGCCACGACATCGGGCCGGGTGGTGAACGTCGTAGGGCCGAGGAATGCCTTGAGCACCGAACGGGTCAGCGGCGGCCGGATTCCGCCGAGCAGTCCGGCCATGCGCAACAGCAAGCCGTATTCGATCTTCTGCCGTGCACCCGCAGGCGACGCGGTGCAGTTCATCAACACCGCGCTGCCGATGCGATCGGGGTACGCGGCTGCGAATGTCCCGCCGATCATGCCGCCCCACGAGTTGCCGACGAAGTGCGTTCGCAGCACGCCGAGGTCGTCGAGAATGTCGACGATGCACCGTGCGCAATCATCGAAAGTGAATGGCGCCGTGAGCTTTTGACTCTCGCCGAAGCCGGGAGGGTCGACGAGGATCACCTGGTGCTCGGTGCCGAAGTGATCGGCCTGCGCGGCCCACATGTCGCCCGCCATCAGCAGGCTCGGCCAGAACATCATCGCCTCGCCGGTGCCGCTAATGCGAACGTGCACCCGCCCCAGCACGGTGTCGACCTGGCGTACCTCCATTGTTGGCACCGTAGCCTGACCGAAGCGCGGGCCACCAGATGCGCGGGCCGATCAGCGTGAACAGGGCCGGAATGATCACAGTGCGGACGACGAAGGTGTCCAGCAGGATCCCGAGGCCCACGATGATGCCGACCTGGGTGAGCACGATCAGCGGCAGCACGCCGAGCACGCAGAACACCGCTGCCAGCACGACGCCTGCGCTGGTGATGACGGCACCGGTCGCCGACACCGCCCGTACGATGCCGTCTCGCGTGCCGTGCTCGGGTGCCTCTTCTCGGGCCCGGGTGACCAGAAAGATCGTGTAGTCGACACCTAGCGCCACCAGGAACAGGAACGCGAACAGCGGGGCGGTGTTGTCCAGCGCGGGAAAGCCGAACAGATGCACGCTGGCCCAACCGCCGAGGCCCAGCGCGGCGAGCGCGCTCAACACCGTCACTGCGACAAGGACTAACGGCGCCAGCGCCGAACGCAGCAGCGCATAGAGCACGATCAGCACGACCACCAGGATCAGTGGGACGATGACCAACCTGTCTTGCGACGCAGCGGCGCCGGCATCTCTTGCCTGGGCATCGGATCCGCCGACCAACACGCTCGGATCGACAGCGTGTGTGGAATCACGCAGCGCATCAATTGTTTTGAACACATCTGCGGAAGCGGGTTCGCTGTTCAGGACGACCGACCACTGGGTCAGGCCTCCTGCGGACTGACCGACCGGCGTTGCGGACACGACTCCAGTCGTATTCGTGATCGCTCGTTGGATGTCTACGGCGCGGTCGGTCGGCCCGATCACGTGGGTGGGGTCCGTCAGCCCGCTGGGGAAGTGCGCCGCAAGAGTCTGGTAGCCGCTGACCGATTCGGCTTGCACCCGGAACTGTTCGGTCTGTGACAGACCGGTCGGTGTGGTCAAGAGTCCAGTGCACAGCGCCGCGCGCACGGCGATGGCGACCGACGCGACGATTCCCGGTCTGCGAGCCACCGCATCGGCAATGCGATGCCAAATACCGCTCTCGGTAAGGGGTTTTGTGCCGACGTGCGGAATGAACGGCCAGAACAACCGCTTCCCGAACAACGCCGGCAACGGTGGCAGTACCAGCAGGACGAACACTGCCGCCATCACCAACCCCGACGCGGCTTGCACACCCAGGCTTCTGGTGCTCGGCGCTGCGGCGAACACCAAGGTGAGCAGGGCAAGCACAACGGTCGCGTTGCTCGCGATGATCGCGGGCCCGGCCCGCCGCACCGCCACATCCAGTGCGGTACGCGCATTATCGGTGCGCCCCAATTCCTCTCGGTACCGAGAGATGAGCAGCAGTGCATAGTTCGTGCCGGCCCCGAACACCAGCACGCTGGTGATGCCCGACGTCGAACCGTCGGGCTGCATGCCCACCGCTTCGGCGATCGCACTGCCGATGACAGCTGCGACTCGATCGGCGAACGCGATCACCGCGAGCGGCACCAGCCACAGCACCGGCGAGCGGTAGGTGACGATCAGCAGCAGCGCGACGACGGAAGCCGTCACCGCCAGCAGCGTGATGTTGGCCCCGGAGAACGAGTTCGCGATGTCCGCTCCGAACACGGGTCCGCCTGTGACCTCGACGCGCAGATGGGGCGGCACGCCGCGAGTGGCCGAGTCGCGGAGCGACTTGACCGCATCGTTGAGCGCAAACCCAGACAGATTCGCGTCCATCGGTACCGCGGCCACAGCGGCGCGACCGTCGCCGGACATCTGCAGCGGACCCTGCGGCACTGCGGCCAGGTCGGCCGGGCCGAGCGGTTCGCCGTCGCGCCTGCTGACGACGACGATGGCCGGAACACGGTCTCCGCCGGGGAATTGCGCCCGCAGCGCGTCGGCCCGTGCCGACTCGGCGCTGGTCGGCACGGGTACCGGCGACTGTTGGCTCGAGGCGTCGTCGCCGATCAGCGCCATCAAGGCCCCGGAAACGGCGATCACCAAGAGCGCCAGCACCCAAGAGAAGCGGTGCGACAGCATATTCGATAATATTTCAGATACTTAACAATTAATCAACTGAAACTCACCCGGCTATGCTGTGCCGATGGCCGAGGCCGACCGCGCTGCGTTGGAATCGGTCATCGCCGCCGACGTACGGGCCGTCACGGCCGAGTCGGATCAGATAGGGCGGCACTTCGCGGGCCGACATGATGTGGCCGCCAATGATTTTCGAGCACTGCTGCACATCATGGTCGCCGAGAATTCGGGTGCGCCGCTGACCGCAGGCGAACTTCGGCAACGGATGGGCGTGTCGGGTGCGGCAATCACCTATCTGGTCGAGCGCATGATCGCATCGGGTCATGTGCGCCGCGAATCCGATCCCGCCGACAGGCGAAAGGTGATCCTGCGGGTCGCCGACCACGGGTTGCAGGTCGCCCGCGGCTTTTTCACGCCGCTGGCCGAGCACACCCGGCAGGCCTTGGCCGACGTGTCGGACGAGGATCTCGCCGCGGCACATCGGACCTTCACCGCGGTGATCGATGCGATGCGGGCATTCCGCGACGAACTCGACGCTATGCCCGGTTGAGCGTCGCCTCCTCGAGGTCGAGTCCGCGGAGCACCTCCCGCAACACTTCGTCGTCGATCTGCCCGTTGTCGCGCTCGGCGATGAACGTCGCGCGTTCGGCCGCCAGCATTTCCAGTCGCAGCCTCCGAAACGCAGATGCGGGGCTCTCGCCGATCTCCTCCTCGTCGCGGCCCAACCGCTCCCACGCCGCGTTGCGCCTGCGAGTGTTCCATCCCCGCAACACGTCTGCGGCCCGCTCGTGCACATCGGTGACCTCCTCCTCGGCGAGGAGCTCGTCGAGCCGGTCGGCCGCCGCCCGCGCCGCCTTGTCCTGTGCGGCCGCCGCGGCGATCGCGTCGGTGCGGGCCTCGTCGCCCTGCACGCCGAGCCTGCGGATCAGCCACGGCAGCGTCAGGCCGTGCAACAGCAGCGTGCCGATCACGACCACGAAGGTGAGGAATACCAGCTGCGGACGTCCCGGGAACGGCGCACCCGAGAGCGTCGTCATCGGAACACCGAACGCCGCCGCCAGCGACACCACCCCACGCATGCCTGCCCAGGCGACGACGAACACCTGCGCGGGCGTCGGTGCGGGCTCGCGCTCACGAACCGCCTTGAAGAGAACCCGGGGCAGGTACGCGAACAGGAAGACCCAGGCGATCCGGACCAGGATCACCGTCGCCAACACCGCGACGGACGAGATCAAGATCACCTTCGCGGTAATGCCTTTCAGCTCGCCCACCACCGTCGGCAACTGGAGTCCGATCATCAGGAACGCGAACGACTCCAGCACAAGCTGGACGGCTTTCCACACCGCGGTGTCCTGCAGCCGGGTGGCGTAGCTGGCTTGGGTCGAGTGCTGCCCGAGGATCAGCGCCGCGATGACGACCGCGAGCACTCCCGAACCGTGGATCTGCTCGGCCGTGAGGTAGATGATGAACGGCGCCACCAGGCCCAACGCGCTCTCCACGAGCGGATCGTCAAGCCGCCAGCGGATGAACGAGATGACGAAGCCCAGCGCCAAACCCACCACGACCCCACCGACGGCGGCCAGCGCGAATGTCGCGAGGCCCCTGCTCCACGTGGCGGCCGTGCCGATAGCCGCGGCGAGCGACACCTTGTACGCGGTCAGCGCCGTCGCGTCGTTGAGCAGGCTCTCACCGCCGAGCAGAGTCATGACGCGGCGCGGCAGCCCGAGCCGGCGCCCGATCGCGGTTGCGGACACCGCGTCCGGCGGGGCGACGATCGCGCCGAGCGTGAGGGCCGCCGCGACCGTCAACTCCGGCACGGTCTTGTAGGCCACGAAGCCGACCGCCAACGTTGTCGCCAGCGGCAGGCCCACCGCGAGGAGCCCGATCGGCCGGATGTTGCGCCGCAGCGCCACGTAGCTGCTCTCCGTTCCTGCGGACCACAGCAGCGGCGGCAGCAGGACATACAGCACCAACTCGGGATCGAGCTCGATCTGTTTGAACCCGGGGATCAGGCCCGCCGCCAGGCCTGCGACCACGAGCGCGAGCGGCGCCGACACATCGAAGCGCCTGGCCACGGCGGCCAACAGGACCGACACCACCAGTACCGCCAGCAGTGAGGCACCCACGTCGTCTGACCTCCTGAAGACTGAAGAGTTCCGTCCGTATCCTTGGTGACCATGCTGAGGAGATCACGCCGGAGCGATACCGACTCCCCAGCGGTCTCCGGAACATGTGAACACCTCGCCGCCGCCGGTGCATCCTCGGGCGAGCCTGAACCGCTTACCCCGGGCAAATGTCAGGAGTGCGACGAACGCGGTGAGACTACGTGGGCGCACCTGCGCATGTGCCTGACGTGCGGCCACGTCGGCTGCTGCGATTCGAGCCCACACCAACACGCGAGCGAACATTTTCACACGACCGGCCATCCGGTGATGCGCTCGGCCGAGCCAGGGGAGGACTGGCGGTGGTGCTACATCGACGTCCGACTGGGCTGACGATCTGGCAGGCTGGACGCGCGATGAGTGAAACAACTGACGGCGATACGACGACCGCGCCGGAGCCGGTCGCCGATGACAGCCCGGCGCCGCCCCCTGACGGATCCACCGTGATGCTGCTGGGCTCCGGTGAGTTGAGCCGCGAGTTGGCGCTGGCGTTCCAGCGGCTCGGTGCCGACGTCATCGCCGTCGACCGCTATGCGGACGCCCCCGCGCACGGCGTGGCCGACCGCGCCGCCGTCGTCAAGATGAACGACGCCGAGGAGCTGACCGCGCTCATCGAGAAGGAGAACCCGCGATACGTCGTTGCCGAGGCCGGCGTGATCGCGGCCGATGCGCTGATAGCGGTCGCCGAGCGCGGCAACATCGAAGTGTTCCCCACGCCGCGCAGCACGCGGCTGTCCATCGACCGCGAGGGCCTGCGCCGGCTGGCCGCCGACGAGCTCGGGCTGCCCACCGCGCCGTTCTGGTTCGCCGGGTCGGTGGAGGAGTTGACCGCGGTGGCCGAACACGCGGGCTTCCCCCTGGTCGTCAAGCCGATCGCGGCGGTACCCGGTGAAGGTCAGTCGGTGCTGCTGCGGGTCGATGACGTCGAGCCGGCCTGGCACCGCGCCATGGCGGCGGGCCGGATCCCCGTCAACCGGGTGATGGCCGAGACCGTCGTGGAGATCGACTTCGAGGTCACGCTGTTGACCGTGCGCACCACCGGACCCGCGGGCCCCGCGGTGTATTTCTGCGAGCCGATCGGGCACCACCAGGCTGACGGCGACGTGCTGGAGTCGTGGCAGCCGCAGCAGATGTCGCCTGCCGCTCTTGATGCGGCGAAGTCGATCGCGGCACGCATCGTCAACTCGCTCGGCGGGAGGGGCGTGTTCGGAGTGGAGCTGCTGGTGCGTGGCGATGAGGTCTACTTCGCCGACATCCGGCCCCGGCCGTACGACAGCGGGCTGGTTACGCTGCGCTCGCAACGGCTTTCGCAGTTCGAATTGCACGCTAGGGCGATCCTCGGGCTTGCGGTGGACACCATCATGATTTCGCCTGCGGCGGCGGAAGTCAGCTACGCCGGAGCCGATTCGACTGCCGCAAACGACGTCGACCTGCGCGTGGTGGGGGAGGCGCTGGCCGTCGCCGAGAGCGACGTGCGGCTGTTCGACCGGCCCGACGAGACCGATGGCAGGCGACGGCTGGGGGTGGCGCTGGCCACCGCCCCCGACCCGATCGTCGCGCGCGACCGAGCCCGGCGGGTGTCGGCGGCGCTGCGCAAACTCTGGTGAGGGACCCCGAGAACGACCAGGCTGAATCGGCGGATGATCGGCCGACGATGGCACCGTTTCTCGGCGCGCTGGCAATCATTGTGCTCGTCGTGATCACAATCGGGCTGTTCAGCATCTTCGGCAAGCGCGACCAGCCCGCGGACCAGCAGGTAGGCAGGGCCGCGGTCGGCCAGAACGACGCGCTGCAACGGCAGGACTACGCCGACTTTCGTACCTACACCTGCCGCGCCCAGCACGGCGTCGAGGCCGATATTCTTGCCCGGCAACGGGATTCGGTGGCACAGCATGGTGAACGGTTCGTCGACGACGTCACCGACGTGGCGATCGACGGCGACCGTGCCACTGCCAAAGTGACCTATCATTTCGACAAGGCGCCGGACACTAAAACCGGTGTGGCCATTGCGTTTGTGCGCGAGGACGGAGCATGGAAGGTCTGTTCGACCGGCCCCAGCTAGCTGTGGAAGACTGCCGAGAGTGAGCACCGAAGACGAGCGCGAGTGAGGATCGCAGCAAGGAACGAGCGAGGACCGGAGCGAGCGGGAGTCGAGAAATTGAGTTACGCCGGAGACATCACGCCTGAGGAGGCGTGGAAGCTGCTGACCGACGACCCCGTGGCCGTGCTGGTCGATTGCCGGACGGACGCCGAATGGCGCTTCGTCGGGGTGCCGGATCTGTCTTCGCTGCAGCGCGACGTGGTGTACGTCGAGTGGAATCGCACCGACGGAAAGCACAACGACAACTTCGTCGAAGATCTGAAGTCCGCTGGTGTGACGCCCGGCGACCGGCCAGTGGTGTTCCTGTGTCGCTCCGGCAACCGCTCCATCGGCGCGGCTGAGGCCGCGACCGAGGCGGGCATCGCCCCGTCCTACAACGTGCTCGACGGATTCGAGGGCAACCTCGACGAGAACAAGCATCGCGGCGGCACCGGCTGGAAAGCCATCGGCCTGCCTTGGAAGCAGTCATGAGCACTCGAAGACGACCGCGAGTGAGGACCGCAGCGAGGAACGAGCGATGACCGGAGCGAACGGGAGTCGAGGCATGAGCGACGCCGACGTTCCTTCTGTGCGCAGACCCGCCGAGCTACCCGACGGTGTCAGCCAGGCCACCATCGGCGTGCGCGGCGGCCTGCTGAGATCGGGTTTCGAGGAGACCGCCGAGGCGATGTACCTCACCTCGGGGTATGTCTACTCGTCGGCTGCCGAGGCGGAGAAGGCGTTCAGCGGCGACATCGACCGCTACGTGTACTCGCGGTACGGCAACCCGACGATCTCGATGTTCGAGGAGCGGCTGCGGCTGATCGAAGGCGCGCCTGCGTGCTTCGCGACGGCAACGGGCATGGCGGCGGTGTTCACCTCGCTGGGCGCGCTGCTCGCGGCGGGCGACCGGTTGGTGGCGGCGCGCAGCCTGTTCGGGTCGTGCTTCGTCGTGTGCAGCGAGATCCTGCCACGCTGGGGCGTCGAGACGGTGTTCGTAGACGGCGACGATCTGTCGCAGTGGGAAGAGGCGCTTTCGAAGCCGACACAGGCGGTGTTCTTCGAGACGCCGTCCAACCCGATGCAGTCGCTGGTGGACATCGCCGCAGTGTGCGAAATGGCGCATGCGGCAGGGGCAAAAGTTGTGCTGGACAACGTGTTTGCCACACCGATCCTGCAACAGGGCTTTCCTCTCGGCGTCGACGTGGTGGTGTATTCGGGCACCAAGCACATCGACGGACAGGGCCGTGTGCTCGGCGGCGCGATCCTCGGCGACAAGCAGTACATCGACGAGCCGGTGCAGAAGTTGATGCGGCACACCGGTCCGGCGCTGAGCCCCTTCAACGCGTGGACGCTGTTGAAGGGTTTGGAGACGCTGGCAGTTCGGCTGGAGCATCAGAACGCGTCGGCGCAACGCATCGCCGAGTTCCTGGAGAAACACCCATCGGTGAGTTGGGCTCGGTATCCGTTCCTGGAGTCGCACCCGCAGTACGACCTGGCCAAGCGCCAGATGACCGGTGGCGGAACGGTAGTCACGTTCGAGCTAAAGGGCGGCAGCAAGGACCGCGCCTTCGAGGTGCTCGACAAGCTGAAGATCGTCGACATCTCCAACAATCTCGGCGACTCCAAGTCGCTGATCACCCACCCAGCCACCACCACGCACCGGGCGATGGGGCCCGAAGGTCGTGCCGCGATCGGGCTCGGCGACGGCGTGGTGCGAATCTCGGTGGGGCTGGAGGGAACTGAGGATCTGATCGCCGATCTTGACCAAGCGCTGGGCTAGGTGTCCCAGCGGATGGCTGCGCACGCGAGGAGCAAGAAGGCCGAGGCGAAGAAGGCTCGCCGGAACAAGCGGCGGGCAGGCAGGGACGCGACCTGGGTTCCTGACAACGTCATGGGAGAGCTGGTGGCTACCCAGGCCTCCATCGCCGCCGATCTGGAAGCATTTGATGCGCGAATCACCGAGCGTGGGTGGGACTTTGACGATGAGCTGTCCGACGACGAACTGGCGATCTGGTACTTCGCACCGTCAGAGGCCGAGGTCGACGATGAGTCTGTTCAGGGGGTGACCGGGGTCTGCCTGACCGCAGCGGAAGACGCCGAGGTTGTCCATCTCATGTTCGTCGGTAGCGCGGAATCCATACAACTGACGCCGGATGAACTGTTCAAGCGGATAGACGCGATCGAGGCATACCGGGTCGGCGATCCGCGGCCGGACCTACACCATTCGTAGTCGCCCAGAGCGTTCAGGGGGCTGCGCCCCGGTGTAGGGGGATGAAAAGGCCTGCCTGTGCGGTTGGGTGCGTGGTTGCGTTCGCCGTGGCCTGGGTTGACCCTTGAAGGGTGTTTCGGCGACCCCGTCCCGGCTTGTTGTCAGGGAGCACGTCCCTAGAGCGTGGGGCTGGAGGGCGTCCCTTGGTGGTTGTGCGAGGGATGTTGATTGTTGCCTGTGAGCACGCGAGTGAGACTTCTGCTTCATTTCAGCCCTCCCCGAAACACACTGCAACACAACATATTTGACTGCAAAGGGCGATGAACTGTCATGGAGGTGATTCATCCGCGGTGCGCGGGCATTGACGTGTCGAAGAAGGACGCCAAGGTGTGCGTGCGCGTGCAGGGCCGCGGCCGCAAAGCCACGTCGTCGACGGTGACCACGTGGACATCAATGACCGGCAGCATTCTGGCGTTACGGGAGCATCTGATCGCTGAGCGGGTGACGTGTGTGGTGATCGAGTCGACCGCGGCGTACTGGAAGCCGTTCTACTTTCTGCTCGACGATGCACTGAACGTGGTTCTGGTCAACGCCCGCCACGTCCGCAATGTGCCCGGCCGCAAGACCGACGTCTCGGACGCGGCCTGGCTGGCTGAGCTGGGTGCTCACGGGCTCGTCCGTGCCTCGTTCGTGCCCCCCGAACCCATCCGGGTGCTACGGGATCTGACCCGGGCCCGCACCACTATCGCTCAGGCCCGTACCAAAGAGATTCGGCGCCTGGAGACGCTGCTCGAAGACACCGGGATCAAACTGTCGTCGGTGGCGTGCGAGATCACCGGAGTTTCGGGACGGGCGATGCTCGAAGCGCTCATCGCGGGCCAACGCGACCCGGCCGTGCTCGCCGATCTGGCTAAACGCCAGCTACGCAAGAAGATCCCCGCTCTGACCGAAGCGCTACAGGGACGCTTCAACGACCACCACGCCTTCATGGTGCAGTTGTATCTGGATCGCATCGACGCCCACGAGGCCGACATCGACCGCCTCGATGCCCGCATCGAGGAAGCGATCGCCCCGTTTCAGGCGATCCGCAAACTCCTGACAAGCATCCCGGGCTGGTCACAGATCATCGCCAACGTGTTCATCGCCGAAACCGGCGCCGACATGAGCGTGTTCCCCACCGCCGAGCACCTGGCGTCGTGGGCGGGGGTCGTGCCCGGCTGTAACGAGTCGGCCGGCCGGGTCAAATCTGCCAAGACGCTGCCCGGCAACCGCCACCTCAAGGCCGCCCTCGGGGTGGCCGCGCTGTCCGCGTCGCGCAGCACCGACACCTACTTCGGAGCCCGCTTCCGACGTATCGCTGGCCGCCGACCCACCCGCTCCGGAACCAAGAAATCGCGTCGCCAGTCCGCCGCTGGCCAGACCGCCGTCGTTGCGCTCGAACACAAGATGCTCATCTGCGCCTGGCACATGCTCGTCAACGGAACCTTCTACCAAGACCCCGGCCCCGATTACTACACCCGACACCACCCCACAAAGACCAAGGCCCGAGCCATCAAACAACTCGAAACCCTCGGATACAACGTCACACTCGAACCCCGCACCGACGCCGCCTAACACCAGTGCACAGCCCACTCACCAGCTCCGGGTCACCTTGAATTTTCGAGTGAGCCGGGCAATCAACTAACCGTTGGTAGGGTCCTCGACGACGCCCCGTGCGGCCCGCGCGCGCTGCTCGTAGCTCTGGCGCGCATTGACATCGAAGTCCAGGAACACGGTATCCAGTCCCAAACGCTTG